>Ga0163154_10003506_pt1 | contig 21651 bp, 25 predicted proteins | sample OliLakLV19MP9P1_FD_148649 | JGI IMG/M metagenome (GOLD analysis project Ga0163154, IMG submission 148649) | Freshwater microbial mat bacterial communities from Lake Vanda, McMurdo Dry Valleys, Antarctica - Oligotrophic Lake LV.19.MP9.P1 | ecosystem: Environmental > Aquatic > Freshwater > Lake >... | reverse complement strand
ACCTGAAAGACCGTGCGGCAGAAGGGCAAACGCTTAAGAGCATAGGCAATGCTTACCAGGCGCTGAAGCAGTATGATCAGGCGATCGCATACCAGCAGAAGGCACTGGCGATCGCTCAGGAAATTAAAGACCTTGATTTACAAGCAAGAGCCTTACTGAACTTGGGCAATTCTTACAGGGACTCAGGCGACCCAGCTAAAGGGATTGACTATTACCAGCAAAGTTTAGCGATCTCTCGCCCTAACCGAAATCAGCAAATTGAAATGATTGCTACCTTGCAACTCGGTCAGGCTTTCTTTATTCAGAAAGATCATAAAAGGGCGATCGAGAGTTTTCAGAAAAGTGTTGAACTAGCTGAAGTGCTAAAGGATCAACCTGTGAAATTACAGTCTCTCTTGAGGTTAGGACTCATCTATGCAACTACTGGTGAAAATAAAAAAGCAATTGAGTACTACCAAAAAGGCTTAATTATTGCCAGGAAATTTCAGAGTCAAGAGCTGGAGTTAGAAGCGTTAATCAGACTCGGCGACGCTTCTAATGAACAACAAGACTATGAAAAAGCTATCAGTTTCTACTCTCAAAGCCTATCTATCATTCGTAGAAATAGCGGCTCTCCCGGCTTTGCGCTGATAAGACAACCTTATATCAAACTATCACTGGGTTTCAGCCGTCGATCGGGCGGCATTTTGTAGCCTTTCATACGATTTCAACCACAGATCCGGAAGAGCCGAAATAGCAAAGATCGCAAAATGGAACAAGTCATTTTGCAAAGGTTAGGAAGTAAGTACCTTCTAAATCTTGAATTTGGCAAGGCAATAGATACTTTGCAACAAGGTTTAGTGGCAGCGCGAGAAAATAAAGATCGCCAAGGAGAAGGTTTTATTTTACTTAGTTTGGGGCAAGCTTATAGTACCTCTTATTGGAATAATGATAATCCTAATAAGGATGATGTCAAAGCAACTCAATACATTGAACAAAGCTTATTGATTGCACGCGAACAAAAAATACAAATTCTAGAGGCTAACGCATTAATTTCGCTGGCAAACTTAAAGTTTAGTTCTGGTGAGCTCAAAAAATCTGTCAGCTTGGCTAAAGAAGGTATTGGGATAGTGCGTGATCTTAAGAACAACGATCAGTGGAAAAACCTGAGCATTTTTTTAGAGCTTTCGCTTCTTCAACGATTAGACCTGTCCTATGCTGATCTTGGTGATACTGAAAATCAAATTAAAAATCTTAACGATTATCTAGAAATAGCTCAACAGCTTAATAACGAAAAGATGGAGGGTAAAACTTTTTATGATATTGCTTACGTATATTTAGCCAAAAGTGAATTTTCTATTGCCATAGATTACTTGGGTAGAAGCCTCAAAATTGCACAGAAAATAAATAGCACTCAACTTAAAATAAATTCCTTTATGGGTTTAGGTATAAGTTACCTTTCCATAGGAGACTTTGACAAGGGGCTTGAATATTACCAGAAAGCATTATTAGCTTTGCGGGCATCTGATGCAAAAGATTTTGCAGATAGTTTAGAAATTCCTTTTCATACTGCATCCGGTTTATCTAGATCTTCGTCAAGAGGTATAAACAGATCACTTGAGAGAATCTCAGAAAAAAGAGATTATAAGCATACTTTGGAGGTGATGTTGATTTCCGGTATTGCTGATATTTCTCTGTACAAAGATTCTGATAAAAATAATTACAGTATAGAGCAGGCAAAAAAGAATATAAATCAGGCAATAGACTATTATTATCAAAGCTTAGAAATAGCCCATAAATTTCACCTTTCACTTGAGGATCTAGATGTTTACTCTGGCTTGGCATCTGCCTACATGGGGCTAGGTAACTATAGAAAATCGGTTGAATACTATGAAAAGGCTTTAAATTTTGACAGAAAATCTATGAGTAATTTCCGTAGATTTGATCGTTTACGCGCAGCCAATGTCATTGTGGCTCTAGCGCGAGTTCAGGCTATAATGGGAAACCACAAAAAAGCAATTTCGCTAGCTCGGAGAGCTTTATCAATTAATCAAGAGGATTTTCTAACTCATCAACAACTAATTAAAGGTGATGCTTCCCGGACTACTATTTTAATGGAATTTGGTTTTATCTTATTGCAGGCAGGTCAATTTTCAGAGGCTGAAAAAGTTTTGCTTGAGGCGATTCGAGGGAACGAGGCTATAAGGGTAGGCTTAGGAAGCAAAGATTCATTTAAAACCTCATTTTTCGATATTGTTCGTGAACCCTTTAGCTTGCTCGAATATATTTATTCTAAAAAACACAAATTAGAGAAAGCGTTAGAAATTACTGAGCAAAGCCGTGCTCGTGCGCTTACCGACCTACTATCTCAACGAATTTCTACCACGTCGGTTCATCATCAGTTTACGCCATTCACTGTTGAACAGATACGACAAATTGCCAGATCACTTAATGCTACGCTGGTTACCTACTCAGTAGCCGCTGATCCACTAGAGCGACAATCATTTATACCTAGCTCAATTTTGCATATCTGGGTAGTTAAACCAACAGGTAAGATTGACTTCCGCGAAGTTAATCTGAAGCCTTTTCTAAAACAGAACGTTTTATTAGGGCAATTTATAGCTAGTAGTCGTGAATCAATGGGTGTACGCGGCTTGCCTTCCCGAGCAACTCTGATTGCCAAGTCGCCGCTGGGAACACAACCATCTTCCGCACTGCAAAAGCAGCGGCTACAACAACTGCATCAAATGCTGATTGACCCGATCGCCGATCTCCTCCCCAACGATCCCAACGATCGCGTCATCTTCATTCCTCAGGGATCTCTTTTCCTGGTTCCCTTTCCTGCTCTTCAAGATGCCAACGGCAAGTACCTCATCGAGAAACACACCATTCTCACCGCTCCCTCCATTCAGGTATTGGATCAAACCCATCAACTTCAGCAACAGCGAAACAGCGAGCGTTTCCCAGAAGCACTGGTGGTCGGCAACCCAACCATGCCCGCTGTAACACTCTACCCAGGCGAAGCACCGCAGCAACTGCCATCACTACCTGGTGCTGCGATAGAAGCAACGTCCATTGCTCCACTCCTCCACACCCAAGCCATCACAGGGAATCAGGGCACAAAAGCTACGATTGTGCAGAAAATGCCCAATGCCCGCATTATCCATCTGGCAACGCATGGGATTCTGGATGATTTACGTGGGATTGGTAGCGCGATCGCCCTAGCGCCTGATCCTGGTAAACCGCCGCAAGATGAGCTGGGTCGAGCCAATGGGTTACTCACCGCTGAAGAAATCCTCGACATGAAGCTGAATGCTGAACTGGTCGTCCTCAGCGCCTGCGACACCGGACGGGGACGCATTACAGGCGATGGTGTGATTGGACTATCGCGTTCCTTCATCTCCGCTGGTGTGCCCAGCATCATCGTTTCCCTGTGGTCAATCCCCGATGCTCCCACCGCTGAACTGATGACTGAGTTTTACAAAAACTGGCAGGGCAAAAAACTCGATAAAGCTCAAGCACTTCGACAAGCCATGTTGACGACGATGAAAACTCATCCCAATCCCAGAGACTGGGCAGCCTTCACACTGATTGGGGAGGCAAAGTAACAATGCCGCATCCATTACTGGGTTCCGCGTTCTTAGTCGCACTGCTCCTGCATCCCACATTCAATGGGGGCACGAATTCACAAAGAGTGGCAAGCGGTTCACTCACCCTTCCCACAGTAAAAGCTTTCACGCTATCAAATCCCGATCGCCCTCCAACATTACTAACTCAGGCACCCATGAACACGCCTGCAAAACAACTAGCAGAGAAACTGCTCAAACAAGGCATTCAGCAGCTAGAAGCTAATGATATTCAAGCTGCGATCGCCTCCTGGCAGCAAGCCCTCACTCTTTATCAGCAGCTTAGGCTCTACTATGACAAGCGTCCAACATTGAGCGACAGCCTCAGAGCCATTGCAGCAAGGCTACGCCAACGCCCTTTGCATTTCTATCAATATGGAGCGGCGATCGACCATCCTGGCACAATCTACCCTACCGCAAGACCGGAAGGCAAAAGCCGATCGCCTGTTTGAGCAAGGCACTCAGCAACTGGGACAGAATCAAAATGACTGGGCACCCTTGATTTTGATTGGCAACAGCTTGTCAACCCTCAACGCCCTGCGGCTAACACCTGTGCAGCCGTCAAATTCAGGGATGGCAACAGACGCGAGATGATTTTGGTATCTCCCTGGTAGACTTGCTCTTCATACAAGCCATCCACCCATTCCAGTAGCGTGACTTTTTGCGCGATCGGATCAACAATCCAATATTCGGGAATGTGTCGTCCTGCATACTCCGTGCGTTTATAGCGGTAATCACGCTTTTCCTGATTGGGGCTAACCACTTCAACCACTAACAACGGCGGCGGCATCTCATGGGTAATCAGGCATTGAGTTGCGCCATTTAAGGCGGCGGCGGACTCTTCTGATAAAACCATTAAATCCGGTTGTCGTGCGGTGGTGCGTGTACCGCTGACAACGATTTGTGCTCCAATGCTCAAGCAATAATAGGGAATACCGTTCTGCAAAAAGGTCGCAAACAAGAAGGAGGCGATTTGGTTGTTCAGAGTGCTTTCTGGAGGCATCGCGACTAAGGCTCCGTCAACCAACTCATAACGGGTATCTGTCCCATCGTCATAGGTCAAGTATTCCTCAAGGGTCATGGGTTTGGTGGCGATCGTCATGGCGCTCCCTCTATCCTGGCTATTCTTATGATAAAGCCTCAGTCGATCCTGATTTGCTTCCAGATTGCCGATCGCCTGAAACAGTCCGAGAGTCATGCTGCACAACCGCGATCGCCCAGAGTGATCGATTACTGATGCGCTTTCCCTAGCTGCGAGGATTCTGGCATACATTTCCTGAAAGCCAGGAATTACAATAAGTTTGCGCCCTTGAAAGAGGTAATTTTTATGACGGATATGCAAAGTTTGCGCCAGCAACTAGTGAGCGCGATCGCGGAGTTGCCCCAAGAAGCCCTAACAGAGCTAATTTCGTTTGTAGATTATCAACTCTATAAAGCCTCTCGCATTACAGAAACCCCGTCTAATCAACCATCTTCTCCCTCAACCGACTCGGAGGCACCTTTGTATGAGCGGCTGTCGCCTCAGGAGTTAGCGCAAGCGTTTTTGGCATGGGTTGAAAGCCATGATCCAAAGACTCCAGGGCTATCAGATTATGCAGTGAGTCGGGAAAGTATGTACGAAGATGAGGTGTACTAGATGACGTTTCTCGTGGACACAAACGTTCTATTACGAAATGTAGAGCGAGGGCATCCTATGCACCACGATGCTGCTACCGCAATTTTGAAGCTGATGCAACGGGGAAATCGATTATGCATCATTCCACAAAATCTCATTGAGTTCTGGAATGTTGCGACTCGTCCAGTTGAACGTAACGGACTGGGGTATAGCCTGGAAAGGGTTGAGCAAGAAATTCAACAGTTAAAGGCTTTTTTAGAGTTGTTACCTGATCAAGCAGACATTTACCCAACCTGGGAAGCTTTGGTGGTGGGGTATGGGGTGAGAGGAGTCAATGTGCACGATGCGCGTCTGGTAGCAGCGATGCAGGTACATGGGTTGACGCATCTTTTGACGTTTAACGAGCGTGACTTTCGGCGTTATCCAGAGATCGCAGCGATCGCCCCTTCGGACGTTTAGTCTCACCGGAGTTATCCGGCTGCAAGCGGAGTTCAGGCTTTAGGTGATCGCAGCGATCGCCCCTTCAGACGTTTAGTCCCTGTGGTCACCCCTCTTGCCACCGACTCATCATCCTACTTCCCCGTTGCACTGCATAATCGCCCACAGGCAGGAGTGATAGATTACTGATGAGCTTTCTGCTGTCGGAGGATGATTTGATGCGCCCTACTCTGAACTCGATCGGGTTTGTGATGCTGTTAGTTTGCTCAACCACAATCGCCCTCTGCATTCCTGCCATGAATGAGCGATCGACCGTCCTGGCACAAGCCACCCCACCGCAAGACCGGAAAGCGGAATCGATTCGACTGAACAATGAAGGACAAGAGTTACAACAAAAAGGACAGTATCGAGAAGCGTTAGAAAAACTGCAAAAAGCCCTACTGATTGTGCGGGCAATCAGAGAACGCCAGGGAGAGGGTGCTATCCTCAACAATATTGGGTTGGTTTACAACAGCCTGGGGCAGTATCCCAAAGCACTGGAGTTCTATCAGCAAGCTTTAACGATTCGCAAGCAGGTTGGCGATCGCGCTGGCAAAGGCATCACGCTCAACAATATCGGGTTAATTTACGACAGTCTGGGTCAATATCCCAAAGCCTTAGAGTTCTTTCAGCAAGCTTTGGCGATTGCTAAACAAATTGGCAATCGCTCGGTTGAAGGCAAGACGCTGAATAATATTGGTTTTTTATTGGAAGCACAGAAGCAACCAGCGTTGGCGATCGTCTTTCTCAAGCGATCGGTTAGCACCTACGAAGCCATTCGAGAAGAGTTGCGAACCTTACCCAACGCGCAGCAGCAGTCTTATACCGATACCGTTGCCAGTACCTATCGCCGTTTAGCCGATGTATTGCTACAACAGGATCGGGTGTTGGAAGCACAGCAGGTATTGGATTTGCTCAAAGTGCAGGAGTTGGAAGGCTATCTGCGGAATGTGCGGGGGGATGGCAAAAAGCTGGAATATCTGCATCCTGAAGATGAGATTTTGCAACAGTATGGTGAGTTGCAAAAAACCGCCATTGAAATTGGCAGGGAACTCACAGCGTTGCGAAAATTGGATGTCAAAAATAGTTTGAATGCCACCCAAAAGCAACGCCTGACGCAACTGGTAGACTTGGAGCGTCAAATCAATCGGCAGTTCAATGCTTTTATTGAAAGTAAGGTTGTGCAAGACCTGGTAAAACAACTCAGCGCCGCTGCCAGCAAGCAAAACCTGAACCTGGAAGACCTCAACGCCCTGCGGGATGACCTGCGGCAACTGGATGCCGTGTTGATCTATCCCCTCATTCTGGACGATCGGCTGGAACTGGTGATCACCACACCCAATGCACCGCCCCTCCGGCGCACCGTCAAAAACCTGAAACGGGAAGAACTCAATCGCGTCATTGCCGAGTATCGCTCTGCGTTGGAAAAACCAGGCAGTAATGCTCAAGCCCTTGCCCAACAGCTTTATACCTGGCTCATCAAACCGCTGGAAGCCGATTTGCAGCAGGCAAAGCCCAAAACCAATCTATGCGCCCGATGGACAACTGCGCTACATTCCCCTCGCTGCCCTGCATGATGGCAAGCAATGGTTAATCCAACGCTACCGCATCAATAACATTACTGCGCGTTCTGTCACCGACTTTCACACCCTGCCCAAAAAGCAACCTCACATTCTGGCAGCCGCCTTTGGGCAAGCAGAAGCCACCGTCAAAGTAGGCGATCAATCCTTTCGTTTTGGCAGACTTCCCAGTGCCAGCAGAGAAGTGAAAACCTTGGTTGCCTCGATTCCGGGCACATTGGGGCTGCTCGATCGCGACTTCAGCCGTGCCGCGACCCTCGATCGCCTCAACAGTTTCAATATTGTCCATCTGGCAACCCACGGTAAATTTGTCGTCGGCAGAGTGGAAAACTCCTTCATCCTGTTTGGCAACAATCAAGCCGATGTCGTCACCCTGGATGAAGTCAAAGATCTGACCATGAACAATGTGGATCTGGTGGTATTGAGTGCCTGCGAAACCGGATTGGGTGGCAAACTGGGCAATGGTGAAGAGATTCTGGGGTTGGGCTACCAGTTTCAACGGGCGGGAGCGAGAGCCACGATCGCCTCTCTCTGGCAAGTTGATGATGGTGGTACCCAACTGCTGATGGATGCTTTCTACACCGGTTTGAAGCAGGGTATGACCAAAGCCGAAGCACTGCAACAGGCGCAGATTGCGTTGATTACCTCGAAAGACAACGGTACGACTGACGGGTAACGAGCCAGCTTGCGAGTTTCGCCCCAAATGCAAAAGGCGTTAGCCCCACAAGTCAGAGATCATCTCACGCATCCCTTTTACTGGGCACCCTTTATTCTGATTGGGAATGGCTTGTAGTAGCAATGAGGTGATGGCTAGAGCAGCGGATGGGGAACGGGTGAAACGGATTGGGAATCGGCAGAGTAAAGTCCCTAATATTTTTCGCGATCGTCCACAATTGCATAAGCTCTATGAGCTGGGAGAGATGGATCAGTAAGCAACCAAGGTTGCCAACTCGACAACCCTTTTTCACTCAGGAGAACTCGAATGAAACGTCTGCTTGCTTTGATGGTTTTAATGACTGCAACTGTATTCACGGGTGCAACCCAAATCACCTCTGCCCAGGCTAGTAAGCCTGCTGGCGATCCACGCGTCAAAGCTGCGCTCGATAAACACGGCTTTAAATATGAAATCGATGAAGATGGCGATTTTAAGCTGGGGATGAAACTCCCCGATGGCAGAACTCAGCTTGCCTGGATTCGCTCCACGACAGAACAAGTTGGTGGTAGCGAGATTCGTGAGATTCTCTCGCCTGGATACAAAGCGAAAGGTACGCTCTCGGCAGCAGTTGCCAATCAGTTGCTGACAGACAGCGCGAACAAAAAACTGGGCGCATGGCAAGTCTTCAAAAACCAGGACACCTCGTTAGCGGTTTTCTGTTCTAAAGTTGCTGCAAATACCAGCCCAGATAATTTGCTCGCGTCACTGCAACTCACGCTCCGCAGTGCTGATGGGATGGAAAAAACGCTGAGCGGCAAAGATGATTTCTGATGGGTGTTTGTGGCTGGAAGCAGGACTGTTGTTCATGCTGCTCCCAGCCACTGCCGAACTTTCTAAAGGAACCAATCAATGATGCCGATCGCTAAGGCGTAAAAGCTGGCGCACCTTTGATCCTCTTTACGCATTCCCATGATCTTATTCCCCTGCTGCATGGCATAACCTCCGGTATACGGGAGTGATCGATTACTGACAAGCTTCTCGACCTGTGAAGGATTTTCCTATGCGTTCCTGTCGATCGCTCCCCAAATTGGCTCTAACGATTCTGTTGTCTACCCCGATTTTCTTGCAGAAAGGCTACGCCAACGCAACTTCTCTAATCACCATCGCCAGCTCTCCCCTGACTGCCGTTGCCCAAGCACAGACGAGGGGCGATCGAAAAGCAGGGGGCGATCTCACGTTAGTATGAATAAAAGAAGGTTGTTACCATAATTTTGTGAGTTATGAATCCCTTTGCGATCGTTTCTAACGCCAATCAAACGTCTCCTTTGACCTATTCAGTTGCGATAAAGCAAGAAACTGAAGGTCAATGGACTGCAACGGCTCTGGGTTGGTGGGGTTGTAAAGCAGAGGGAACAACGCGGGAAGAGGCATTGATAAAGCTCAATCAGATCTTAGCAGAGCAATTAGTCCAGGTTGAAATTGTGCAGCAAACCCTACCCCTCCCTCACCATGAAAATCCGTGGCTGAAGGTAGCAGGAATGTTCAAAGATGATCCGCAATGGGACGAATTTATTGAAGCGATGGCAGTTTACCGCCGGGAACTGGATGCCGAACTAGAGGAGGAGTATCGGCATCTGGACAAGGTTGAGCAGGAGCACAAGTCGGATGGCTCTGTAGTATGACCTTGTGGATATTGGATACCGATCATGTATCACTCCTGCAACGCGAGCATCCTGGGTTGAAACGAAAGATCGCTATGACTGACCCTGAAGCGATCGCCATGACTATTGTTACTGCTGAGGAGCAGGTGTGGACGCTTGGAGATGATTCGACGAGCGAAGTCAGAGCCTGTACTGGTTTTAGCGTACGCCAGACTGCACGAAACGTTGCTGTTTTTGCAGCCGTTTGTTCATCCGTTAGCCTTTAGCAATGAGGCTTATCATTACTATGTGGAATTGAAGCGACAAAAAATCCGAATTGGTTCTCAGGATTTGCGCATTGCCGCGATCGCCCTTGCACTGAATGCCACTGTGGTAACGCGCAATCGACGAGACTTTGAGCAAGTGCCCGGTTTAAGCATCGAAGGCTGGACAGCTTGAGCAGGCGATAGCGACAAGGCAGTAACGTGTCTGCCAAAACTGCATAACTTCCGACAGGCGAGAGTGATAGATTACTGATGCGCTTTCCCTAGCTGCGAGGATTCTGTTATGCACTCCCGTCGATCGCTCTCTCAATTTGCTTTGACAGTTCTGTTAACAACCCCGATTTTCTTGCAGAAAGGCTACGCCAACGCGCTATCTTTAGTGGCGATCGTCAGCTTTCCCCTGACTGCCGTTGCCCATAACTCGACAATCGCGGAAGAAAATTGAATCTTTCAAACAGGCAGTGCGGAATTGTTGAGTGGGTTATCGGACTCTATTAAGCATTTTCAGCCGAAAACAGATCCGTCAAGTCTTTTCTTCCGTCAATAATACGAACGATTTCTAACTGTTCAGCGCTCACTCGATAGAAAATGATGTATTTCTTTACGAGTAAACCTCGAATGTTCGGATGGAGGTGAGGATAAGGTTTGCCGAGGTTAGGGAACTGCGTCAGGTGGATAAATTGCTGATTTAGCGTTTTGAAAAGTTGTTCACCAGCTTCAATACTGTTTTCCAGGAAGTATTGAGATAACTCATCGAGATCGCGGATAGCGCTGGGAGCGAAGACGAAGTTCATGGAGCAGAAATTGATTTAGCAGCCTGGAATTGTTGTAAATAGTGCTTCATGACGGTTGAACCCTCGATGCCTTGCTGATGATCGAGTTCCGTAATGCCGATCGCAATTTTCTGTCGCGTATTTTCAATCCATGCTTGGTATTCAGTATCCAGTTGCATCAACGCTTGCAGGGCGATCGTGAGGACTTCTTCTGCACTGCTGTAGCGACCGCTAGACAGGTGAGCTTGGATGAGTTGTTCGTGCTCAGGGGTAACGGTGGTCATAGATCCGGCATCTGTACATGAGTGCCCCTAGTCTAGCGCAGGGAAGCGGTAGACTAGCTGATAATTCATAGCTGATAGCTTTTTGCATAACCTCTGACGAATGAGAGTGATAGATTACTGATGCGCTTTCCCTAGCTGCGAGGATTCTGTATGCACCCCCGTCGATCGCTCTCTCAATTTGCTTTGACAGTTCTGTTAACAACCCCGCTTTGCTTGCAGAAAGGCTACGCCAACGCAACCTCTCTAATCACCATCGCCAACTCCCCCCTAACTGTCGTTGCCCAAGCGCAGACGAGAGAAAACCGGAAAGCAGAAGCCGATCGCCTATTGCAGCAAGGTTTTCAGGAATACCAAACCAGCCAGTATGAGGCAGCATTACAATCCTGGGAGCAGGCGCTAACGCTTTACCGCGCCATTCCAGACCGCAAGGGCGAAGCAAACGTGCTGAATAATCTGGGCATTGCCTATCTTTCCCTCTCCCAGTATGAAAAAGCGATCGCCTACTACGAACAAGCGCGACCGATTTTTCAACAAGTCAAAGACCGCAATGGCGAAGCAAAGGTGCTGAATAATCTGGGCAGTGCCTATCTCTCCCTCTCCCAGGTTGAAAAAGCGATCGCCTACTACGAGCGAGCATTGCCGATCTTCCAACAAGTCAAAGACCGGGCAGGCGAAGGAAAACTCTTTAGCAACCTTGGAATCTTGTTTGCGCGACGGAATGATCCAGAGTTGGCAATTGTGTTCTACAAGCAATCGGTTAGCGTGCGCGAAACGATTCGGCAAGATCTTCGTAAACTGTCCCGCGAGTCCCAGGAAGCCTATACTCAATCCGTGGCGGGCACCTATCGATCGCTGGCGGATTTGCTGATTGCCCAAGGTCGGATTGGTGAGGCGCAGCAAGTGCTGGAGCGGCTGAAGCTCCAGGAATTGAATGACTTTACCAAAGGCACCCGCGCCCCCACCACCGTTGCCGCAGTTGGCTTTAGCCCCGTGGAAACCCAAGTCAAAAGCAAGTACGGCGGACTGATTGCCTTTGGCGGCAAATACTACGACTGCGACCAACAGCAACCCCGCTGCCCCCAATACAGCGACCTCAAAACCCAATACCAAAGCCTCTCCAAAGAGTTCCAAGCCTTTGTGGAACAGATCAAACAACAACTGCGGGATGGTCGCCTCAGCCAGGTAGACAAATCCACCCAAGACTTTCTCAACAGCGCCGATCGGGTCGTCACTGCCCACCCCAACTCCATCCTGATTTATCCTCTCGTCCTGCCCGACAAAACCCGGCTGCTCTGGGCTTCTAAGGGGGGAGTGTTGAGCAAAACCGCCACCTGTCCCCTGGGGGGAAAAGCGCTCTACGGCAAAGTCAGCCAATTCCAAACCCTGATCAGCAAACGGGGAGACGAAACCCAACTCAAAGCCATCGGCAAAGAACTCTACGATTGCCTCGTCAAACCCATCGAACCTGAACTCACCGCCAATGGCATCAAGCATCTGATCTTCGTGCCCGATCGCGCCACCAACTACATCCCCATGGGTGCCCTGTTCGATGGTCAGCAATACCTGATTCAGCGTTTCGCCATTTCCACCGTCCTCTCCGCCAGCCTCACCGATACCGCTAGTCGGCTACCCTCGCCCCAAGCCACCTCGATCCTCGCCCTCGGACTCTCCCAAGCCAAAGGCAACTACAGCGCCTTACCCAACGTGGAAGCAGAACTGAAGGCGATCGTCAAACAAGCCAACTCTACTGGCATCTATTCCGGGCAAATCTTCCTGAATCAGCAATTTACCAAAGCTGCCCTGGAAGACAACATCCGGGGACATCGAATTATTCACATCGCCACCCACGGCGAATTCAAACCCGAAAATCCCCGCAGTTCCTACTTTTTGCTCGGCAACGGCACCCCCTATCCCATCCCCGATGTCCAAACCCTGCGCGACCTCAAAGACGTGGATCTGGTCGTCCTCTCTGCCTGCAAAACGGGGTTGGGCGGTGCCGATGGTTTAGGGCTAGAAGTGAGTGGGATTAGTTCCTTCTTTATGGGCGATAAAGAACGAGCCAAGGCGGTGATGGCTTCGCTCTGGGATGTCAACGATGCCAGCACCAGCTTACTCATGCAGCAGTTCTACCAAAACCTGTCCAACGGCATGAGCAAAGCCAAGGCTCTGCAAACAGTCCAGCAAGCGTTTATGCAAGGGAAACTCACGGCTAAGGATGCACCACAGCGATCGCCCATACTAAGACCTGTGCTGACACCGGAAATGCAACAGGCGATCAATGCATCCGGTGACTTTACCCATCCCTACTATTGGGCACCTTTTATTTTAATTGGCAATGGCTTGTGAATTTGATTGAGGTTCGGATAGCGTAAGTTGCATACCATCCTTGGTGCCAGAGAGACGATCGCGTTGCCCCACTCAGGCGATCGTAATCCCACATTCGATGCTAAGGGATGTGCGGATTAATAATCTACCAATCAATCAGGTTTCGGCTACGCTCAACCTTCAGCTATAGCGGGTTGAGCGCAGTCGAAACCCAAACCACTGGTACTTTATTTTTACGCAAGTCCCTAAGTAATCCTTCCCTTAAATGACCCCTCACTCACAGTAGCCCTATGAGTCAAGCCTCCCATTACTGGACGATCGCTCGGTTGAACGCTGCTGGACAGATCAAACTAGCAGTAATGGCAAACGCCCATGCCTTTTTTAAGCAACATTTCCCCGCTACTGTTGAACAGGATGAGGTGGCTGATGCTTCCATTCAAGCTCAGTTATTAATCCTATGGGATGCGATCGATGCTGCGACGGCTGCAACCACAGAACTCTGCCTACGTTGCTATATCTCGCACCAGATTGTGCAGGTTTGTACATCCCTTCAGGCGCAGTTTGGCAACCACTATGGGTTCACGCTACAAGACCTATTGTCATATGTGTTGAATGATGAGGGTCGAGTGCCTGCCGATCCACAATGCTTGGCAATGCAGATCTTACAGAGCTTTCAACCGGGCTTAAGTGTCCTCGCCACCCGGACGGCTCGTCGTGTCCGGCAACACCACGGTCTTAATCAAGTGCTCATGGAATATGGGCTGTATTTGGTCAGCGATTGGGCTATCTTGAACGATACAAAGCCAACGCAACTGTCAGTCATACTGACCAATTTCTGTGGCTTCAGCAAGGCTGAAGTGAACCAAAATTGTGTGCTGCTCGAAAGTTATCGCTTGGTGTATTTACCCGATCGTCTGAAACAACGTCGTGGCAAATGTGTCGAGCCGACACCTGAGCAATTGGAGCTTATCAGCGATATCATCCAAACCAGAACGGCAAAAATCGTCGCACCGGATGCCCTGCTAGAACAACTGCAAGGCTTGGCAAAACGCCTACGCCAGTATCGCATTGCTAAACGGGGAGGACCATTGCCCGCAGAGTCGATCGACACCCCAGAGGGCACAGCAACCATTGAACAGTTGGAGGCGGCGGCTACCGATGACTCAGACGATCGACAACAGTTAGAGTTTCTCCGACTCTATCGGCAACTGTTTGTTGACTGTCTCGGTCGAGCGTTAGAACAGGTGGTAACCGAGCGCCAACAAAAAAGTAAAAAAGCAGAACAGGCGCTGCAATTTACCACCGCACTGCATTTGTTCTACTGCCAACAACTGAGTATGACCGCGATCGCCCAACAGCTTGGTCTGCGCGGACATCACCCGGTTACTCAAGCTCAAAGATTTTCGGGCTGATGTGCGACGGCATATGCTCAAGCACTTGCAGAGTCATGTACTAGAGGCAGCCAAAGCATATGGTGATCCTGACCGTTTGCAACAATTGGATGATCAATTAGAAGCTGCTTTGAACGAACAGCTTGAGACACTGATGGAGGAGGAAGCCAAACGTGCCCAAACCGCTAAAACCTGTTTATCAGCCAGTCTGTTCAGCCAGACACTTTGTCAGACTCTCCAGTCAGCCAACCGATAACCGCTCTCACAATCCACACCATAACCATGAGTGATGAATTTATGTATACCGTTGATGCGTTACCGTTTGATGCGTTCTCAGACCTTGAACCGTTACCACCGGATGCGATCTCGCTGAGTACTGAGCAGATAGATGATGCCCTTGCACTCAGCCAACGATCGCCGCAAACCGCCAACCAGTGGCAAATTTATTTGACGGCACTGGCGTTAAATGGCTTTGAGCAATGGTTACACGATCGTGCCAGTGATCTCATTGCCCAACGCACTCGTTGTTCCATTCTGTCGCCCACGGTGACTGATGCCACGACAGCCGCCTGCAATCTTCAGGTCAATGGCTTTCGGCTTTGCATCATTGGGTTAGAAAGCGTCTTTGATGAAACCATTGCTATGCCACAAGCGGCGATTGATTCTCCTGACTGTGTGGCACATTTTTATGTTCCCATTGAAGTGCATGAAGAACAGGCACACCTACGCCTCTGTGGTTTCTTACGGTATGACCAATTGCAGCAGCACCAAGCCAACTCTTTAAAGCTGGCTGAAGATGGCACATACCGCTTACCGTTAGACTGGTTCGAGCCTGATCTCAATCGACTGTTACTGCACTTAAGTTGTTTAGAGCCATCCGCCATTGCACTACCTGCTATCACACCAACCCGCCTGCCTCGTACTGTTACACCGATCCAGTGGCAGCAAATTTTTGTGCAACCTGCGTTGGATGTCGGACGGTGGTTGCGTCAGCAATGGGATGAGGCAATGGAAGCAAGTTGGAATCTCCTAACACCGTTAGAACCAGCAGGAGCGATGCGGGGGCTACAGAGTGATGGTATGCGATCGCCTGCTGCTGCCTTTGCCACACTGCTCACCACCTTAGAACGTGCGGGTCAAACAGTGCCACGCGATAGCCAGGGAATGTATCGCGATTGGACGTTTGCGAACTATCCATTGCGTCTGTATATTGCTACAGCGCCGATCGTCAAGGAAGGTGAGACAGCGGAGTGGTCGCTCTTGATGATTCTCACCATGCAAAACCAAAGGAATCTACCATCAGGGCTTCGTCTTCAGGTGAGTGATGGCAAGACCTTAGTGGGTGAACAGGCTTTGTCTGACGCAACGACAGCAGATTATCTCTATCTCACTGCGATCGGCGACTTAGACGAACAATTGATCGTCACGATCGCGCTGGCAGATGGCACCTCGCTGACCCTACCACCGTTTAGTTATTCGCCTGACATGCAAGCTGATCACGCCTAATTCCATCAATACTTCCCCATGCACTTCTCACTTGATCTTCAACACATTGAACAAACGTGTAGCTTTAAATTGTCCTGGGGTCGAGAACTACGCCTCACCGCCAAGCTGCCGTATTCAGCAGCACTCACCACTCGCTATCAAACCTGGCAAGAAGCATACCTCAAGTTTTATACGTCCGGCTTCCGAGCACGAGTCGAGCAGGGTGGCGCAGGGGTGTTACCAGCTGTGGATTGGCGTACCCGCTTAGTGCAAGCCGAAGCGGCCTTGCTCTCAGAATTCCATTTCTGGTTGAGCAGCGCTGAACTGTTGCCGATTCGATCTGAGATTGCGAAAGCGGCGGCGGGAGGAACGCCAGAAAGTGATGCGGCTGGGGTGGATATCCTGTTGACCTGCGACTCCACGCTGTTGGAACGGTTACCGTGGGAGACCTGGGAACTGGGCACTGAGTTTGGGACTACCAAACCCATTCGGTTTGCTCGCAGTCCTAGCAATCTTCGGGCTGAGGCGATGCCACGGAAACGTCGCGGACGACTGCGTATACTGGCAATTTTGGGTGATGAAACTGGACTCGACTTCAAAGCCGATCGCGAGGCAGTGCAATCCCTCTCTTCGATCGCTGACATCACCTTTGTCGGCTGGCAATGGGGACAGGAACAGCCCGATTTGAAAGGGAAAATTTGTCGCGCGATCGCCGATGAGCAAGGGTGGGACATCCTGTTCTTTGCCGGACACAGCAACGAAACGACTCTTACGGGAGGCGAACTGGTGATTGCGCCCAATGAATCCCTCTTTGTGCAGGAGATTGCTAGACATTTAACGATCGCCAAAGACAAAGGCTTACAGTTTGCCATCTTCAACTCTTGCAATGGTCTGAGTCTTGCCCATGCCTTGATTGCTTTAGGCTTGAGCCAGGTAGCAATCATGCGAGAACCCATTCACAATCGTGTGGCGCAGGAGTTTCTCATTGGCTTTGTGAAACGGTTAGCTGAGTATACCGATGTCCATACAGCACTGCTAGCCGCGTGTCGATCGCTTAAGTTGGATAAGCATTTGACCTATCCCTCGGCGTATCTCATTCCATCACTTTTTCGTCATGCCGATGCCGCACTTTTTAAGCCGGAACCCTTTGGCTGGCGACAAGTCGTCAAACAACTCCTACCCCAAACACGCACCGAAACCATTGCACTCGCTGCACTGACCGTCTTGAGTTTGCTGCCACCTGTGCAGGATTTATTGATGGAAATGCGGCTGTGGTCACAAGCCGTGTACCGTCAGACAACCCATCAACTGACCAAGCTCGATCAGCCACCCGTGCTCTTAGTTTCCATCGACAAAGATTCACTTCAGGGTGAAGGCATTGATGCTCGTAAAATCAGCCCGATCGATCGTGCCTACCTCGCCAAGCTCCTTGACAAAGCCCAGACGCTTCACCCAAAGGTGATTGGCATTGATTATGTCTTGAGCAATCCAACCCGTGGGGATGATCAGGTACTCAAACAAGCCGTCCAGCAGGCTGTGGCACAGAATACCTGGTTGGTCTTTGGCTCTCAAGAGCAAAATGGGCAGGAACTGGATCGCGTCACAGCGACGATCGCGAGCCCGAATCAAGTCCTGAATGGCTATGTGACTGCAACACCCAACTATGTGGAATTGCTACCAACGGGTCGTTTATGCCAAACGGCTTGTCCCTTTGCTTACTTACTGGCGCTAGCCTAGGCGCTTCGGACTGCATCGACCGCTAATTTACCGCAGCCGTCTCAACCAAATGCGCTGGATTTCCGACTGCAAGTGATGCAGTTTTTACGATCACAGCCAGCCTCGAATGCCACAGTCCAATCTATCCAACAAGCCCATCTGCCTGAGATCACTTCAATGTCTCAAGTGCTGGCGCAGGAATGGTTCCATCCTATACTCGATTTTTCCATACCACCCACTCAAGTGTATCAACGCGTTTCGGCACGACAATTTTTGGAGGGTTCCTTTAAGCCGCTGGGGCGATCGGGCGAACCGCCGATCGTGCTGATTGCACCGGGAGGCTATGCCGAGGCAGGGGTGAACCAACCGGGAGAAGATAATTTTGCCGTACCACGGGCGATCGCTCATTGGCGGAGCCAACAGCCTGCAACGTCTGACCAGCAATGGTTTACCGGAGCTGAATCCCATGCGTATATGGTGCAGCATTTGTTGCAGCGACGTTGGGTGATTCCCCTTCCTGACCTCTGGCTGCTGGGTCTCGCTGTGCTTCTTGCAAGAGGCACCGTGTGGATTCTGAAATGGCAACGGCGGGAGCAAGTGCAACGGGTCTGGTGCATACTTGCCATAGCGCTTTACGGTTTAGTGGGATTGCAAGTCTACCTTGCAGGCATTGTACTGCCCTGGCTGTTACCGTCTGCGTTGTTTTGGCTCTATGTGAAACCTGTAAGGAGGAGAAAATTAGATGCAGCAACATCAGCGTGAGGGGTTTGCTTGGCAGGCGGGTCAATGGTTACTGGGTGTCTTGCTTTTGACGATCGCTGGCTCTACCGGGTTCGCGCAATCGAGTGCTGCCAGTCCAAGTCTTGTAGTAAGGCAGGTTTCCTGGAGCGATCTTTTTAGTTTCCTGAAGCGACCGCGAAAACCCCTGGGGGGTAAAGGCGCTTTGTGTTTACTGGTTCCAGCCGATGCAACTCAGCCAGAGGTGATGTGGCACGATCGCCCCTTATTTGTATGGCAAGGTCCGCAACAAACCATTGGGTTACGCCAAGCAGACAGCAAGACAGTGTTTTGGCGACGATCGCTCTCTCAACCGGGCACCAGCGTGAATCAGATTCAGTATACGGGAGCGGCATTGCAACCTGGACAAACGTATGAACTGCTGCTGTTTAGTGCACCCACAGCAGACCAACCTGTGCGATCACAGCCCTTTACGATCATGGCAGCCCGCGATCGTGCCCCCTTAACGACTGCACTGCAAGCACTGATCACGAAGCTGAAGCAGGAAGGAGCCAGCGAGGAGGCGATCGCACAACAGCGGGCACAGATTTTTGCCAACCATGAGCGTGACTTGGATGTTTTGCAGGAAGCTTATGCAGTCAAACAGCCTTCAGTTGCCCTCCAGCAACTCACGACGGAGGTTTCTACACAGATCCGTCACCCCTCTCGCTGAGATTGGTTTTATGGGCAGCGAGTAACCTAAAATGAATGCGTGGCGTTGGATTCCAAAGGTATGTCCCTAGCCAAAGACCAAAGGTTGGCGGAGGATGAGTGGGATGATATTGTCATCCCGCCGATCGATCTGCTGAGTGATGAGCCTCCCTTGGAAACAGATTTACATTTGCGGCAAATGTTGCTGCTGATTCAATGTTTGGAGTGGTGGTGGCGAGAACGTCGGGATTTTTATTGCGCTGGCAACCTCACCATTTACTACAGCCCTCGACAGCGGAAATCCGAGCAGTTCCGAGGTCCAGACTTTTTTGTGGTGCTGGATACAGAGCGAAAGTCTCGTAAAAGCTGGGTGGTTTGGGAAGAAGAGGGCAAATATCCCAATGTGATCGTGGAGATTCTTTCACCCAAAACAGCCGCCACTGACCGAGGCTTAAAAAAGCAAATTTATCAAGACATCTTTCGCACGCCCGATTACTTCTGGTTTGATCCGGTGAGCCTTGAGTTTAAGGGCTTTCAACTGGTGGGTGGACAGTACCAGGACTTGCAGCCCCAAGCTCAAGGCTGGCTGTGGAGTCAGCAGTTGGAGCTATTTTTGGGGATTGTCGATCGCCAACTCCGCTTCTTCACTCCGGCAGGTGACTTGATTGAAACCCCTGAGGCGATTGCCGCGATCGCCCAGCAGCAATTGTCTGTAACCCAGCAAGAACTCCTGACAACTCAGCAGGCATTAGCGAACGAACGCCAGCAGCGAGAACGGTTAGCTGCCAAATTACTGGCATTGGGGCTTGATCCAGAGCAAATTTAGGATGGTCTTTGGTCTCGATCGCTAGTTTGACAACCATGAGCTACGACAACGTCTGCAAATTCTTAGCCGAACAGTATCCCGCCGCGTTCGTGCGCTGGTTACTTACACCAGAGTTGCTCACAACTGAAGCCGAAGACATTCAACTCTTGAAGACAGAACTGAGTCAAGAACCAATCCGGGCAGACGCTCTGACCTTCTTGAAAACAGCCAATCGGATCTTGCACCTGGAATTCCAGACTCTGCCCGCCGCTCAACTGCCACTACGAATGTTGGATTACTATGTCCGGCTCAAGCGCGAGTATGGGCTGGAAGTCGAACAGGTGGTTTGTTCCTGAAGCCAACCATGTCAGAGGGGGCATTGATCGACCAGTACCGCGATCGCCAGACTGTGCATTCGTATCGCATCCTGTGGCTCTGGGAACAAGACCCGGCAATCTTGCTGTCGCGTCCTGCCTTACTGCCCCTGGCAGTGCTGGCGTTTACAGAGGCACCAGAGACACTGCTGCGGGAAGTGTCGCAACGAGTCGCTAGAATTGAGGACAGTCAGGAGCGGAGTAACCTAACAGGTTGTGCCGAAGTGTTGGCAGGGTTGCGCTTTGAGAAAGACTTGATTCAACAACTGTTTCGGGAGGACATCATGCGAGAGTCAGTCATCTATCAGGACATTTTGCAACAGGGTGTGCAAGAAGGCTTACAGCAGGGCTTACAGCAGGGACAGAAGCAGGAAGCGTTTACCTTGGTGATGCGCTTGCTGACACGGCGGTTGGGTGAGTTGGAACCGACATTGCAAGAAAAAGTTCAAGGGCTATCGCTGGCACAGGTCGAAGCGTTGGGAGAAGCACTGTTAGATTTTTCCCAGATGGCTGATCTGGTGACGTGGCTAGAACAAGCAGCGTCGATCGCCGATCGCTAACAACCCGATCGCACTTCGACTGTTTTGCCACTACGGACGATCGCACCCTTTGACCCGCAAAGCAGAAGATTTTCGCTCAAGCTGGCAATGTTGCAAGGTTGCACTCGGAGAATGGAGCTTGGAACCCGGAATGTCGTGTTCAGAATGTCACTGATTGCGCTCTAAACAGAAACGATCGTGTTCTAACCTGGAACGATCGCACTTTGAACAAGAACGTTCACATCTCAGATCGGAACGATCACGCTTGGAACAGCACCAATCGCGCTCTAATCTTGATCGCTCCAGCGTTGCACCGGAAGCATAGAGGCTTACACTCAATGAGTCATCTTGATGGACAGGGCTGACGCATTTTGTCTAAAACCTCGGTTTAAATCACCACGTTGGTCAGTGCTTGATTCTTTAGGACTTACGCAAAGATCCCCGACTTCTACCGCACGGTAAGCGAGTCAGCGCTCATTTTCACCAGAAGTCGGGGATCTGAACACTTTACGCGTAAGTCCTAAATTTGCATAACCTCTCAATACCGAGAGGGACAGTTTTTTACCTTAACGGGTGACAAGGGCACTCAACGTCATACGGTACGTGACTATTGAGACAATAGAGATGCAAAAAAATAGGGAGCCTCAGTGCAGCTCCCCTCAATTAATATGTTTC
>Ga0163154_10003503_pt1 | contig 21672 bp, 18 predicted proteins | sample OliLakLV19MP9P1_FD_148649 | JGI IMG/M metagenome (GOLD analysis project Ga0163154, IMG submission 148649) | Freshwater microbial mat bacterial communities from Lake Vanda, McMurdo Dry Valleys, Antarctica - Oligotrophic Lake LV.19.MP9.P1 | ecosystem: Environmental > Aquatic > Freshwater > Lake >... | reverse complement strand
CCTCCAAGATATTGAATACTGCAAAAATATTTAAACAAAAAGGGTTTACAATCCAAGAAATCGCCCAAATGACAGGACTAACTGAACAAGAAATAGAATTACTATCATAAAAATTATGAATAAGCAAAAAATCATTTATGTGAACCACGAAGAAAAAAAACGTTGTGGTGTATATCAATTCGGCTATCATATTGGGCAATCGTTACAAAAATCTCAAAAATATGATTTTCGTTATGTCGAATGCTCATCTGAAGAAGCGTTCAGAAAAATAATCATAACAGAAAACCCTGCCATGATTATTTATAACTATCACGAGGCTACTTCGCCTTGGATAACAGAAAAGTTCACACACACTATCAATGTTCCACAAATAGGCACTATACACGAAATTACACAGGAAAAAGCTGACACAGCAATCAATAGCCTATTTGATGGATATGTCGCGCCTGACCCCACACTTGTATTGAGCAATCCTATCGTTTTTAAAACAGGACGCTTGGTATTGCCTTACAAAAATCAACTTTATCAAGAAACAAATCACCCCATTATTGGTAGTTTTGGTTTTGGTTTGGAAGGCAAGGGCTTTGAAAAACTAATTCTTAAAGTGCAAGAAGAATTTGAGGAAGCAACCATCCGATTGCATATACCTTTCAGCGATTTTATGGATTCAGACGGAGCAAAAGCAAAAAAGATTGCTGAACATTGTCAAAACTTAGTAACAAAAAAAGGTGTTAAATTAGAAATTACACACGACTTTTTGAGTACTAAAGATTTGCAGGATTTCTTAGCAAAAAATACGCTTAATGCTTTCTTTTATGACGAGTGTAAAAATCGTGGCTTATCAAGCGTTATTGATTTTGCGCTTTCAGTAGATAGACCCATAGCTCTTACTAAAAGCCTTATGTTTAGGCATTTAGGACAATGCTCACCTACCATTTTTATAGAAAACTTGACGCTAAAACAAATCATAGCGCAAGGCACGTTGCCTTTAAAAAAATATGTAAATGATTTTGCAGAAGAAAATTTGATTTGGGATTATGAGCAAATCGTAGAAGCTAATATCCATAAAAAAAGTACCGTATATCGTGCCTCCGGCATCTTGAGCCGTTTGTATCGGTATTATGATAGAAAATTAGGGAAAAACAAAAAGAAACACCAAAAACAGCGCGAAGCAAAACGTTCAGAAAGTGCGTGGTTGTATCATAAAGAACCTACCATTGAATACTTCCCTACCATTCAAGCAATAAACTATACGCCTGTAGAAATACAAGACGAATATAATACTATCCTTGACAACCGCAAAAGGGCCACATATAAAACCGCCATTGAAATTATTGGACAATTAAATCCAGCATTGATAAGCCGTAAAATACCCGAAGCCAATGTTCAACAAGCTTTTGTATTTGATACTGTTTATCGACTGGCACAAAAATTTGAAAATCCACGCATATTATGTGTCGGTTCGTTTGAAGATACAGCTTGCCTGTCTTTGCGAAAAATTGGATTTCAGTTAGAAGAAAATGACCCTGTTCTAAATTATCCTTTAGAAAAATTTATCACAAGACCAATAAGAAATTACCAAGAATACGATATTGTTTTTTCTACTTCTGTAATAGAACACGTAGAAGAAGATGAAATTTTTATTCAAAATATAGCCAACTTGTTAGCAAAAGATGGCTTTATGGTCTTGACATGTGATTTCAAAGAAGGCTACAAAGTAGGAGATGCCAAGCCTGATGTAGATTTTAGATTTTATACAAAAAACGATTTGTACAAACGCCTCTTGCCTGCCGCAAAGAACTGCGAAATTTATGGAAAAGTAGATTGGCATTGTGAAAAACCCGATTTTTTTATGGCAGGGTATAATTATACATTCGCAACCTTTGTTATGCAAAAAAATGTCTGAACAAAAAATTTGTATTTTAGCTCCATTTGAGCACCTTGCCTACTCGCCTACCATACTCAACTTATATGATATGTTGAGTGAAAACTTTGACGTAGAAATTATAGCAGTTGAATCCAAAATATTCAGCCGTTTAGAAGATAGAAAAGTGCATTACCTTTCTTTCAAAAAAAAATCTATTGAAAAAATTTATTATAAATTATTCAAAAAAACAAGTGATATTGCCTCAAAAGCGAAAGACTACACCGAATTTATAAGCCTGAATAGAGTAGGTAAGATTGCCCAGAAACAAAAATATGACATCTTCATAGCGGTAGATTTTGAGGCACTTTGGATAGCCCAGCAAAATAAATTTTCTAATATTCACTTTCTTTCTTTAGAGCTTACCTACTCGCCTTTCGAGGAAAGATGCGACAAAAAAAATCTAAAATCAGTCTTTATTCAAAGGCAAGACCGCTATGATTACTTATTCAAAGGTATAGAACATAAAACCTTTTTAGTGCAAAATGCACCTACTTTTACTAATATAGCTATTCCTACAAATAGAGATAAAAACTTGCTTCTTTTTTGTGGTACAGCCTCGCGAGGATTTGGAGCACCTTTAGTCTTGAATTTTTTGGAGAAATACAAAGACTTTAGCACACATTTTAAAGGTACTGTGTATGAAGAAATACGGACTCAAATTTACACACAACATTCCGATACTTTTTATGAGGGACGCATCATTTTGGACAGCGAGTACACAGCCGAAAAAGACATGATGGATTTTATCAAAAAATTTCGTATAGGTTTTTGTTTTTATGATATGCGCTATCCTGAATTTAATAATTTTAATTATCAAACTGCGCCTTCAGGCAAGTTATTCAAATATTTGGCGGCGGGTGTACCTGTGATAGGTTCGGATATAGCAGGACTTTCCTATATTAAAGAATTTCAAGCAGGTATTTTATTAGAAAAGCCAACTGCTGAAAATATCAAAAAAGCTATAGATATAATAGAAGAAAATTATGATTTTTATGTGGCTAATTGCTTGAAAATCGCGCAACAATTTAGCTTCGCAGAAAATGTAAAACCCTATATTGATTTTTTGAAAAATAAATGAAAAAAGCAATTATTTTTGGTGCAAACGGGCAAGATGGAATTTATTTAACCCAGCTATGCCAAAAACAAAACATAGAACCCATTACTGTTTCGCGCTCTGAAGGTTTTGAGTATAAAGGCGATGTGGGCGACCTTTTTTTTGTAGAATGTTTGGTGAAAATGAAACCCGATTTTATATTTCACCTTGCTGCCAACTCCACTACACGCCATGAAGCCTTGTTCGAAAATCATCAAACCATTTCTACAGGCACACTCAATATTTTGGAAAGCGTTAAAAAATACGCACCTGAAACTAAAATTTTGATAACAGGAAGCGGAGTCCAATTCAAAAATGAAGGCAAGCCTATTTCGGAAACAACTGATTTTGAGGCAAATAACGCCTACGCCATAGCACGTATCCAATCCGTTTACGCCGCAAGGTATTTCCAAAAATTGGGCATCAAAACTTACGTAGCTTACCTATTTCATCACGAAAGCCCTTACCGACACGCCACACATATCAGTAAAATGATTACGGATAAAATCAAAGCTATTTTGGCAGGCAAGGACGAGAAAATCACGATTGGCGATGCCTCTGTACAAAAAGAATGGGCATTCGCACAAGATATCGTAGAAGGAATTTTCACCTTAGTCAATCAAAACCATATATTCGAGGCCACCATAGGCACAGGCATCACCCACAGCATCATGGATTTTTTGATTGAGTGTTTTGCGCAGGCAAGGTTGCCTTTAGAATCTCATGTAACACTCCTTGATAATTTTAAATCTGAATATCCTAAACTGGTTTCCAATCCGCAAACTATAAATAGTTTAGGTTGGCAGGCAAGGACAGATTTAAAAAAATTAGTAACAATCTTATTAGCTAAATAAATGATAGAAAATACAGCTATTTCTGTAGTAATGTGCACTTACAACGGTGAAAAATATTTATCACAACAATTAGACTCTATTCTGCATCAAACCTATCCTTGCAAAGAGCTTATCATAGTAGATGATGTTTCTACTGATGCTACTTGGGAAATATTACAGACTTACCAACAAAAGTATAAGCATATTAGCATTTATAAAAACGAAACAAATATAGGATATACTAAAAATTTTGAAGGTGCGTTACAAAAAGCTACCTGCGATTTAATCGCTATAGCTGACCAAGACGATATTTGGGAACTTGATAAATTAGCATCGCAACAAAAAAATATAGGAAACGCGCTCATTATTTACCACGACTCTGCGCTTGTTAGCCAAAATAATGAATATTTAAATAAAAACATATCCGACATTTTAAATATGTATCAAGGCAATGATTTCAGAGCATTGTTATTTGATAATTGTGTGTCAGGGCATGCCATGCTATTCAAAAAAACATTATTAGCACACATTTTCCCTTTTCCTAACGATATGTATTATGATTGGTGGATGGCTATTGTAGCACTTACACAAGGTGAAATTCGTTATATTCCAGAAAAATTAGTGCGATACAGGCAACATGAAAAAAATGTGACCAATATTATAGGTGATGGAGAAAATAAAAAAGAAAAACCAAAAAATCGTTATATAAGAAAGCAACTAAGAATTTATAATAATCTAAAAACGTATAATCAAATGCTCAAAGATTTGGAACGCTTGGAGCGTATATCCTTCAAAAATAAAAAAGATAAGAATTTTTTAACCCATTTATTAAAAGGACTTCATAAAAAAAGTGGTGTTTTTTTTGTTCCTGCATTGTTTTTTTTATTGATACCTTATAGGCATGTATTGTTCTATTCTCGTAGAATAACGTTGTCTAAACGAATCCGTTTTATCATTAAATTGGCTTTCACAAAACGCTATGATGTAAAACCGAATATGGAAGTTTTGAAAGACTTTATAGAAAAATAATTTTATATTTTATCTTCTTTTAATATTTCTTTCCAAAAATCATAATTCCAATCATCAAAATCGTGGCAGCCAAATGGCAGGCGATAACCATTAATTTTGTAGGCTTTTTCGGGATACATTTCAAAAGAAAACGCTATTCCTTCATGATAAGAAGCAATATTTAATTGTTTTCTTTGGTATAAATTCACCAAAATACTAAAAAAAACATCTTCAGGAATTTTGGCTTCTAAAATTCGCTGTATCCACGCAGGGTAAGTTTCCACTATGCGTTGCATAGCACTTACGCGTCGCAGGCTAAACCCGCCATTGCCTACTTTTCCGTGTGTTGCATAGCCCATTTTCATTTGCGCATCTGCATTTTGTTTACCACGCAACTTGTTCATATACAAGTATGTATTCAATTTTCGGTGCAATCGCCTCCCTATATTTCTATCTTTGTCGAGCCATGTCGCACCTATATAATCATAGCCCTTTTCGCACCAGTAGGCAAGTTCATCTTTTAGCACCAATGCGTCTAACTGACAAATAAGCATATACTCAAAATCAGCAAAGCGTTCATAGAATATGGGCGACATCAAAAGCTCATTGTAGCCTGCAATGCCCGCAAAATAATGTGTTGAAAAATATACAATTTGGCAACCTTGCATATAACTTGCCTGCAAACCTTCAGGAGCTACAAAAATGAGTGGGAAATTTGCCAACACTTTTTTGCATCTTTCTAAAGCGATTATTTCTGACTCTTTCAGTTCAGTTTTGTAAACAGGAATAACTACGGCTACTTGTTGCATAAAATACTTTCGTATAAATCTTTGTATTGCTTGCCTGCCCGCGCCCAAGTAAAAAGTTCGGCTTGCGCAAGAGCGTTTTCAGCAAATTGAGTGTCTTGTTCTATGGCGTGCATGCCTTGCAGGAAAGTATTCGCCATGTTTTCGGGCTGAAAGTCTGTCCAATATTTGACTACCTTGCCTCCCACTTCAGGCAAGCTCGTAAGCATAGAGGCAAAAACGGGCTTTTTCATAGAAAGTGCCTCAATGACGGGCATTCCAAAACCTTCCAAAAGTGATGGGAAAGCAAACGCATAGCAGTTTTTGTACAGCCAATATTTTGCCTCTTCCCGTATAGTATCCGTAAAAATCACGCGATTTTGGAGCTGATGCGTTTCAATCAGCTGTTCCATTTTACGTACATATTCCATATCATCTTTCTTGCCTGCCACTACGAGGTGCAGGTTTGGCAAAAAACGCATCATCTCCACCAGCACATGAAAGTTTTTGCGAGGCGTTATACTGCCCATAGTAAAAATAAAAGGTGTTTCAGTTGTTATAAAGGAAGGGCGCGTTGCTTTGGGACAATGTTGAATAGCCACGCCATTGTGAATAATTTTTATTTTCTTACCTTTTAAGTCAATATTTTTGGCAATATCTGTGGCTACATATTGCGAAATAGCTGTGATTTGGCTTGCCTGATTGATTTGTTTTTGGATGTGATGTATCTTTTTTTCAATTTTTTCTGTACTTTCTTCATGCAAAAAATTTAAATCGTGTATTGTATAAATAATGGGTGATTTGGTATAAAATGGAAAATAACGTGAGTTTTGCGATGGAATATGCCATAAATCATAGCGTTTGCTTGTAAATGGAAGTTTATTTTTGCCCAATTCTCGTTTGAGCAAGTGCATTTTGCGTGGTTGGTAGGCAAGGTCAGGAAAAAAATTGGTTTTACTTGGGTAAAGCAAAAAGTCATATTCATAATCCTGTGCTTTATCCTTCAATAGTTCGCGCCCTAAATACAAAGAGAATTGCCCCAAACCTGTGTAAGGGTATTTCAGCATCGTCATATCTACTGCTATGCGTTTTGTATTGCCCATTTTTTATAAATTTTAAAAAACTAAGTACATTTCTTCAAACATTTTTAGTGCTGGCTCAGTCAATGATGGACGCACTGCGTTGTAAAACATTTCTAAATAACAGGCTACTTTTTTATCTTCTTCGCCCTGATAAAATATCTCGGCATCTGCTATCCAAAAGTGCATAATCATTAAAAGATTATGGATTTTGCTTTTCGTTTCGCCTTCTGTTGTTTCAGGGTGCAGAAACTTATTTTTTGTTAAAAAGCTGGCTAATTTTTCAAATAAACGCCTTCTGTATTCAAATTGTAGCAGCGTGTCGTTGCGTATTTCTTCAAATTCCCTGTTCAAATATGCCAAACCCAAAAAGACGAATTTATAAGCATACAATATTTTGAATAATACCCTTAGATTGTCCAGAACAAAGTTTAATGCAAAAATCTCCTTTTCTAATTGTGCGAACTGTTCATTGATTTTGCTTTGCATTTGTTGATAGAGTGTTATGATTATGTCCTCTTTTCTTGGGAAATGGTAGGTCAAATTGCCATAGCTAATACCCAATTCTTCGCTTATGTTTCGGCTTGATATACGGCTCACACCTTTTTCATTGAAAAGGAACAAAGCAGTTTGCAATATTTTTTCACGGGTTTTCATGCTGCAAAGATACAACTATTTCAGTACATTAGCAAGTATAGGCATTTTTTTACCCATGCGAAAGCTATTTGCTTCCACATGGGTAAAAACTATTTATCTATTTTTTCAAAATACTCATCTACTTCTTTTTTGTAATACGGTGTGAGTGAAGGAGGTATGGTTTTTAATAATTCTATTTGTTTTTCCTTACTTTTCATGTATTGGTTCATAGCAGGTGGCGGTGTTTTTTGTTTTTCCTTGCCTGTTTCTGCTTTTCGGGTAGGTTCTTCTTCGCGTTCTCGGAGTGCTTTTTCTGATTCGAGGAGTCGGGTTTCAATTTCTTTTTGGCGGTTTTGGTCTATGCGGTCAAGGCGTTTGTTGACGAGGTCATCTTCTATTTTCTCCATTTCCTTTTTGATTTCTTGAATTTGCTTGCTCATTTGCTCTTTGGCATTTTTATCCAATTGTCCGTCAGCCATTTTTTGGAGTTGTTGGAGTGCATTGCGCAAGCGGCGTTGTTCTGCTGCGAGTTTTGCCAATTCTTCCGACATACCTTTGCCCGACTTGCCTCCCTTTTTGAGGTCTTGAATTTTTTGGTTCAATTGTTTTTGCAGTTCGCCAATGTTCGGCATTTTCCCTTCGTCTTTTCCTTTCCCTTTTCCTTTGGCTTTTTTCTTACACTTTTTCGGTGTTCCACCGCCGTCGCCGCCAGGTTGCTCCATTGCATCTTGCATTTGTTTGAGTACATCACTCAACATAAGTGCGAGGTTATTCATGGAAGTCATAGCCATTTGTTGTTTTCCTGTGGCGTTGCTGAGTTGTCTTTTTTTGATTAAATCTGTGCTTGAGTTCATGTGTCGTTTCATATCACCCAATTCACGGGTAACGAAAGATTGTATTTCAAAAACACGTTTTGAGAGTGCGGTAAGGCTATCTTCTATTATTTTAGAGTCGTCTTGCAATTTGGTTTGGCGTTGCGCCAATCCTACAAAGCGTGGATCAGATAGTTGTACTGTACGAAAATCTTTCATTAGGCTTTCTTCATCTTGCGAAAGTTGGACGAGGTTTTCGAGGATAGCTCTCAATGCGGCTGCATCTTCTTCAGCTTTTTCTTCGTCAGCAGCACCTTTCATTTTCATGATGTTGTCAGCCATTTTCTTCATTTTCTTGCCTGCATTTTTTTGTGCTTTGGAGGCTTTTTTATTGTCTTTTTTATCTAGGCTTTCTTTGCTATCTTTTTGTTCTTTGTCGACATCTTGTTTATCTTCTTCCATTTCGTCATTTTCTTTTTCCATGCCGTTGGGTTTTTCGAGGTCTTTGTCCATTTTTTCAAGCTCTTCGAGGTCTTTTTTGATGTCTTCAAAACGTTTTTTGACATCTTCTTGTTCTTTTTTGATTTCCTCTTGTTTGGCTTGTTTTTCTTCTTTTGTCATATTTTTGTTTTCCTCATTTTTCTCTTCGGTTTTTTCGGTTTCGTCGCCCAATTTTTCTTGGTCTTCGGCAATTTTTTCTAATTCTTCGCCTGTTTTCTCTAATTTTTGTTCGAATTGCATTTGTTTAAACATTTCCATAGCGCGGTCAAGCTCTTTTTCCATGTTATTTTCTTGTTCGTTTATTTCTTTCAATTTTTCGAGGACGGGGTCTGCATCTTTATTTTGTTCGAGTAATTTTTTCAATTCCTCGTACAATTTTTTGGTTTCTTCGTCCAGCATTTGGTTCATGAGTTCTTGGAGTTTATCCATTTTCTCTTTTATTTTCTCACTATTTTCATCAAATCTTTCTTGTTTTTCGTTGAGTTCGTTGTTTTGCATTTGAAGTTTTTTCACTTCTTCTACCAATTCCTCACGTTTTTTGATAACGTCTTCAATATTTTTCTTGTCTTGATAGTCTAATCTATCTTTATTCACTAATTTTTTTTCTATGTTTTCAATATTTTTTTGCAATTCTTTAGCTTTTTTGAGCGTCTTGTCTATTTGTTTTTCAGTATCTTGAACGCCCTTGTCTATTTCTTTTTGCATATCGGAAGCGGTAGGAATACGGAACTGTGATGTAGTGCTTCGCGTGCTTTTTGAACCATTTACGCCATCATTATCCCAAACTTGTGTATAATATTCTACGTAGTCGCCTGGTTGTAGGTTGAGTTCGCCCAAATTTAATTGATAATAATAATTTTGGATAGATTGCTCACCTTCCATAGGGATATTGATGGATTGGTAATCGCCTGCTTTGTCTTTGCGCACTACGCGATAAGACATTTTTAGCGCGGAAAGTCCGTAATCATCTGAAATACTACCACCAACACTGATAAAATTGTAAACAGCGGTATCTCTATAATCTTGCATACTGATTTTAGGATACATATCAGGAATCACATTGATGTAATATTGGATAGGCTCTTTGTTGTAGCTGTACGCATTTTCCAAACGCACTTGGTAGTTTTGCGAAGCGCGAATTTGAGATTGATAGCTGAAATTATCTGTTGAAGCAGGTTTGAGGGCTACAGTATCACGGTTTTCATTAAAAATCAACCAGATTTTATCAGCTTTGTTGGTTTGAAAGTCCCATTTGATTTGTGTACCTTCAGGCACTACCAAGTTGCCGATATTGCTCCATTTTTCGTTGGGTTTGCCTAAATAAGCAGGGTAACTTAAGTTGGCATTGAAAGTAGCCAAAGAAGGACGCTCTAACAATTTGATGTCAAAATCTTTCGAATTAAAGCCGGCGGCTTCAAAATGAAAATCCACTCCTTTTTGCATTTTTGGAAAATCATAAGAGAACTGCCCCGTTTCGTTTTTGGTCATCTTGTACCTGCGTCCTGCAGTTACCAAAAATACTTCAGTAGGAATAGCCCTTCCTGCAAGTTTCAGGTTGAGCGTAAAGTCTTCATTTTTAAAGGCTTGCATCTTTTTGTTTTGTACAGAAAAGTTAAAAGGTGCTGGCTCGGCGAATGACTCATTGTAGCGAATTATTCTTGCCGAGCTTTTGCTAAAAAGTTCTGTAAAAAAAGAGGGGGAAATCATAAAGACCAACCCTAAAAAAGCAATCGGAATCAATACATAACGCAAATAGCGTTTGTTTTCTGAATAGCGGATAGCATCTGTAAAACGGACTACAGTAAGCTCTTTTGTACGTTGTTGAATACTTGCACGCACGAGGGCATTGTTCTCTGCGCCATTGTGCAGTTGCAATGTATTCAAGAGTTTATCATCTATATGCGGAAAATATTTGCCTATTTGTCTTGCCGCCTGTTCATCTGTCAATGGGCGATTTAGGTGCAAGAGTTTGGCTATCGGGTTCAGTATCCAGAATACGCCCACTGAACCAAGCGCAAGCAGAAACGAGAAGAAGAAAAATGCCCGTACAGTCGAGCTGAAACGCCCCAAATATTCTAAAGTGTTGTAAGAAATATACACACTCAACAAAATAGCAAGCGAAATCAATATGCCTTTCAGCAACTGATTCATATAATACTTGCGTTTGTATTGTTGCAAGTCGGTAAGCAAACTAAATGACTGTGCCATAAAATGCTGATAATAAATTGTTTATGTGCAAGAATACAAAACCTGTATTTTTACGTAACAAATATACTGTATTTTATCGGAAATATTACAACATCATTCGTTTTTTTGCTGATTTTCTAAAATTCTTATAAAAAACAAAAACCCTAACCGAAGTAAGGGTTTTGCTTTTTGTAGCTTTCGCTAAGAGAAAATTAGTGCTTAGGCTCAACTGGAGCTTTGTCAGTAGGTTTTTCACCTTCTTTTTTCTCGCCGTCTTTTTTCTCGCCGTCTTTAGGAGCGTCTTTTTTCTCACCGTCTTTAGGAGCGTCTTTTTTCTCAGCAGCTTCTTTTTCTTCAGCAGCTTTTTTGTCAGCAGCTTCTTTCTCTTCAGCAGCTTTTTTGTCAGCAGCTTCTTTTTCTTCAGGTTTTCCGTCAACAGCTTTTTCACCACCACCACAAGAAGTAGTTGCGAAAGTAAGAGCACCGAACATTGCGATCATTAAAAATACCTTTTTCATCGTTTTTTGGGGTTTTAGATTAAATATTTGTTTAATTTGATGATGCAAAGGTACGGCGGGTTTTTGATACTTCCAAATTTTTATCGAAAATAAATTTAAATTTCATTAACTTTTCATTTGGTTTTCATTAACATTTGAAGTAAATCTTTGATTTTCAAAGAGTTGTCTTTTTTAGTTTTTGAAAAATATTTTTATTTATTTTTGCTTGTATAGGGCTTCTCGGTCAAAAAAAGCTTTCAATGCGGATAATGTTCACGAATAGCCCTCTTTCGCAAAAGCTTTACCTATTGATTATCAACTGTTTTTGAATGACTAAATCGCCACGAATGACCAAAACCGTATGTTGCCCTTTAGCAAGGTCAGCCGTCATGATTTTCTTGCGCACTTTATCACTCGTGATAGTATTTTTCAAAACATCTTGTTGGTTATAGATGCGTATTTGATAGCTAAAACCCACAGGAGTATCTTCATTTTTTTATGAATCACCCATAAAAAAAGTGGTATCAGCTATAGTACCATAACGTTGCAACTCTATATGATTGGCTACTACTTTTCAGGAAATAATGTTCTTCGCGTATTGTACCATCTGCGAAAGTAAGGCGGTAGGCAAGGGTTTTGATGCCCGACTGAGCATAAGTAGTGGAAAAGGGTACATTCCAAGCTACAGTACGCCAACCTTGTCCATCGCCCAAATCGGATTGCAAGGTTTGTACTTGAGCAGCAGTGATAGCGAAATTGCTATAAAAAAGTTCGCTCCGAAATACAAAGGTAGCCGTTTGATTTTGGGCTTTATTAACTTGCTGTTATTAAATTGCAGTTAATTTATTGATTTTCAAGTATTTGCAGGCAAGTTCTTTTTGCAGAAGGTATATTTTTTCACTTGTTCAATTATGGTATTTCCAGCCTTTAGAGTGCTATATGCTTTTTCAGATAGCTAAATATGCCAAATATAAGCCTGCATTTGCCTTAAAATACAGCTTATTTTTTAGACTTTCTACAAATAAATAACCAAATAATAGAATTTAAATAATTGATTATCAATTATTTACATAACAGGTTAATAACAGCAAGTTAAGATTAGACTTTTTGCGAAAGTGTTTTTTTAAGACCTTATGCCCTGTCCTCTCTCCATTTTGGATAGGGGAAAAGGACTTTGGCAAGAAGGCTATTAGGGTTTGCGCACTACGAGCCGTTATTTTAAAAAAGCAAAAAACACAGTTTGTTAGAAACTGTGTTTGATGTTTACAGGTTTGTTTTATGAAGTTGTTTGTCTTGCATCAGATAACGTACTTTTCGATAAGTAGGGTTTCCATTATTCTTTGATACCATTTCAGTCGTATCGAGTTCGACTGAACCGCCCCAAAGGAACTCAATTCCTAACATTGTATTGCCGATAAATTCACGAATAAGCTCCTTGCCTTCAAAGTGATGCGTGAGGCGTATGGTTTCATCGTTTGTTGCTTCCAAATCTATGGTGATATAAGGTGGATGATACAATGAATCAACAAGCATCTTTTCATAATCAGCTGCCTTTCTGCTTTTGACATAATATTGGGTAACTTGGCGTTGCTGGTCAAATTTTTGCCCCAATACAAACAAGTTGTGTTCATCTACAAAGTCTTGGCTTGTGAAGCTCTTGATGAGCATGAAGTCTGAAAAATTGCGTCTTAGAGAGAAGATAGCCTGTTGCCCTTTATTGGTCTTGAGGTCATAGTTTTGGCGTATTTCACTGTCCATTATTTTTTCGAATTGGTAGGTAAGTTTGCCTTGATTTGCCAAATCTTCTACGTGTTGCACCAGTCGTAGCCCTATTGCATAAGGGTTTAGCCCTGCTCGACTGACTGAGGTTACATAGGCATTGATGCGTGCATATTCTATTTCGTGTCCTTTGATGCGCTCGTCTTTTCTGAATAGTGTGTCGTGCCAATAACTTGCCCAGCCTTCGTTTATTATTTTAGTGCGGATTTGTGGCTCAAAGTAGATGGAGGTATTGCGTACTATACTCATTACAGACTTCATCCATTGATTGTTATCTTTTTTAAGAAATGGCGAGTTATCACGAATAAACTCCATAACATCAAGTGGTCTTGGCGTTTGTTCTATTTGCAAAAGGTGTTGCGCATATTTTGCCTGAAATTCGGGATACTTGCTCCGCATTTCCGAAAAAAACAGACTTTCAGCAATACTTTCATTCTCAGCAAGAAGGACGTTGTATCGCGCAACATCTTTGTATATATCGCTTTCGGGTACGCCCACAATAGCTTGCAAGAAGTTGCCAAAATAGAAATCCAATTTTGAAGAAGGTTGCATTTCTTCAGTAAGATTGGAATGGAAAAGTTCAGGAAAATAACCGTTCAAGTTATTGATGGCGCGGCTGAATTCGAGTACATAGTCCACCCAACGTCCTTTTTCGGTACGTAGTTGCGCTATCAAACGCTTATCAGCAAGGGCTTGCCCTACAAAGTCGTCGTGCCAAGTGCGCTCGAACATTTTGTTGTTTTGAAAAAAATCTATATGTGCCAATACATGATAAAAAATCATAATATTAAGCCAGTCAGGATTATTGTCATTGTAAAATGAAATAGCCGGGCGCGAGTTTATAACGGTTTCGTAGGGATTGGCAGGCGAGATTTTATACTTGCCTATTTCTTTCAGCACTTCCACGTCATGCACCCAATAGTCGTACAGGGTAGGAATCATCACTTTGGGCGAGAGTTCAAGCATGTCGCGGTTTGTTACGACATACTCAAGTGTGTCGGGAGCAAAGCGCAGGCCTGCATCTCGGGCGCGTTCCTTGCACTCTTCCATAATTTTCTTGGTGTGTTGGTCTATTAGATACATACGTGAGTGAGGGATTGGGTGAATGATTGGGTGAGTTTTAATATATGCCTTGCCTGCCAAAAGAACTTGCCTGCGCAACCAAGCAATGTTACCCCTAAATTATCTGTGTTTGGTGTTCTTATCAGAAGTTTTGCAAGAAGCGTAAAGAACTTGCCTGCGCAACCAAGCAATGTTACCCCTAAATTATCTGTGTTTGGTGTTCTTATCAGAAGTTTTGTAAGAAGCGTACTTCCTAACTATAAAAACGTATTTGTGCTGTATTTCTGCTGTATTTTCGGTTGGGTAGGCAAGTCGTTTTGTGAGGTTGCGGCTAAATAGTTACATATTTTCTTATATTAACGAAGAAGTCATAAAAAAATGGTATTAGCCCAACATTTATAAATAATATTTTGAAAAGCGTGTAACATTTTATTGACAGGTGCGTCTATTAGTATATGAAAGTGATATTAAAATAATATCATATCAATAGAAAATTTATCTTTCACGATTATGAACAAAACGATTGAAAAAAACTTTGTACCTATTAGCGGTTACAGCATGTTAGTTATTTGGTTTGTCCTTTTAGGGGCTTGTATTGGCGCATTTGCGTTTGAATTGCCTGTAGTGGGCGGCATTGTAGTGTTGGTATTGCTTATTTATGCGATTGGTTTTTTTGCTATCAATCCAAATAGCTCATACACGATGGTTCTTTTTGGTGAGTACAAAGGCACTGTAAAAGAAAATGGCTTTTTCTGGTCAAATCCTTTTCTTGTGCGCACACTTGTATCGCTCAGGGCGCATAATTTTGAGAGTGATCGTCTAAAAGTGAACGACAAACTTGGCAATCCTATCACTATCAGTGCCATCCTCGTTTGGCGGGTTCAAGACACTTACAAAGCCTTGTATGAGGTAGATAAGTATGACAATTTTGTAAAGCTACAGGCTGATGCGGCATTGCGCAAACTTGCAGGACTGTATCCTTATGACAACATAGAAGACCATAACGAGATTACGCTTCGTGCTGGCACTGATGAAGTCAATCATCAACTCGAAATGGAGCTTTCAGAACGCTTGAACATGGCAGGCATCAAAGTAATCGAGGCGCGCATAGGCTTCCTTTCCTACGCCACAGAGATAGCCCAAGTTATGCTCCGCAAACAACAAGCCACTGCCATAGTAGCGGCGCGCCACAAAATAGTAGAGGGCGCAGTAAGTATGGTAGAGATGGCACTTGCAGAATTGAGCAGAAAAAATATCATTGACCTCGATGACGACAAAAAAGCGGCAATGGTGAGCAACCTTATGGTAGTACTTTGTTCGGACAAAGATGTTAGTCCTATTATCAATGCGGGAACATTGAACCACTAATCGCTTATACAAATGGCTAAGAAAAAAGCGTTTGCCCTCCGATTAGACGTTGAGCTTCTTGATGCTATTGAGAAATGGGCGGCTGACGAATTCCGAAGTACCAACGGACAATTAGAATGGATTATACATCAATCGCTCCATAAAACAGGGCGATTGATAAAAAAAACTCCAGACCCTGAATCAAGCGAAAACGCAAATGATGAAGTGAGCGAGTAACTAAATTAGTTAAAACAAACCAATCAATCAATATGATAAACTACGAATATAAATTTGTCATTGTCAAAATCAATACGTGGACAGGTAAGCCAAAAGAAGACTATCAAGCCATTATTCAAGAACACGGTAGGCAAGGTTGGCGATTATCTCAAATCATTCCATATACGCATTCCAGGTATGTTATCGAGCTTATTTTTGAGCGTAGCATTTGAACCCCAATGTCCTACTCAAACTTATTTGGGTAGGACATTGAGGTTTAAATAGTTTAATAATGATTAGATTTTTTATGGGAGTTCTTTATCCACTCTCCAAATTGGAGAGTGGATAGGGTGTGAGGTTTTATGAAATACTTTGGTGCTCCGACAATATAGAGAGATACAGCACACAGTGTTTCGGGCTATGTTCTCTATGTTTCTATGTGGTTCAACACAAAATTTGTCAGAGCACCAATACTTTTACAAGAAGTCTATTAACTAATAATTTTGCTGCGTATTTCTTTTACAGAAATAAGAATGCTATCTAGGTCTTTATCCGTGAGCAAAATCTCGCTACTCGTTCCGCCCTCTGTTATCAATTCGCCGTTGGGACCAGGTTTAGTAACTGACTCTCCACTGCTGTAAGTGATTTTTACGTTCTCATAAATTTTATTGAGTTTGTTGAAATCTTGCAACAATTTTTGGATATTATCATTGTCTTTATAAAATGACAACAATAGCAATAATTGTTCAAGAATGATTTTTTGCTCGCCGATACGGGTTTTAAGCACTTTGTTTTGTTCTTTTTTAGCTACTTCTTTTTTAGCTACTTCGCAAGTAAGGTACAATGACTCAAGCCACCCGCCCGTTAAGATAAGAATAGTAAGGTCAGCCCGTTTTTTCTCTTGTAAGTGTTCGTTTATACTTTCGAGATTATGGGTTGTAACGGTAAGCAGTTTGTCTAGACTGTCTTTTGTCGCGGCTAATTTTTTGATAGTTTTGAAATCAAAAAAGTCACCGATTTTGAGCGCGTCAGCCATTTCTTTTACCGCACCAAGATAAAAGAGTGCATCGCCCGTTTGTTGGTATATATTAGCATAGCCAAGGTCGGTGCTATATACGCCAAGGTTCATGGCACGTTGATAATCTGTATTATATTTTTTAGAATTTTCGAACGCATTCAACAAATCCTTGTCATATTTAATTTCAAGGCTTTTGATAAGATATGATATCTCGATAGGAGAAGGAATTGACTGCACCATATCGCTGATTACTTCGTTTGAGATAGCAGCTGGGACTGGCTTATTGCTCTTCTTTTCATCTTCTTCAAGCTTATCGCCTGATTTTTCTCCGCCACAGCTTCCGAGTAGTACTAAAAACAGTGCGCATGTTGTAAAAAGATAGGGAAACTTTTTCATATTATTAGAGTACAGGATACAAGGTTAAGTTTTAATGAATTATGTTTAGTATTGTTAAATGAGAAGATGGAAATAGGTATTTGAAAAACTTTGAGCAAAAATCAGGCTATTCTTTCTTACTAAACTTTATTTTACCCAATGAATCCAATATTTTTTTGAATACGTCATAATAAAGCGTGAGGTAGAAGATAAACGTGAAAAACCATATCACAGACATGTTGAAGTAATAGGTAGTAAAATACATACCTAAGAAATGCTTTTTGGGGGCAAGGAAGTGTGACCTATAATCTAAAAAGTGATCTACGTTGCGCGGTTCATTGAATACGGGGTCGCTCAATTGTAAGAGTTTGCCGTGTTGTTCGATGATTTTGTCTTGTACTTCAGCATTGGTCATGAAAGCATGCAGTCCTTCATTTGAGTAGAAGTCTTGTTGTTTGCCTTTGTCATAATTTTTATTGCGTTTCCTTTTAATCGCGTCTGTAATTTTATCCACTCTTTTAGAAGCGTCATTAAATTTATCGTTGTATTTAACAGCTAACGAGTCAAAATATGTTTTAATTTTACCTGCTGTTTCCTCATTGAATTTAGCGGGTGTGAGTTCTTTTTCCCAATCAAAACCTTTCAATAACTCCATATAAGCCTTCTCGGTTTTTATTTCGTATTTGATAAGTGCAAGGTTTTTTGTAAGGTTTTTTCTGGTCGAGTCTGTTTTTTTCTCTGTTTTTTGATACTCTTCAGCTTTATTTAAACGTTTTATGAGTTCCTTTAACCAAAATTCTGAACGATAATTGTAAACGCTTCGCTCTTGATCCACTTTGTAATAATCTCTTTCATAACTATTGTTCATGTAATGATTCACAGTCATGCCTTCAAATGCCCATCGGGAAACCATGAAATCAGCCAAAATAGGCACGGTTCCACGTTCACTGATGCTCTTGTTCATTTTTTCATAGCGAAAGATAATACCACTTAAAATCATTTGAGGAATAAGCAACAAAGGAATGGTAATATAAATCGTAATAACAGAGTTGAACATAGAAGAAATATTCAACCCAAGCATATTGGCAAAGCAAGAAATAGTAAACAACATGCCCCAATAACTCCACAATAAGCCTATTTGTATTTCTAAAATGGAATTGCCTATCAATACAAACGTGAAAGTTTGAATAGCGGAAAGGGTAAAGAGTATGGATATTTTTGAAAACAAGTAGCCAAATCTACTCAAGTTCAAGAATTGCTCTCGCTTTTGAATTTTACGGTCTTTGATTATCTCCTCTGCACTCACTGTAAGCCCCATGAAGAGCGAAATAATGATGCAAATAAGGATATAGGCAGGTACGTTGTCATTGTATCGAAAAAGATACCTTTCGGGTTTATCAGGGTCGTTTTGAAAACGAATAATATATGCCAACAGGATTGCCAAAAGTGGTGCTTCGAGCAAATTGATAAGCATGTATTGCATATTACTTATTTTTGACAAGAAGTCGCGCACAGTAAACAAAGCCGCTTGCATGAATACGCCTGGGCGACTGAGCGAGCTTGGCGGCTTCTCCGTTATTTTTTCTACTTCCTCAAAAGGAAATTCCTGCACATATTTCTCGTGCCATTGGGCAGGCAAGACTTGGCGCTTCCCTGTTTCTTGCCCAAATTCGTTTACTACTTCTTTCTCTATCAGCTTAAACATCTCCTCTGGGTTTTCACTCCAGCGTTCTGCATCAGCTTGCATGGTCTTTTTTTTGAAGTACGTAATAGCTTCAATGGGGTGTCCATAATAAATAAGATAGCCGCCTTTGTCCAAAATAATCATTTTGTCAAAGGTTTTATATATATCTGGAGATGGTTGGTGAATAACTACAAATATGAGTTTCCCTTTCAAGGAAAGCTCTTTGAGCAAATCCACTACATTTTGAGAGTCTTTGGAAGAAAGCCCTGATGTTGGTTCATCAACGAACATAACTGCAGGTTCGCGGATAAGTTCAAGGGCGATGTTAAGGCGTTTTCGCTGCCCACCCGATATTTTTTTGTTCAACACATTGCCGACCTTGATGTCTTTGATGTGGTCAAGCCCTAAACTAACAAGCGTGGTCATTACGCGGTCATTAATTTCGGTTTCATTCAATTGCTTGAAACACAATTTTGCATTGTAATAAAGGTTTTGGTAAACAGTCAAATCTTCAAGCAACAAGTCGTCTTGTGCTATAAAACCTATTACTCCTTCTACTTCTGCCTTTTGGGTATGCATGTTGAAGCCATTGATAAGGACTTCGCCATGTGAAGGCGTTTCAATGCCTGAAAGTACATTCATCAAAGTTGTCTTGCCTGCCCCACTGCCCCCCATGATGCCTATGAGCTTGCCTTGTGTTTCCGACAAGTTCATATTTCTTACTCCCAATGTGCCATTGGAAAAACGGTATTCTATTTCGTTTGCTGTAAAAGAAACTTTTACAGATTGTGAATTTTCGAGAAAGACACCCGCAACATCGCTATAGTATATTGAAAAGCCTTTGCTTGTGGCTTGAGCTGGTCTTAAACTGCTGCCTGGAGGAAATAAAGTAGTGCGTCCAGGAGTTAAGGCAAAGCCGTTCAGCTTTATATCATCTTTGCCTAAATATCTTACAAAATATAAATCAACACTTTGAATTTGTTTGAATATAATTTCCCCACGCAAATCATCTGTTTTGATGTACTTTGCGTCTGGCGGGAGCAAGCGGTTGTGAGAAGCGGCTATCAAAATGTTACTTGAATTGAGAATAGCAGAGTCTTCACAAAAAACAAAATTTTCAAGTGCTGTATAATTATCTTTGATGTTAAATGTTTGACAAATTGTTTCCAAAATCATTCTACGCTGTGGCGTAAATTTTTTATCAATTTTATCAGATGCAACTAATTCCAATAATTTAATAAGGATAATAACTTTTTGACGTTGCTCAAGACCTCTATTTATCTCTCTGCAAAATTTCAAAATTCGCACGTTATCCTTCATGGATATTTCTTTGTTCTCTTGTACTTTGCCATATTCAGCTTCGTCTTCGTAGAGTTTTGTATAACGACCTACGGAGTTTTCATCAAGTTCTTTTTTGAAATAGTCGATGACAAATTTACGCTCTACTTCACTTGCACCTCCTTCGAGGCGTGAGATGAGGGCGAAAAGTTTGGTTAAAGCTTCAAGTATCTGTGAACTCATGGTATTGTAGGCAAGCTATTTTGGTGGTGCGGTGCAAAGATATGTAAAAACAACAATTTACAAAGTATTTCTTTGATTGGGCGTAAAAATTGGAGGTAAATATAAATAAGGGAGGAAAGATAATAAGTCTAGTTACTTACATCTTACCTTTCCTCCCTTTTTTAATACTTATTGAATGTCAGTGGCCTAGCATCATGGATATTTGAGTATCCAACACTTAGCTAATAGGTTTGAAATTCAAATGGCACTTCCACTAATTCAGAAAATTCTGTACCAGCCTCTTCCATGTCCTCGTCGTCTTCATGAAAGAACCACTGTATGCGTGTGCCAGTGATCGTTTCCAGTTTAGACAATATGTCCAAAATGAGTTTCGAAGAAGCCGTATTGAAGTATTCGAGTTTGAATACGAATAAGGTTTCAGGATTAGGGCTTGCTCCGTACTTGTCGAGCCAATCGAGGATAGGTTGGTAGAAGTCTGCAGAATCTTCAGGTAATGAACGACCAGAGATTTCGAATATCCCATCATTGCGATTTAAAATGATTTTAGGGGTATCTTCAGTTCCTTCTTTGTTGATAACTTCCATACGTTTTGATGATTTTTGAGGGTTGATTATTCAGAATCCGTAGTACTGCGGCGGATAACCGTTTTGAGTGAAAAAAATGAAATATTATCGCTCATCGGCTCGAAATCAAATTGCAATTTCTGACCTGATTTACGTGCCATATCTATAAAGCCCAGACCAGCACCGCCTTTTTCAGACAGTCCTTTGTTGTTCTTAATGACTTCTTTGTAATAATTCTTTAGCCCTTCTTTATCAAGGCTATTGATATGGTCAAGTTTATTGTTCAGCATTTCTACTTTATCGTTCATGATAGGGTTTCCGGAAGTGATAAGGTATTTATCATCATCTTTCCCAACCATAAAGATAGCGCCGTGCCTTACAGGGGCTTCCCCTTCTTGTATTTCGTCAGAGTGTTTTACGATATTTTGTAAACACTCCACCATTACATTAAAAACCTTGCGCTTGATTCCCGAATCTTCTCCTATAGCGTCCATGTTGCGTTCAGCCATAGCCAACACAGACTTTGTGATTTCTTGAGTAAATTCACCTTCATACACCAGAATAAGTTTACGGGTTACCATAGTTCTGTGTAGCTCATAGATGTACTTCATACGGTTTTTTTTTCGGTTAAAGGTGGGTTTGAATGGTAAATCAGGAAGCGTTTTGATTTTAATGCGAAAGTTAGTGCTTTTTTTTGCAAAGGTATGAATTTTCTATATATATATTTTTTTTTTTTTTTTAATATTTTT
>Ga0163154_10003502_pt1 | contig 21675 bp, 16 predicted proteins | sample OliLakLV19MP9P1_FD_148649 | JGI IMG/M metagenome (GOLD analysis project Ga0163154, IMG submission 148649) | Freshwater microbial mat bacterial communities from Lake Vanda, McMurdo Dry Valleys, Antarctica - Oligotrophic Lake LV.19.MP9.P1 | ecosystem: Environmental > Aquatic > Freshwater > Lake >... | reverse complement strand
GGTTGTCGTGGTCGGGGGCGGGCTAACGGGGATCGAAACGGTCGCCGAGATCGCCGAAACCTATCCAGCGCTGACGGTGGCTTTGATCACAGGCAGTGTCGTGGGCAGTGGTGTTTCGGCAAGCGGACAAGCCTATGTGAAAGCGACTTTGACGCGCTTGGGGGTCACTATCCATGAAAACACACCGATAGCACGGGTGGAGGCGCACACCGTCGTGACCCAAAAGGGAGAGGCGATCCCATTTGCGTTGTGCGTGTGGGCGGGGTCGTTTCGGGCATCGCCACTGGTTGCAGCGGCGGGTGTATCGGTGAATGATCGGGGGCAAATGCTCATTGATTCGATGCTGCGTTCGCTGAGCCATGCCAGCATTGTCGCGGCGGGCGATGCGGCGGCATTTGTGCCCGATGCGGGGGTCACAACACGGATGGCGTGTGCAACAGCACTGCCGATGGGGGCGCATCTGGCGGATAATCTCTATGCCCAGATGATCCATCGGCACCCTCAACCCTTCCGGATGGGCTATGTGGCACAATGTATCAGCTTGGGGCGGCGGGATGCGCTGATTCAAGGGGTGAATGCCAATCGTGACCGGTCGGGTGGCGGTTTGGATCAAAGAAGGCATCTGTCGTTTTGCGGCGGTATCGGCGACGGCAGGCTGGTTAGCGACGCGCTACGTTTGGCGACACCGCTAAACACTTGGCTCACAGGAAAGGCGGGATGAGGTGGAAGATTTCGAGACATTACGCCCATTGCTGTTCGCGATTGCCTATCGAATGTTGGGCAGCGTGGGGCAAGCGGAAGATATTGTGCAAGAAACCTATGTGCGCTATCAAGCCGTCCCGCCCGAAACCATCCAATCGCTAAAGGCATTCTTGACGACGATCACGACCCGCCTCGCCATTGATGCCTTAAAGTCTGCCCAAGCGCAGCGCGAGACCTATTTTGGGGAGTGGCTGCCAGAACCGCTCTTGACCGACACCAGCCACGAACCCGCTGCCCGTGCCGAACTGAACGAGTCGCTGTCCATCGCCCTTTTAGTGCTACTGGAAAAACTAAATCCAGTGGAGCGGGCGGTCTTCTTGCTGCGCGAAGTCTTCGATTATGAGTACGCCACCATCAGTGCCATCGTCGGCAAAAGCGAAAGCGCGTGCCGACAATCGTTGCATCGGGCGCGCGCTGCCGTCCACCACGAAAAACCGCGTTATCACAGCACTGCTGCCGAGCATCACCTCATCTTCTATCAATTCTTGCAAGCCTGTGTGGTCGGCGATATGCACGGGTTGGAGGCGGTCTTGGCGGCAGATGTCGTGGCACTATCGGACGGCGGCGGCAAAGCCAGCGCCGCGACCCGCCCAGTGTTGGGCGCAGCATTTGTGAGCGCTTTTGTGATGGGCTTGTTTAAGAAAGCCCCTGCCCCTGCCGCTTATGAAATTGTCGAACTCAACGGACGCACGAGCTTGATCATTCGCGAAGGCGGAACGGTGACCACCGCGCTCATGGCGGACATCCGCGCGGGCACGATTCACAGATTGTGGTTCGTGCGTAATCCTGATAAATTACATCCCCTCCACTAGTTGCGACCAACGTTGTATCCCGCGCTCCTTCCTCATCCTAAAAGTCTAACCCTGTCAAGAGCCGTAGGGATGACATCGGATTGTAATGATATATGCACGATTGCCGTCCGTTTGCTGCACGCCATTTATAGAAACCGAATTTTGTGTCAAAATGTGTGATATACATTTCTTTATACTCCCTGTGATGATTTAGCGAAGCGCGGAATTTATGATGATCAGTCTGGTGATGCGACGAGGACCCACCCCTGGCGAAGTTTATACTTTGGAAGGGGATGAGATCACAATTGGGCGCGGCAATCGTAATCAGATCATTATTCGCGATAATGAGGTCAGCCGTGACCATTGCCGTTTGGTGCGATGTGCCACTGCCTATGAAGTTCATGATTTGGGTGCCAGTAATGGCACCTTCGTCAATGGGCAACGGGTGATCGCGCCGCGCATGTTGGAACTCGGTTCTTTAATTGAACTGGGCGATTCGATCACCTTAGAATACGGCGTCGAACGAAGTGCGCTGGACGGCGTGCCCGATTATGTCGAGCGGTTGATGGCAAATGGACACATGCCGACGATTGAAGGCAGCGAAGAAAAACACACCGATCGCTTGGAGCGCTATTGTTTGATGATGCTGCAAGGACCGGCAGCCAATTATATTTATACGATGGAAGGCGAAAGCGTCTCGATTGGGCGCGATCTTTCCAATGATATCGTCATCCAAGACCCTGAAGTTAGCCGCTTTCATTTGCATTTCAATTGGACCAAGCGCGGCTATACGGTCGTGGATGTCGGATCGACCAATGGCACCTTCGTCAATGATGCCCCCGTGCGCGAAGCCCGTTTGTTGAATGTCGATGATGTCATTCGCTTGGGGTCGTTTGTGCAAATGCAATTGCTGTTGGTGGAGTCGCCCGATATTGATATGATGGCGACGATGATGAAGCATCCAGCGGATTTCTTGTTCGTCAACGAGGACACCCCAAACAGCCCGTTCCCAGTGAAATCCATTGTCTCGTCGCCCCCTATGGTCAGTGATATCAGCGCGGGCAGTTTGCTGAACACGGTATTCATCGCCTATGCGCGTGAGGATTGGCAGCATATCGTCGCCCCGCTGATGATCAGTTTGCAAGATGCGGGCTTGGATGTATGGGCAGAACAATACTTGACGATGGGCAGCGATGCGTGGCGCAGCGCGATTCAACAAGCGCTGCAAGAAACGTGGCTAATGATCTTGGTGGTCTCGCCTCATGCCTTGTCGTCCAGTCCAGTACGCACCCTGTATCGCCATTTCCTAAAAGAACACAAGCCGATCACTTTGTTCTTGTACGATACGACGATGTCGCTGCCCGCTGATCTGGCCCGTCTGCGCAGCATTCCGTATGATCCGCTGAACGCTCAGCGCTCGTATCATAAGCTGATCTTTGAAGTGATGCAAAACCGACCCAACGGACGCCGCGCCTAGTGCAAAAACATGCCCCCGCCAGACAATAGGCAGCGGGGGACATGTTGTAAACTCATTTACCCGGGATAGCTGTCACCGGCATAGGCGATTTGGTGATACGACTGCACGAGGTTGTCGCGTATCACCTAGGGTTTAGATGGACGCGCCGTTGTGCGTGCCTACGGCGCAACGGTGCCAGCGACCGAGACCAAAACAGTGGTGTCGGGATTTAAGGTATCCTCATTGGGGTCCAGTAGATAGCCGGTTGGGAAGAAGACCGAGAGCGGCATCCCTGCGGTATCAAGGCAGAGCAAATGGTTGTTGTCGCCATCTCCCAAATCTGCTAAAGCGAAAGGCTTCACCGTTAGCGTGCTGCCGTCGGACTGCTGGAGGCTGACACGATACTGCGCGCGTTCGACTTCGCCCACCTCGTCGCCGTCAGCATTGCTGATGCCCCCTGCCCATGTCACCCGCACGATTTGGATAGTGACGGCGATGGGGCAACCATCGCCTTGTCGCCGCCCAGAAGCACGATCCAGCATCCACTCATTTTCGGGCACGCTTTCCGACACGATGAGCGATGGACCGGCGGCTAATGGGGTGACTTCCACACGGGCACCGAGGAAGCTCAACGAATTGGCATCGGCAGCATCGGGATTATCCCCCACCCCCGCGCTCGTCAAGATTTCGCCCACGACTTCGACAAGCACGGGTTCATCGGTGATGGCGGTGCCAAAGCCGCCGATCAACAAGACAGTGGGATTAGGCGCTTGTCAATCGTTCGTTAACATGAAGATTTGCACGCCGAATATCCACCCATTTGCCGCCAACGGTCATTTCTCCCTTTATTACCGACCATTTTTCAGCCTGAGCAGTTACAAAACCTCCATGGCTGTTTCAGTTCAAACGGGCGGACATACGGCGCTCCAGCTTTTAGAGTCAGGTAACGTTCCCCATGCGCCCAGTCCGCACCCTACGATTCGCGATGGGAAACCATGGAGGTCGGCGAACCTCAAAAGCCAGCTTGATCCCCGCGCGGGATGGGGTGCCCACAACGCGGTGTGTCGTAGGGTGCGGACTAGGCGCTCGTGGAAAAATCCCCAACCCCAAGAGTCGCCGCGCCGAATATCCGCCCGTTTACCTGTTATGAAATCATAGCGATGCACCCAAGTGAAATGCACCCGCGCATCTCGTTATGGTTGACTTTGAGCGGGCTTCTGGAAGCGGTCGGCGTATCGGGGGTGAAGTTGCCAGTACCTCCTGTCACCGAAAGCTGATCGACAGTGGGGCTATGTTCAGGGCATATCGCCTCATTTACACTTCTCAACTAAATTTTTAGTACCTATAGGTTGTATACTAGTGGGGTAGGGACATCCTATCCTGCCAAGACCGATGATGCGCTATGGGTATACCGCAATAATAATATAAATAAAGACTGATTTTATCCTAGTCCTTTGTACATAAAGTGAGACCCTAATCACCGAGGACTGCCCTTATGCTCGAAACCATCCTCCAACTTTTGACCGAAGCACGCGCGCATATCCCGGCGGACTTGGCGCTTGCCCATGACTTGACGACCCAAGCCCACAATCATGCCCGCGCTTGTCATGATGAGGCGTTGCAAAAGCATAGCCTATGGCTGTTGGGGATGATCTGCCACTATCGCGGGCAGTATGACGAGGCATTGGCGCATTTGGATCCGGCAACGCAGATGATCACGCTTTTCCCGCCGGAGTTTCAACCGCGCGTTCTGACCACCACCGCAGCGGTCTACCGTCAATTAGGGGATTTTTCCCGCGCAATGATCTTATTAGAGCAAGCATACACGCTTTCGGAACAAGCGGGCGACCAAGCCAATATCATGCGCGCGCTCAATGGCTTGGCATCCATCCACAGTAATCTTGGGGATGCGCACAGTGCCCTCACAAACTTGCACCGTGCTATCGAAGTCGGACGCGCCTTAAACGACAGCTATGCGACTGCTATCATCCAAGGGAACATGTGCAAAGAGTATACGGTGTTGGGGCAGTTTGAAACCGCACTCCAACAGGGCATCGAAAGTGTCACCACCCTGTTGCAAATCGGCAAAGAACGGGAGGCATTATTCGCGCTGACGAGTCTTGCCAAGTCTTATCACGGTTTGAGACGCCACGAAGACGCCACGAGAATACTGGATCAAGCGTATCAGATCGCCGAAACTTATGAAATCGCGGTAGAGTCCGCACAGATCATGGCGATGATGGGCGAATTTGCCTATGAACGTGGCGATACTGATGACGCCCTGCGATATGGTCACCAAGCCTTAACGCGCGTGGAGGAACGCTATCAGCATGTGATCATGGGTGCCGCCCAAACACTGGCGAAAGCCTACAAAAAATGCGGCGACTACGAACGCGCCTATCACTATTTGGAGACCTACACCCAACTGCGTGAACGAGTGTTTTCGGAAGAAAGCGCCCGTACCGCTAAAAATGTCGAAATCCGTCTGAAGACCGAACAAGCGCTCAAGCAAGCGGCGTATCATGAGGCGCGCAATCATGAAATTGAAGCGTTGCGGGCGCGCGAACAAAGCTATTTTGCCCATATCAATCAAATCCGTAATGACTTCATCCGCGCCACCAGCCATGACCTCAAAAACCCGCTGACGCGCATCCTCTTAAATGTGGACATGCTCCGCCGTCTGGGTATGGTTCAAGATGAACGCAGTTTGCATTTGATTCAAAATATTCAAGATGCGTCGAATTTGATGACCAAGTTGATCAGCGATATCCTCGATTTGCTGCACGCCGAAGCGGGGCAAACCTTGCATCGCGAAGATCACGCCGTACAAGTGCTGCTCAGCGAGGTTTATACCACCTTTCAAGAAGAGGCATACGCTAAATCCATCTGGCTGGAGATTCAAAACGTGGGTAATCTGCACGCCTACTATGATGCCTTTATGATGTTGCGCGTCATGCACAATTTAGTCTCCAACGCCATCAAATACTCGCCCAATGGCGGAACCGTAACGATAAGTGCTGCGGCTAGGCAAACAAACGAAATCGTCTTGACGATCCAAGATATGGGCATGGGGATTCCGCCCGAAGACCTGCCCCACATCTTTGACCGTTTTTATCGGTGCGCACAACAAGACAATTCCCACATCGAAGGCACCGGCATCGGTTTGGCAATCGTAAAGACCATCATCGAAAATCATGGAGGGCGGGTGTGGGCAGAAAGCACAATCGAGGTGGGGACCACCATTTTTATCGTGCTTCCCGACGCCCATCGAGATATACTGACATCCTAAAAAGAAGGATCACCCACTCCACATCTTTTTTCCATTCTAAGGGGCACATTGATGCTACAATAATCGCAGACATCTTCGCAACGTCCGCGCTACCCAACATTATAATGGAACTATAAGAAGAATGATGAAGCATCTTCGTATTATCATATTTTTGTCCATACTGATGATGGGTACCGTTATTCTGCCTATCGCCGCCCAAACCGCCGCTACTTGTAGCGCCTTGGTCGAACGCGCGCTTGCCACCGTCGCGACGGTGTGCAGTAGCACCGACCGTAACCAAGCCTGCTATGGCAATAACGCGATGACGGTCACCGTGCGTCCGCAAGCGCCCACAGTTCGCTTTGAGAATGTCGGTGATCTGGCAAATTTATCCGACATCGACAGCTTGCGCCTCAATAGATTAGATGATGTCAATGGGATGTGGGGGGTCGCCCTCATGAAAGTCCAAGCGAATTTGCCGGACATCCTGCCGGGGCAAAATGTCACCTTTTTGTTGTTTGGCGATACCGAGATTCAAAATGCTGTGTCGGATCAAGCTCTTGCTGCTGGCACCCAAACCGCTATGCAAGCCTTCTATCTGCGCAACGGCATCAGCGCAACAGATTGTGCCGATGTTCCTGAAGATGGCATCTTAATCCAGACTCCTTCGGGCATGGGCGAGATTCATCTAACCGCCAATGAGATCGATCTGCGTTTGGGCGCGGAGGTGCAAGCTGCCCCCATCACAGGCAGCACTCGGCACGTCGATCCGGGTGCCTATCTGAGAATCGCGGCACCGCGAGCGGTGCCTAAAGACGCAAAGCTTCAAACCGCCACCCCACCGCTCACCTTATTCGGTGGGGGCGGTGCCACCACCTACATCCGCGCCACCCCCGGCAAGACTATCCAAATCGCCATGCTATCGGGCGCAGGGGAAATCACCATCAATGAGGTGACCGTCGCTATCCCCAGTGGCAACTTTGTCGAAGTGCCCATAGACGAGGCTATGAAGGTCGCGGGTGCCCCTTCAGAGGCGCAACCCTATGATGCCGCGAGCCTAAACAACCTGCCGCTGGAACTGTTGCCCGAAGCAATCACCATCACCGACCTTAACGCGCCCGAAGCGACCGATGACCCCGAGGACAGCGGCGACGACGGCGATATCGATACTCAACGTATGATCGGAACGCTGGATTCGGTGGGGGCGGATGGCTTGGTCATCAACGGCATCGACTTCGATACCAGCTTCCTCGAAAGTGACCTGAGCGCGTTTGAGCCGGGCATGTTGGTCGAGGTAAGTTTTGTGTGGTGGCAGTCCACCCTGTATGCGCTTACGCTGGAGGAGATCCAAACGGACAGCACCAGCTTTTGGGAAGGCACTATCGACGCGCTGGGGGATGGTTTCATCGTCGTGAACGGGGAACCCATCGACATCAGCCAAGCGTCCATCGAAGGCGAACTCGCGCTTAATGCTTACATCGAGATCGAGTTCAACTTGATCAATGGGGACTGGATCGCGGTGCGCGTGCGGGTCTTGTCAGACAGTAGCGGCGATGAGGAGACCCGTTATCTTCAAGGGACATTAGAAGCGGTGGGGGACGGCTTCCTCGTTGTAGATGGCGAACAGATCGACATCTCGCAAGCTGAGATCGAAGGCGTGCCAGAAGTTGGCAAACGAGTCGAGATCGAGTTCCACTACGTGAATGGCGACTGGATCACCGTGCGTGTGCGCGTCCTTGCGGACGAGGATGACACCGAAGACCCGGGTAGTATCGACCCTACGCCTACTGAAGACCCGGGTAGTATCGACCCTACGCCCACCGAAGACCCGGGCAGTATCGACCCCACGCCCACCGAAGACCCGGGCAGCATCGACCCCACGCCCACCGAAGACCCGAGCAGCATCAACCCCACGCCCACCTAAGACCCGGGTGGTGATGATGGCGGCAAAATCGACGATGGGAGCGGGATCGACGATGGGGGCGGCGACTAGCCCCTTAGTTAGCGTTCATCGGCGTAGCGGATCAACACATCAGGGGGTCGTGCAAAAAACTAGACCGACCCCTTCGCATCTTGCGTCTCATCCTCGTCGGGGAGCGCGCTGGCTTGGAGCGCACGGCGCAAGCTGCTTGGCGTCATCAGGGTGTCTTCGGCAGGCGCTGGGTGAGTGGGTTTTAAGGAACTGGGTTTGAGGCGGCGCGTCCATTTGTCCCGCACCGTCGGTATGGCAAAGGTGAGCGAACAATGACGGGGACTGACGGTGTAGTGCAAGTCGATGCCGTTCATGGTCAAAAAATCACGCGCACACAACAGCTCAAAGGAAAGGTGTTCGGCGCGCCAGTGATCCGGCTTCGAGTCGATCAATGCTTCCAGCGTCGGCGGTACTTGCCCATAACGGCGATAGCGCACGCCTAGTGTGACCGCGCGCGGATGCAGTTCAGTCACCCACTGCACGCGCGGACCCAACCCAAAAGCGCACGAATGCAACAGCAGGAGCGCCTCTTGCAAAGTTTCGCGCGCGCCCAAAAGCTGAATGTTTTCGCTGGCGGGGACTCTTAGTTTTTCGGATCGCTCTTTTTCCAAAGCGCGCACCAAATCCTCAAGGCGGAACATCCGCTCTGATTGGGGGATGTTGATGGTTTCCCCCGCCTTATAGCGCACTAGATTATTCCATGCGGTGAACACGCTCAGCGCCCGCATGATCTGCTGACTGCTGTGCTGCTGCCAAAACAGGCGTAAGGGGCTATGATCGCCCGCCGGGACATTGACCGCCCCTAAAGCAGCCCCCAACAACTCTATAACGCGGCGGTGCATCACAAAATGCAAGGCTGCCAAATGCCGCCAACTGGTGGACGGCTCATTGAGTAAGGGCGACATCATCACTGAAAACGGACTCTATGCGGGTGACTGCGTGACCACATCTGAGAGGGACGCGGTGGGGCGGATGCCAAAACGTGGTTGCGTTTGCGAAAAACGGCGCACATCCTCCAAGGCGGTCTCAAAAGCGGCGATCAAATCATCGTCATCGCCTTTGTAACGGCGCAAGGTTTGGTAGGCACAGGCTGGACAACCCCGCATGGCACGAAAACTATCGGTTTCGCAGGATAGACAACCATTGATGCGCACCATCATCAAAATAAACGCCACCATCTCTTCATCTTGCTCTGCCAGTGGTGCCACCCGCTCCACCAAGACGCGCCACTTTTCCCCACGCAGCTTGCGCAAAGAGGGGATCACATAATGCGGGAACATGATCTCGTTATTTGAATACATAAGTCTTTTATCCCTAAATGAAGGTCATCACCACATCTTCAGTGGATGTTCCCACCCTTACTCGTCAGCATATATGCCAGTTTGCGCAATTTCTATGGGATAATCGTCCTGAGTTAGGTTGGGAAAATTCGCCATCCCCATTGGCACATGAGTGTATGATAAATGTAACATGAAATGTGACACATGAATATGAGAAAATTCAAACCAAAGTTAAACATGGGGATCGCCCTCCTCAGCGCCCTCTTGATCGCCAGCATCGTCACTGGCTGTAGCGGTGGGGCAGTCGTCTTTGCCCCTACGCCCGCGCCTCTGGATAGCTCTCCTGCGCTCTATGCGCACCCCAGCCGCGCCTTCACGATCACGGTGCCGCGTCAGTGGACGTTGTATGAGCAGAACACCACCACGCTGGCGAGCGCTCATTTTTCCGCCCCTAATAGCGATCACCCGACGGTGAGCGTCGCGGCGATTAAACTGGATGACGCCACCGCCGCCCGTGCCGATACCGCCGCGCTCATTGATTTGTATCAAGGGCAGGTGCGCCCCGATATTGAACAATACCGCGAACAAACACGGACGGCGATGGGCGATGGTAGTTGGCGTTTGACGGGCTTACGCTCGGTGGCGGGGGGCGGCGTGCAGCAAATCAACACCTTTTTGCAACAAGCAGGGGCGATCCTCGGCGTGGTCGATGTGATCTTGCCCACCGATGCCGATCCCGCAGTCTGGTCGCAGTTGCAGACGCTCGTCAACACCTTCACGCTGGCGCAGGATGCCGATCTTGAGAGTGCGCCCCTGACCACGCTGGCATTTGCGAAAGAGGCGAGTCTGGCGATTTTGCATGTCACGGCATGGAATACCGCAACGGGCGTGTTTTTCATCACGGGTGAAGTCGCCAATTATGGCGCAAACACCATCACTGACTTGCCGATTGAGGCGGCGCTGTTCACCGCCCAAGGGCTACAAGTGGAGGGAGCGGTCGATGTGATCATGGGGCACGGGATCACCCCCGGCGGTTTTGCGCCCTTTAGCTTGCGCTTTGGGGCTGGGCAACCGAGCCTTGCGACTCAATATCGGCTCACACTGGGCGCGGAGTGGTCCCCTGCCTCGGAGGGTGCGTCTGTCGCCCCTGCGGGCGTGATCAGTTCCCCCGTGCTGACATGGACGGATGAAGCCAGTTTTGACTCGTTCAATCGCTTGGTGATCAGTGGCACCGTGACCAATAGCAGCAGTCAGGTCGTGCGCCAGCCGCGCGCGCTCGCCACCCTCTTTGACGGTGCGCAAAATGTCGTCGGTGCGGCGTGGGTGGCATTGGAAGTGCCAGAGATCGCTCCGGGGGCATCGGCACCCTTCGCGATCACACTGCCGGAATATGCCAGCCTCCCCCAAAATTACATCATCACCATTCAGGGCTTACCGCCCGACTCGTGAGCAGAAAGGTCATGCACCCATGAAACGGTTCCTCAGCTTATGCTTTTCGTTGCTGTGCCTTGCGCTTGCCCCCCTCAGCGCCGCCCAGACGCCCCCCGACTCGCCGGAACTCGACGCCGCCGTGACAGCGGCGATCACCCATTTTAATCGTCAGATCGGCACCCTGATCCAGTATCGCGAAGCCGGGCGGATCAGTGACGGGGAAGGGGCGGTCATCTTTGTCGAAGTCCTAAATCGCGCGACGGGTGACGCTTATCCGGGCGTGATCGACTGGCTCTATGGGTTGCGATCCGGCGACACATGGACGATCACCCTGCAAGGCGATGCGGGCTATCGCGCTGCCTATCGTCAACTGGCGGACGCGCTGACGGCGCAGTTCGACGCGGCAGATCGGCAGTACCGCACCCAAGCCGTGCCGGGGCGGGTGCCCCCCGCGCAACTGCTGAATTATGAGTTGCCATTCCCAGACACCACCTATGGCACCATCACGCGCAGCTATGGTCAACACGGCACGGGCAAAGTCGACTTCGACTTGACCGGCACCGAGATCAGCGCCGCCAAAGATGGTGAGATCGTATTTGCCAGTGATGGGCAGCGCCTCCAGACCTATCAATCGGGGGCGTGGTGGTACTGGAATACCGTGATCATTCGGCACGGCGACTATGAATACAGCCTATATGGGCACATCCTCCCCGACAGCATCCCAGCGTGGATCCGCGCGGCTTGCCCGATTGGGCAACCGACGCCGTGCAGTGTGCCCGTGCGCGCTGGCGAAGTGATCGCGCTGGAGGGCAACACCGGCAATTCCACCAATCCCCATCTCCATGTCGAGTTCGGACAAGGCTATGGGGTGGTGCCCTATCTCGATGTCTTGGATGATGATGGCGATGGGCGACGCGACGAGGTGATCTATGCGGGCTACGTGTATGGGGAACACAATGTCGGGCTAAACGGCGTGCTGCCCGAAGCGGTGGCGGCGTGGGGGTATCTGACGGTGCTGCAATCGGTGCTTGGTGGGTAAGAAGCACGCACTGCCGAACGGTCGCTCGTTGGGGTGCAATTATCCTGCCCAAAGCACCCTATCAGCCGGCTCGTTCCGCCACTTCATTCACCACCAACCGCACCGTGACCGTCGTCCCGACCCCGACCGTGCTGTCGATGCTCAGCGTACCACCATACAGTTCTATCAGGCGTTTGGCGATGATTAAGCCCATGCCCATGCCTTGCTGTTCATACAGCGCGCGCTCAAACTGGGTGTATGCCCCGATGCGCTCAATATCTTGGGAGGCGATCCCGCGCCCCAGATCCCGAATCACCAATTGATAGTGACCATCGATCACGGCACTGGAGACAAACACGGGCGTGCCGACCTCCGAAAACTTAAAGGCATTGCTGACCAGCTCTTCCACCAACTTAAGCAAGTCGCTTTCGGCGATGCGCACATGAATATCCATTTTGAGATCGGTTTTGAGATCGGTGCGACGCTCGGCAGTGCGCGCGACATCCTCACTTTTCAGGGAGACATAATAATCAGGATGGGCGATGGCGATCTTCTCGATAGCGGCGCTTAAGCCGGGATCGGTCGTGCGCAGTTCGATCTGGGCATACAACAAAAAGTTTTCGATCAAGCGTTGTAGGCGTTCGCCGTTATTGATGATTCGCTCGGCACGTTCCCGAATTTGGTCGGGTTGGATGGTATCGGCATCCATATATAACAATTCGCCATACCCCAACACGGCGATCAACGGGGTGCGCAATTCGTGCGGTAGGGTACGGGTGACGGCATGATGCAAGCCATCGATCTGGGCGTGGACATGACGATGCAGGGCTTCAGATTTTTGTAACCGTGCCCGCACCGCCTTCAAGAGTTCATCATTGCTAAACGGTTTGGTGATGTAATCATCCGCGCCGCTGGTCATGCCCTCGCGGATATTGGGGCGGTCAGCGCGGGCTGTCAAAAATATGAACGGGATGAAGGCGGTTTCGGGGTGGGTTTGCAACTCCCGCAGTAGGTGATAGCCATCCATTTCGGGCATCATGATATCGGAAATGATCAAATCCAATTTTTGCTGATGCGTGATCACGAGCGCCTCGCGCCCATTGAACGCACCGACCGCCTCAAACCCCTCAAATTGCAGCACATCGATGATGCTGCTGAGGATATATTCGTTGTCTTCGACCACTAGTATTTTCGTCATGGCACCAGCACCTCATTCGTGGGTAAGGGGATAAAAATGGTGAACACAGACCCTTTGTTGACTTCGCTTTCGACTGTGATCTTGCCACCATGGGTTTCAACGGCTTGCTTGGCGATGCTTAAGCCTAAGCCTGTTCCTTCGCGTGCGCCCACATTTTCGGCGCGGTGGAATGGCTCAAACAGATGTTTAAGATCGTTTTCGGGGATACCAATCCCGTGATCTCGAATCGTCAAAATGATGTTGGTTTCCTCTTTTTCTAGTTCAAGGGAAACGGTTTGGGTAGAATACTTAAGGGCATTGGCGACTAGATTGCTCACCACTTGGTGCATCAAACGCCCATCGATCACCGCCATCACGGGCGGGGGATCAGAGCGATAGTGAATGCGATCCTGATGGCGCGCCTCGCTATAGAATTCTTCGATGACTTCTAAACACAAAGCATTTAGATCGGTGGGTAGAGGTTTGAAATCAAGGCTCTTGCCCGCCTGTAAACGCGCCAAGTGGAGGATATCCTCCATCATTTCTTTCATATAATTAACCTGTGTGATGATTTTTCCCAGCCGTTGATCCATCTGGGCATCATTCATTTTGGCGCGGTACTGAATCAGGGTTTCAGCGGTACTCATAATCGTCGTCAACGGGGTGCGGAATTCGTGCGATGCCATCGAGACAAAGCGTGATTTGAGATCGCTGACTTCTTTTTCTTTTTCCAGTGCCGCCAACAGCTTGGCTTCCGACTTTTTACGCTCGGTGATGTCGATATTGACGCCAAGGATGCGCGCCGCTTGACCCTGCTGATCCCACATGACCAACCCGATTGCCCTAATATGTTTGACAGTGCCGTCGCGCCACACAATGCGAAATTCAAGTTCCAAATGTCCGTCTCCCGCGATGGCGGCATTCAATTCAGCAGTGGTGCGCTCGGTATCTTCAGGATGGAGTGCCCCGCTCCATGTCGCCACCGTGTTGGAACATTGGAGCGCGGTCAACCCATACAGCGCCAGCATACGCTCATCCCAGATCTAGGTATCGTTGAGGATATCCCAATCCCAAATGCCGACCCCGCCCGCTTGCGTCGCCAGTTCTAAGCGTTGCGATACCACTTGTAGGGCGGCTTCGGCGGCTTTGCGCTCGGTAATATTACGCGAGACGGCGATAATTTCAACGTCTTCGCCACTATGCGGGTCTTTGATGATGTGGCTGGTCGTTTCTAGCCAAATGTAATATCCTTGTTTATGACGCGACCGATAGGCGACCGTATAAACGAGGGGGAGTTCCAAAATGGCTTGGTGAGACGATTGGACATTGATGACATCTTCAGGGTGGAAGTATTCATAGGCGGAATGCCCGATTAACTCCTCTGAGGTATAGCCTACAATCGTTTTTGATGAGGGGGTGACATACGTGAAATTTCCATCGGGGGAATGACGTGAAATCATATCGGTGACATTTTCTGCCAGCAGTCGATACCGATTTTCGCTGGCTTGGCGTTCGGCTTCGGATTGGAGACGTGCCAACATGGCGCTCACATAGATCCCATATTGTGCCATGATCTCAAGTTGGGCATGAGTCGGGAGGTGTTGGTGAATCAGATTATCCGCGACCAACCAGCCCAAATTCCGATCAACATGCCATAGCGCGACCGCCAGATTCCAGCCCTCTCCGACAGTGATATGCTTATCTTCTAAATTGCACGATGCGCGGTATGACAAGTGATTCGGTTGCTCCAAGGCGGATAGCATGAGCCCGTCTACGGCGGGGGTAAAACGGGTATCGCTTTCGGCTTGGGTGTGCCCGTTGACATCCGTGCCATAAGTGCCAATGGCGGTATCATCGTTGGGGTTATGCAGGAAGAACCCCATGCGATCCATCCCTAAGCGTTCGCGCCCCAATTCCACAACGCGCCGATAGAAGGTATCCAGCGAGTCAATCTGCGCGACTTCCAGATTGATCTCGTGGAGTGCTTTCAAATACTCGCGCATCTCTCGTTCTTCTTCGAGCTTCCTCGCCAACTGATTAATGGCGACATCAAGAGCGATAGTCCGTTCATTGACGCGCTCATCAAGGGTATTGTGTGCCGCAATCAGTGTCGCTTCAATCCGTTTGGCATCACTGATATCAACCGCATTGACCAACACCCTATCGACCAAGCCGGACTCATTTTTGACCGGTTGGATACTGACACGATACCAATGCTCTTCCCCATTCGATGGTGCCCGACTTTCGTTGACTTGCGCCATCCCCGTATGAATCACGGCTTGGATATTGGAAAAATAGGACATGGCAATAGAGCGAGGGAACACGTCAATAACGTGTTTTCCTAGTAAATCGTCTGCTGTCGTTTGTAAGCCTCTTGAGATCTGACTGTTGGCGAACAGGATTTCCCCGTTCATGTTGACCAATAAAATCGACGCATCAAGGCTTTCGACCAAAGTCCGGTATTTTTCTTCGCTGGCGATCAGGGCATTTTCCATCCGCTTGCGGTCGGTGATATCGCGCCCGATCCCTTGGTATTCCCGCAGCACCCCGTCATCATCAAAAATGGCGCGATCCGTCCATTCTGTCCAGCGCGTGCTGCCATCCGCCCGCAGGGTCGGATGACTCGTAATGATAATGGGGTTATCGCGCGTTAAGGTGTGGACAAAGCCCATCGCTTGTTCATGATTTTCGGATGAGATCATGTCCAAGATATTCTTGCCGATCATCGCCTCGGGCTGCTGCCCAAAAAACTCGGCATAGGCAGGATTCACAAACGTGAGGTTCATATCGGGCGTATAGCGGCATATCAATTCGATCTGATCTTCAACAATACGACGGTACCGTGCCTCGCTTAACTGCAATTTTTGCTCGGCAGTGTCATCTTCGGGGACATGGGTGAGTGGCTGTATCGACATCGTTATCGGTTTCTACTGAAACTGCCCGTACCAAACCATCATAACACTAATTGATCACGTTACTACGACTATTCGTCATGAATTGTCAAGGCGATCCTCATATCATTATTGTACGAATAATTTATGGGTTGGTGCATTAAGAAAAAATGTGACTACTCAGGTATAGAAACAGAATAAAATAAACAGAGAGGCATGAAGACGTGAAGAAAAAAAGGAAAATACCCCTCGAAACGTGAATGTAGGGGCGGATTAGGCGCTTGTCAATCGTTCGTTAACATGAAAGTCCGCGCGCCGAATATCCGCCCATTTGCCGCCAACGGTCATTTCTCCCTTTATTACCGACCGTTTTTCAGCCTGAGCAGTTACGAAAAAATTTGCTAAACCGCACAAACTTATCGCGGTCTCATGGTGATGGCGTAAAATAAAGGTCATCATGTTCTAACGATGAGGAAAGTGAACCCCGATGGCACAGTTACAAGGCAGCGCGCGCGCAAACTACGTCCAAGGCATGTTTGACCGCATCGCCGGACGTTATAATGTCATGAATCGCTTAATGACCTTTGGGCAAGATATTGGCTGGCGGCGTTTTGTCATTCAACGAGCGGCGCTAAAAACCGGGGATCGGTTGCTGGATTTGGCGACGGGCACTGGCGATATCGCCTTTGAAGCGTTGCGGCAAGTGCCGGGAGTCTTGGCGGTGGGGGGTGATTTTTCGCTGGGTATGATGCAGGTCGGCAAAACCTTGCCCGCCGGAGATCAAGTTTTGTGGAATGGGGCAGATGCCCTCCATTTGCCTTATGCCGCCGCCACCTTTGATGCCGTGACTGCTGGCTATCTGATGCGCAACGTGATCGACATCCCGCGCGCCTTTGCCGAGCAGAAGCGCGTTTTGAAGCCGGGGGGACGCCTCGTCATCCTAGACACGTCGCCACCGCCCGAAAACCTACTCAAGCCCTTCATCTTGTTCCATCTAAAATATGTGATCCCCACGCTGGGAACCGTGATTAGTGGCAACCGAGATGCCTACGATTATCTGCCCGAATCCACGCAGAAATTTAAGACGCCGCCCGAACTGAAAGCGTTGATGATCGACGCTGGCTTTGTGAATGTCACCTTCAAGACGTTCATGTTCGGGACGATGGCTGTCCATTGGGGTGAAAAACCAGCGGAGTAGGGGAATGCGGACGAGGGCGTGGGCACGTTGGGCGTGCCCCGCCGGGTCCAGTGCCCCGCGGGGTCATTCCGTGATGTCTTCGCTACGCTGACCTTCGCGGAAACGATAGGTGATGCGTCCACGACTGGGGTCATACATACTCATTTCGACGCGCACGCGGTCGCCAAGCAGAATACGAATATAGTATTTGCGCATTTTGCCGGATAGATACGCCAAAATACGATGCCCGTTTTCCATTTCCACCAAGAACTGGGTATTGGGCAACGCTTCGACGACTACCCCCTCAACTTCAATCTTATCTTCTGTTTTTGGCATAAGTTTCCTATGGGGGGTTATCCCCGTGATTACGGACAAAACCACTGTCCAAAGGGAGCAGCGGCGCGGTTGTGCGGTCATTCTGGATGAAGCAATCCTCGGACACTCCCTTGGATTCTGTTGAAAAAGTCGGGCAACTTGTTGAAAAACACGGGCAACCACATTGGGTTGCCCCTACGAGACCCGCTGTTGTAGGGGCGACCCAATGGGGTCGCCCGCCGATTCAAATCCTTTTTCAACAGAATTCCCTTGGGCGTCCCTACGTCGTGCAGGGTGTAGGGGGGCACGCAAAGGGGTATCCGCTTGAATTCGTAATTTAGCGAGTCATCGCTTTACGTTGGCGGCGGCGTGAACGTCGGATCGCTTTCTTCTTTTCGATCCGGCGCAGCTCGCTCTTCGATATGTGCCAGCGTTTGCGGCGCACAGTACTCAGGACGCCACTGTTGGTCACTTTCTTGCGAAAACGACGCAGCAACGATTCCTGGGATTCTCCCGGTTTTAGTGTGACATATGCCATACTGTTGTCCCTCACCTCCTTCCAGTTTGAAGTTCAGCCTTACGAAAAACAATCCGCTAGTGCGCAGAGTATTGTTCAGACGTGGCTCGTTAACTTTATTCTACCGCATTGGTCTCAGTGACGCCATTGTCGGCTTGCTCAACTTCGACAGCGACAAATTCATCAACGGCGACCGCATCTTCGGCGACGAGTTCATCAACGGCGCTTAGCTCGGCGGCGGCATTTTCGGCGGCGACGAGTTCGGCAGCAGCAGCAGCTTCAGCCGCTGCAATTTCGGCATCGGCTAACGCTTTTTCAGCCGCAGCCGCAGCTTTCGCGGCGGCGATGGCATTGGCGGCGGCGACTTCTTCCGCGTGGGTTTGTTCCCAACGGGCTTTTTCGTCGGCAGTCACTTCTTTAAGGCTCAAGCCCAAACGCTGCTTGTCGGCTTCGATGCTGATCACGCGCAGTTGCAAGCGTTGACCTTCGTGAACCACCAAAGACGGGTCGGTCGGTTGGGGATCAGCGAGTTGGCTGGTGTGCAGCAATGCCTCAATGCCGGGGTCAAGGCTGACAAACGCGCCGAACTGGGTCACGCGCGAGACCGTGCCTTCGACCAATTGACCGACATGGTAGAGTTGTTCCACCAACGCCCAAGGATTCTCTTGCAGACGCTTCAGGCTTAGCCCAATACGCTTGCCTTCGGCATCCAAACGCAGGATGTAGACCTGCACTTCATCCCCAACATTTAAGACTTCACGCGGGTGATTGACGCGGTGCCACGCCAGTTCCGAAATGTGGATCAAGCCGTCTGCGCCGCCCAAGTCCACGAACGCGCCAAAGTCACGCAGCCCGCTGACGACACCCTTGCGGATCTCGCCTTCGTGCAACTGATCGAGCAGCAGTTCCTTGCGGGCATCGCGATTGCCGCGTTGGGCGTCGCGCTGGCTGAAGACCAACCGACGACGTTTGCGGTTGACTTCGATCACCTTCATCGCCACCGTTTGCCCGACCAAGCGGGTCATACGGGTGCGGCGCTCGTCTTCGTTCAAACCGCGGGGCAGGTCAATGACATGGCTGGCAGGGACGAAGCCGCGCAAATTACCGAAGGGGACGATCAAGCCGCCGCGATTAGCATCGCTGACAATGCCTTCCCAGACTTCTTCGGTATTCATCAGTTCTTCGGCTTTCTTCCAGTCTTCGGTCTGCGCTGCTTGCGAGACGGACAAAACGAGGTTGCCGTCTTCGTCTTCCATACGCAGAATCATCACGTCGAGTTCTTGACCGACACTAAAGTTTTGAATATCCACATTGGAACGTTCGAGGTCACGCCGTTGAACCACGCCGTCCCGCTTCATCCCCACGATACCCACGATCAACCCTTGACCGTCGATAGCCACGATGATGCCCGTCACGATATCCCCACGTTCTGGCGTCTCTTCAGCGAAAGATGCTTCGAGAAGCGCGGCGAAATCGAGTTCTAAAATATTGCTCTCTGCCTGCATGGTGCCCCCTGATAAAATTGGTCTTTGGTGTTTGCGATGCACTACTGAGATTGGTGACAAAATAAAACTCGGCTCACCCGAACGCAAAGGTCGAGTTTGCCGAGTCTAAATTGTATAAAGTAGAAAAATGCGAATGCGCCAAGGCGCGATCTTGCGTAAGGCGACGCTGCGTCCTACGCTTCCCCTTTCTTGAAAAGTCCGCATAAGTATAAGCGCTGGAATTTTCTATGTCAACGCTCATATTCTTTTAAGATAAATAAAGATAGAGGCTGACGACCACCCCCACCAACGCCGTTAAGCTGGCAAAACGCACCCAACCTTTGACCTTGCCTTCGAGGATGACCAACTGAGTATCGACATGAGAGTCATCAATGACGCCCCCGACATGGCGGTACATCCACCCCATCGGCGTGCGCATGATCGGCATCACCAGCAACGACCAGAAGAAGTAAAAGACCGAGAGCGTGATAAAGACCGGGATGCGCGGCTCTTGCAAGAAGGGCAGCATGATAAAGGTGATGAGCGTCGTCCAGATGAACAAGAGCAACGTCTTCATATACCGCAGCATCATTCGACGCAAGTAGATGATATGGCGCACCAACGAAATTTCGCTGAGCGCTACCTCTTTCACCAAATCGCGATCCAACGTGCGCGCCAAGCCGAAGGCAGTCCCAAAATGTTCGACGGTGGCACGGTCTATGGTATCGGACAAGACACCCGCCGCCTCGATAACCTCATAACGGCGCGTCTTCGGGATGATCTCCCCATTGGTTTTACGCACCGTGTCCTCAAAATATGCCGCCCGCCGGGCAGCGCTAAAGGGAATGGCAAAATTGATGGCGCTCGAATGCTGGTATTGATAGGCGAGGATCAACCGTTTGGCTTCGGGGGACTCGTCGGGCGAAAAACACACGCCCGACAACGCGAACGAGGGTGTCGTCAGTTTGGCGGGGAAACCGGGCGTATAAATGGTGAAATAAAAATGGGTGACATCTTTCATCAACAACCATAACGCATACAACGGCAACGCCAAAGAGAGGGTGAAGGGCAGCGCAATAGATACAAACATTAGTAAGCGCAGCAGTACGGTCGGGACGCTGGCGGCAATGGTGATATCATCCAGCGCTTCGGTGATGAAAATACGCATGATGACGGTGATATCCTCGCGGAAGAAGACCGGCAACAAAATCAGCAAGCCCGCGCCACTGATAAACGCGACGGCGATCCGGTGCAGGGTGGAGAGCCGAACTTCGGCGCGTTGCAGATAGGCGCGCATGGCTTGGCGGGCGTCGGCGCTCAGGGGCGCTTCATCCGCCGGGGCGTTGGTCAACGGTAAAGGAATATTCATGATGGGAGTGAACTCCGGGCAGTAGGACAGGGATCAGGGATTAGGAGTTGGCGGGCGGGGGCATAGGGATGCTTCCGTACCCAGTCAGCGAATCACATGGATGCCATTTTCGTACCATTGCCGTGTCAATGCAAGCGAAGGGATTATAGGGGTTGGGGATTAGAGGTCCCAACCCCTAATCCCTATCCTCTCACATCATCGCGCCGCCGCCATCGACATTGATCGCCTGACCCGTGATGAAGCGCGCCGCGTCGGAACACAAAAACAGCACGACGGCGGCGACCTCTTCGGGGGTGCCCATGCGACCGAGCGCGGGGGGCAATGCCGACAGCGCGGAATCAACATTTAGGTTGCCGGGACAGACGGCATTAACGCGGATGCCGCTGGGTGCCAGTTCGCGCGCGCTTTGCTTGGTCATGCCGATCAAGCCGGCTTTGGTGGTGACATAACTGATGCCTTCAGCTTGCGTTTCGGGATGCCCGGCGATTGAGCAAATATTCACAATTGAGCCACCGCCTTCTTCCGCCATCACCCGCCCCAAGAGTTGGGTACAGAAGAACGCCCCTGTAAGGTTGACATCAACCACTCGCCGCCAGTCCCATTCATCCAACCCTGCCAGCGCGCCCAACTTGAGGACGCCTGCGGCGTTCACCAAAATAGTGATCCGCCCGAAGGTGTCGCGGGCGTTTTCGATGATCGACGCCACTTGAAACCGATTGGCGACATCAGCTTGCCACGCCAGCGCCCGCCCACCCCCCGCCTGAATC
>Ga0163154_10003500_pt1 | contig 21684 bp, 22 predicted proteins | sample OliLakLV19MP9P1_FD_148649 | JGI IMG/M metagenome (GOLD analysis project Ga0163154, IMG submission 148649) | Freshwater microbial mat bacterial communities from Lake Vanda, McMurdo Dry Valleys, Antarctica - Oligotrophic Lake LV.19.MP9.P1 | ecosystem: Environmental > Aquatic > Freshwater > Lake >... | reverse complement strand
GGAAACGGACAGCGAGCTGACCTTGATCCGAGTGCAGGAGTTGGGCAGCAAAGCACAGGCGATGCAAACCACGACCGTGCGCTGCGCTGACCGTGCGCGCTTTAACTTGGTTACGCTGGAGTTAGGTGGGCTGTGGACTAGGCACGATGTATCCGTTGACTTGAACAAGGCGGGGGCAAGCGCCAATGTGACCGGTCTGGTGGCACTACAAGGGCGCCAGCACCACGACACCCAGCTGGCGCTGCGCCACTTGGCTGGCGCTGCACAGTCCCGAACGCTTTGGAAGGCAGTTGCCAATCAGCGTGCGCGCTCAGTGTTTAATGGTTTGATTCGTGTAGCGCCAGGGGCTGACCTAACCGAGGCGCATTTAAAAACGGCGAACCTATTGTTGTCCGCGCACGCCGAGATCGACACCAAACCAGAATTGGTGATTGAAGCCGATGAGGTCGTTTGCTCGCATGGCGCAACGGTCGGCCAACTGGACGACCGGGCGCTGTTTTACCTACGTTCGCGGGGCATTCCTGAGGCGCAAGCGCGGCAGATTTTGACCTTGGCTTTTGGAGGTGAAGTGCTAGCGGCCATTGCGGACTCAAGCTTGCGTGCAGCATTAAGTGCGCGGGTGAATGCGCATTTGCCGCAGACTTTCGCCGAATAATCCTTAAGAGCCTGGATTTTGATGAACATTGCCGCAATCAGAACGCAGTTCCCGATTTTGAGTCGACAGATTAACGGCAAACCGTTGGTCTATTTCGATAATGCCAATACTTCCCAAAAACCGGCCACGGTCATCGACTGCGTGAGTGACTTTTACCGCCAGCATAATGCCAATGTGGCGCGTGCAGTCCACACCTTGAGTGAAGAAGCGACTACGCTGTACGAAAGTGCGCGGGCGCGTATTGCGCAGTTTATTGGCGCACCGTCAAGCGAATTGGTATTGACCAGTGGCACCACGATGGCGATTAACTTGGTCGCCTACAGCTATCTGCAGCCGCGATTACAGGCGGGCGATGAGATTATCGTCAGCGAGATGGAACACCACGCGAACATTGTGCCATGGCAACTACTTTGCGCGCAAACCGGCGCTGTGTTGAAAGTCGCGCCCATTTTTGACGATGGCTCATTGGATGTAGACGCGTTACTCGCACTGTGCAATGAGCGCACCAAACTGCTTGGACTCGCGCATGTCTCCAATGTGTTGGGAACCATTAACCCAATTGCGCAGATTGCCAAACAAACGCGCGAACGCGGCATTATCTTGTTGGTCGACGGCTCGCAGGCCGTGCCGCATATGCCGGTTGACGTAAATGCGCTCGGCTGCGATTTCTATGTATTCACCGGCCACAAACTATTTGCGCCCACCGGTACCGGCGCTTTGTGGGGACGTTATGAATTATTGGACGGTATGAGCCCCTGGTTAGGCGGCGGCGACATGATCGAAAGCGTGAGTTTCGCCGGCAATCATTACGCGCCGCCGCCGCGACGATTTGAACCGGGTACCCCGAATATCGCCGGTTTTGTCGGTCTAGGCGCGGCCATCGATTGGTTGCATACGCAGGACCTAGCTGCGTTACAAGCGCACGAAAATGCGCTGGGCGAGCGCTTGCGGGAAGGTCTGGCCGCAATTCCAGGCGTGAAATTTATCGGCAGCGCGGCGCAGCGTTTGCCGGTCATCAGCTTTATCGTGGATGGCGCGCACGCCACCGACATCGCCGTGCTGCTCGATCTGGAGGGCATCGCCGTGCGCTCCGGCCAGCATTGCGCGCATCCCTTGATGCAGCGCTTTGGCGTCAGCGCGACGGTGCGCGCGTCGTTGGCGTTCTATAACACTGCCGACGAAGTCGATCAGTTTCTGCTCGCGTTAAACAAAGTGCTTGGAATGTTGCGCTAGCGCTTGCTTTACGCCGCGCGCCGCAATACCTCACTGCCTACCGCTGCGGCGCGGTCCAAACCAGCTATTAGGTCGGCTTGCAGATCCTCTATGTCTTCGATGCCCACCGATAAACGCAATAACTGATCGGTAATGCCGGCCACACGACGCGCTTCCGGGGTCATCGACGCATGCGTCATCGTGGCGGGGTGGGCAATCAAGCTCTCGACGCCCCCGAGTGATTCCGCCAGCGAATAACAACGCAAGCCGTCTAACAATGCGCGGACTTGCGCCTCGCCACCGGCCAGCTCAAAACTCAGCATGGCACCGAAACTGCCTTGTTGACGTTGCGCCAAAGCGTGGCCAGGATCGGTTGGCAAACCGGGAAAATACACCTGCGACACCGCCGGATGGGCGTCCAGAAGCTGGGCCAATTGCAGCGCGTTTTCTGCGTGCACACGCAAACGCGCCGCCAAGGTGCGCAAACCACGCAGGGTCAAATAACTATCAAATGGCGCACCCGCCAAACCCAGGCAGTTATTCCACCAAGCCAGTTCCTCATGCACGACGCGATCGCGACTGATGATGGCGCCGCCCACGACATCACTATGGCCATTCAAATACTTGGTGGTCGAATGCAAAACCAAATCGGCGCCCAATTCCAGTGGCCGCTGCCAAAGAGGCGATAAAAAAGTGTTGTCGGCCAAAACGCGGGTGCCATACCGATGCGCCAGTTTGCTCAGCGCGGCCAGATCAACGATGCGCAACAAAGGATTACTCGGCGTTTCAATCCACAGCAGATCGACGCGTTCAGCGAACGTGGCTTCTACGGCCGCTAAATCACCCTGATTAACGAGTTTGAGCCGAAAGCGACCACGCTGCGCCAACGTATCGAACAAGCGCCACGTGCCGCCATAACAGTCGTGCGGCGCGACTAACAATCCGCCCTCGGGCACCAACTGTAGCGCCAAAGTCACCGCAGCCATGCCGGTGCAGGTGACCACCGCGCCCGCACCCCCTTCCAACTCCGCCAGGGCGTTGGCCAGTGCATCGCGCGTTGGGTTACCGGAGCGCGTGTAGTCGTACTGGCGCGGTTTGCCAAAGCCCTCAAAGCTGAAATTGCTCGACAGACACAAAGGCGGAACGATCGCACCAAATGCACGATCAGTGTCAATCGCGGCGCGCACAGCATGGGTGGTCGGGCTAAAGCTGCTCATCACTGGACTCCGGCGGGAAGGGCTTGCGCCGAAGCATATACGTCTAGACGTCTAGACGTCTAGACGTTTGAACGTCTATTTGCGGAAATCGGTGCCGAGTAGCGCGGCCGTCGGCGCGAACGGCCTTTTCGCACAACGCAAGCTACGCGCGGGCACGGAGCCGCGCTAGGTTTTCCGCATTGTGTTACCGGATAATCAATAACTTATAAAATGAGGTTACAGCTCAGCTCTAGCCGACGCCAACTTAGCGGCAATCTCTTTCTGGCGACCGGCGTCGGCAATTTCTTGTCCTGGGCGGGGTGCGGCGGCGGCGGCGTGTTCCAGCACTTTGATGGCGTCTGCGTAGCGATCTTGTTCGATCAAGTAGTCGCCGTAAAAGTAGTTCGAATCAATGCCATCTGGGTTGATGGCGAGCGCTTGTACGAGCATTTTTCCGGCTTTGTCGTCGTCACCAAATCCCACTGGCCAGCCGGGTACCTAGTAATAGAGACTGCCCAAACCGGTGTATGCCGAGCCCTGCAGCGCTTGTGGGTCGATCGCCATCGCCGCTTCAAGGCTCAGCTTGGCGCGTTTACACAGCGATAGCGCGCCCATGCCACCTTTTGCGCCGGCCCAGGTAGCCAAGATGATGCCCTGCCAAATCAACGGCTCTGGCGCGCCTTTGTTCTGTGCAACCACCGCTTCAGCCTGCCCGGCCAATTCCTCGAAGGCCTTGGCACGTGCGTCTTGCGGTGTTTGGTACTGCACTTGGGCCCAACGTTGTTGCAAAGGCGTTACATCATCCATGACTTCGGCGTAGGCCGGCGAAGCCGAGCCGCCAAGAACCAGGGCCAAGCCCACCAAGGCGTGTAGACACGCAATTTCGGATAACTCATGCATCAGGTATCTCCTAGCAGCCTGTCGGACTTTCATCGCGAGTGCGCCGGAAGCGCTTTTGGCGCAGAGCGGTGAGGAAAATTTCGATATTTTTACAGCATTTTATTCGTGTTTCTGCGGCGCAGTGCGCCAAAAGCGCTTCCGGCCCTTCGGGTTGAGCGTCGCAACGGCGTCTGCGCTGCGACCCCAACGGAAGAGCCATTGGCTGCGCGCCGCGCCTTGCATCCATCCGTTGCGCCTCACAACGCATCACGCGCAAAGTCCGACAGGCTGCTAGTAATTCAAAATGTTAAGCGAATAACAGACGCGCTAATTATGAGTGCCTGCATGACGACGGATGGTGGACAGTTTGCCAGACATTGAGCGGTCCACCAGCGCCGGGACTACAGCGTTGACGCGGGTAAACACTTGCTCAGCGAATCCCATCTGCTGGCGAGGTCGGTTGTTCTCCAGCGCGTGAACAATGGCTGCCGCCACGGTTTCCGGCAGGTCTTCGCCAACCTTGAGTTCGGCGTTCATCGCCGGCGGCGTTCAATTCGACGCCATCCAGTGGGCCACCGGCACTGGCAAACTCCACCAGCCGCTACACTCGTTGCAGGGTCCGCCGACCACCCAGGGATCGGTGTCGTAATAGCTGCCCCAGGCTGCGGCTGGCCAATCGCGGCGATTTGCACCTCTATTTGCGAAGCGCGAATGAACGAATGAACGTCTATGCAAGTTCGGTCTTTTGGGCCAGAAATGCACGAAATGCACACGGGTAGTCGGCCTGCTTGCGTGGACCGATTGTGCTCATTTTACCGCGCTCAGCATGGGTGTTCCCATCGACCGCGTGCGTGAGCACGCACGGCTTAGGCCTTCCTTGCAAAGCGCACGCAAATCCGAAAACCACCGTCGACGTTATCCATCGACACTTGGGCTTGATGCAGCTCAACGATACGGCTGACAATCGACATTCCTAGGCCGCTGCCCGGCGTGGTGCCTGCCGCGCCACGATAAAATCGTTCGAATACACGCTCGCGCAATTCCGGCGGAATTCCTGTTCCGGCGTCGATGACGCCCAATTCGACAACCTGATCCCGTCCATCCAAATGGACACTGACCAGTGCGTTTGCTGGCCCATGCCGCACCGCGTTTTCGATCAGATTGCGCGCCAACACGGCGAGCAATACGCCATCGCCGGCCACCCGATGTTCGCCGCTCTGCCGTAACTCAATTTCGACACCGCGGCTACCTGCATCGACGGCAATGTCAGCAATAGCTTGCCGAACAATCACCGCCAGATCCACGCTGCGCGCCTCAAGCACCAGTCCATTGCGCTCCAGCCGCGCCAGTTCCAACAACTGAGTGACCAGACGCTCACAGCGATGAATGCCGAGCATCAGACTTTGCAAGGATTCAGCGCTTTGCGTTGCATTAGCACTGGCGGCGAGATTTTGCGCATGCAATTTGAGCGCGGAAATCGGCGTGCGTAGTTCGTGGGCCGCATCGGCGGTGAACCGCTGATCCCGTTCGATCGTCGCTTTCACACGCTCAAACAAGCGATTCAACGCGTTAATCAACCCACTTAGTTCCAGCGGCACTACGCGCACATCGATCGGATCCAGCCGATTCGCCGGGCGCTGTTCAATTTGATCAGCGACGCGCGCGATGGACCTGGAGCCCCAGCCAACAATGGCCAGAATCAATAGCGCCATGACCGGCAAAAACAGCAAGGGTGGCAAGGCGGTCCCGAGCGCGATGTCACCGGCCAGTTCAGCACGAATATCGTCGCGCTCGGCCAACACAAAGTAATGCCCGTTACTGGTGCGCAATACAAATGTTCGCCAGGTACCATCGAGAAATTCGCTGCGGCCAAAACCGCGCAGCAACGGCGCCAGCGGTTCGACCGGCGCATTCTCCGAGCGCAACAGCAGCTTTTGTTTCTCGGTGTACACTTGGAAGGCCAGCTTGGTCTCGTAGGCATGCCCATCCGGCGTGGCCAAGGCCTCGCCCTCGCCTTCGATATCCAATTCCAATACCTGCACCACCACGGTATCGGGCTGTTCAGAATGCCTGTCCAAATCGTGTCCTACCAACGCGCGCAGTACGAGAGCTGACTGCGCCAACTTGGCGTCGAACAACTCGTTGGTTTCGATCAAACTGGCCCGAAAACTCACCGCAGTACTAATTCCTGCCGCAACACCGATCGTCGTGAGCAGTGAAACCAGTAACAGCCGACGCAGTGAAGTCATGGTAGCGCCTCAACAATATAACCAACGCCGCGAATGGTTCTGATCAGTTCGGGGTAGAGCTTCTTGCGTAAATGATGCACATGCACTTCCAGCGCATTGCTTTCCAAAGACTCATCCCAGCCATAGACGCGCTGCACCACGACATCACGCGTGAGCACCCGGCCAGCGTTTTCGATCAGGCAACGCAGCAGCGCGAATTCGCGCCGCGGTAAGTCGACAATGCGCCCCTTGTAGGTGCATGCGTAGGCGGACGGTTGCAGCCGAATATCACCGTAGCTAATCGTATTGCTGACCTGGCCTTGGGCGCGACGGTGCAAAGCCCGAATGCGTGCGGTCAATTCGTTCAGGTCGAATGGCTTCACCAGATAGTCATCGGCGCCCAAATCCAAGCCGCGCACGCGATCCGCAACCTGGTCGCGCGCGGTAAGGATCAAAATCGGAACGCGATTGCCGCTGCCGCGCACGGCCGACAACACAGCAAATCCATCGAGCCGCGGGATTCCGAGATCAAGAACCACTAGGTCAAACTTCTCGGACTGCAAGGCCGCGATAGCGGAAACCCCGTCCTGCAGCCAGTCGACCGCGTCTCTTTGCCTTTTTAAGGCGGTTACCAAGCCTTCACCGAGCAAAACGTCGTCTTCCACGATGAGGATGCGCATCAGCGAATGTCCCTGTAAGTGAGATTAGAGCGACGTCGCTGGCGGTAGCGCAGCCCTTCGGGCAGAATGCGCGGTCTTGCGCCCTCCTGGCCCTGCGAATACCCGATGTCCAAAGAAGATCATATTGAAATGGAAGGCACGGTTCTGGAAACCTTGCCCAACACCATGTTTCGCGTACAGCTGGAAAACGGCCATGTCATCACGGCCCACATCTCTGGCCGTATGCGTAAAAATTACATTCGAATTCTGACCGGCGATAAGGTCAAGATTGAAATGACGCCCTACGATTTAAGCAAGGGCCGCATCACCTTCCGGCAGAAATAGCTCAGCTTGTTTGGCGTGGGAGCGCGTTTGCAATGTGCTTTCGCAGCGCTGGGCAAGCAGCGGAGCAAACTCCGCTCCATAACAGCTGTGGCCTTTTGCAGAGTGGAGCTTGCTCCACTCTGCATTGGCCGTTGACTTTTTGAAGCCACCGTCGCCCCTCTCGATGCGCTTATTCGCGTATCAAACCGAGTGGCACCTTCGCTCGGATTGGGAGCATGAACGCACAAGCGGCACCTCTTTTCGTGGGTTTGGACTTGTCCAAACGCTTCTACTTCGGCTTATCCGCATTTTTCATGCGTGACGATATCCTCGGCGAACCGCAACAGCGTTTAGACAAGTCCAAACCCGCCAGAGCTCAGCACCGCCGACCCACATGGTCGACGGAAGCTTTGCCATTTCAGACAACCACTTCATCCGCGGTTTCGGCGGTTGCTGATTCAGCGTGGATTTTGAGCCCATCGCCAACCACAGCAACGCTCACTTTGCCACCGCCAACCAGCGCGCCAAACAGCAGTTCGTCTGCGAGTTTGCGCTTGATGTGCTCTTGAATCACCCTAGACATCGGTCTGGCACCCATTTGTGGGTCAAACCCTTTGTCCGCCAGCCAAGCACGCGCCGACTCATCGACATGCAAACTGACGTGCTTATCGGCGAGTTGGGATTCCAACTCGATCACAAATTTGTCGACCACCCGCAAAATGGTGGTTTTGTCGAGCGCACTGAACTGGATGATCGCGTCCAGACGGTTGCGAAACTCCGGCGAAAATCCGCGCCGAATCACTTCCATCGCGTCGGTGGAATGGTCTTGTTCGACAAATCCCATGCTGCGGCGCGAGGCCTGTGAGGCACCGGCGTTGGTGGTCATGACCAGCACCATGTTGCGGAAATTCGCCTCGCGACCGTTGGTATCGGTTAACACGCCGCGATCCATCACCTGCAACAACAAGTTAAAGACGTCCGGATGCGCTTTCTCGATTTCGTCCAACAGCAACACCGCATGTGGATGTTTGGTCACCGCTTCGGTTAACAAACCACCCTGATCAAAGCCCACATAACCCGGCGGCGCGCCAACCAAACGCGACACCGAATGCGCTTCCATGTACTCGGACATGTCAAAGCGGATCAACTCGATACCCAAAATCATCGCCAATTGGCGGGTCACTTCGGTCTTGCCGACCCCAGTGGGCCCGGCAAACAGGAAACAACCAATCGGTTTGTTAGGATCGCCTAGGCCAGAGCGCGACATCTTGATCGCGGCGGTCAGCACCTCGATGGCCTGCTCTTGGCCGAACACGACCATCTTCAAGTTGCGCTCGAGATTACGCAGCACATCCTTGTCCGACGCCGACACGTGTTTAGCCGGAATACGCGCCATTTTGGCAACGATGTATTCGACTTCTTCGGTATCGATGATGCGTTTGCGTTTGTCTACAGCCAGCAATTGCTGACGCGCACCCGCTTCGTCAATGACATCGATGGCTTTGTCGGGCAAAAAGCGGTCGTGAATGTGTTTGACCGACAAATCGACCGCTGCCTTGAGCGCTTCCGCGGCGTATTCAACTTTGTGATGTTCTTCAAAGCGGGTCTTCAGCCCACGCAGAATTTCAATGGTGTCAGCGATGGTGGGCTCGACCACATCGATTTTCTGGAAACGCCGAGTCAACGCGCGATCTTTCTCGAAAATGCCGCGGAATTCTTGGAACGTGGTCGATCCAATGCAACGCATTTCGCCCGAACCGAGCAAGGGCTTAAGCAAATTGCTAGCGTCCATCACACCACCGGAGGCTGAACCGGCGCCGATGATGGTGTGAATTTCGTCGATAAAAAGAATCGACTTGGGAAGACGCTTGAGTTCGGCAACCACCTGTTTCAGGCGCTTTTCAAAGTCACCGCGATATTTGGTACCGGCCACCAATGCGCCTAAATCCAACGCGTAAATCACCGAATCTTTCAGCACTTCGGGGACTTCGTTATCGACAATGCGCTTGGCCAAGCCTTCGGCGAGCGCAGTCTTACCGACCCCCGCTTCGCCAACGTACAGTGGGTTATTCTTGCGACGCCGGCATAACACCTGGATGGTGCGTTCGATCTCATCCGCGCGACCGATCAACGGATCGATCTTGCCTTGCCGCGCCAACTCATTGAGATTGCTCGCATAAGCCTGCAGCGCACTTTGTTTCTCATTGTCATTGCCGCCCTCGGCCTCGCGATCCCCACCGGCATCACGCGCCGGCTCTTGTTGGATTTTCGCAATGCCGTGCGAGATGTAGTTGACCACGTCCAGGCGTGTGATGTCTTGTTTTTGCAACAAATACGCCGCGTGCGAATCCTTTTCGCCGAAAATCGCAACCAGCACGTTGGCGCCGGTCACTTCTTTCTTCCCAGACGATTGCACGTGATAGACCGCGCGTTGCAGCACGCGCTGGAAACCCAGGGTCGGCTGGGTATCGCGTTCATCGTCGGCCGGCAAAATTGGCACGGTTTCCTCAATGATCGAGCGTGTCTCATCGGACAGCTTTTTCAAATCGGCGCCGCAGGCCTTGAGCACTTGTGCGGCGGAGGGATTCTCAATCAGCGCCAACAGCAAATGTTCCACCGTCATGAACTCGTGCCGCTTCGCCCGAGCTTCTTTGTAGCTCTGGCTGATGGTGAGTTCCAGGTCCTTGCTGAACATGGACTTCCTTTACTCCTGCGCCCGATGCGCTTAATGTTTCTACCACATGGTTCCCACTTGCGCCGAAATCAAGCGTGACAAATGTCTCGTTTGCGCCCGTCGCCCGGCAAGCCACCCACAAACTGGCTCAGACTTCCTCCATAGCACACATCAGCGGGTGTTGGTGTGCACGCGCAAATGCATTAACGTGAGTCACCTTGGTGTCGGCCACGTCGCGCGTAAACACGCCACATACACCTTTGCCCTGGGTGTGAACATGCAGCATCACCCGCGTGGCATTTTCGCGTGACATCACAAAAAAAGTCTCCAACACGATCACCACAAACTCCATTGGAGTGTAGTCATCGTTCAACAGCACCACGCGAAACATCGGTGGCTTTTTCAGCTCCGGACGCGATTCCTGGACTACAACGCCCAAGTCATCGTCGGTTTTGGACTCCTGGCTCATGGATAAGCTTGCGTCGGCGGTTTGTCGTTAGGCGCAGTATATCTGCGTGAGATGGCGGTTGGTGAGATGGTGGTTGGTGTGGTTGGTGGTTGATGCAGATCACGCGCAGTTGCTTCGCCGTAGAATCCTGAGGTGCATATAGTGAATTCCAGGCAAAATCTCCCTCGCCTTACCGTAGCCGCCGTGGTTCCTGACGGTGATCGTTACCTGCTCGTCGAGGAACGCATCGCCGGGCAAGCCGTACTCAATCAACCCGCCGGGCATTTAGATCGCAACGAGAGCCTGCTGGATGCGGTGATGCGTGAAACGCTGGAGGAAACCGCTTGGCACGTGCGCCCCGTGGGTCTAATTGGCATTTACCAACTATTACTGCCGGAGTTACATTTTGTGCGTATGACATTCTTGTGCGAAGCGCTCACCCATGACGCCAATCGAGCACTAGATACCGACATCGTGCGTACCCATTGGTTGACTCGTGATCAAATCGCCTGTCACGCATTGCCACAACGCAGCGCCTTGGTGCTACGTTGCATCGACGACCACCTGGGCGGTCGCTTATGGCCACTCGACCAAATCGTCGAACCAGTGGGGGTAAAAATGCATCAGAATTTCGAGCGCTTCCGCTAGCCCATGACTCAGCCCCCCATCCTAGTCGGCCTTTCCGGCGGCGTTGATTCTTCAGTGACCGCGCTGTTGCTTAAACAGGCGGGTCGTGAAGTGGGCGGCTTGTTCATGAAAAATTGGGAAGAAGACGATGCGAATGGTGTTTGCAGCGCAACCGCCGATGCGCGGGATGCGCGCGCGGTGGCCGAGTTACTCGATATCCCGTTTTTCGGACGCAATTTTGCCGCTGAGTATTGGGACGGCGTGTTCGAGAATTTCTTGGCGGAACTCAAGGCCGGACGCACACCCAATCCAGACATCCTGTGCAACCGCGAAGTGAAATTCAAAACCTTTGTCGAGCACGCACTTGATTTGGGCTACCCACGCATTGCGACCGGTCATTACGCACAGACTCGTTACCATAATGGCAAAGTCGAGTTATTACGCGGTAGCGATCCAAACAAAGATCAAAGTTATTTCCTGCATGCGCTGAATCAAACCCAATTAGCTTGTGTGGAATTTCCAATTGGCGGGCTGCTCAAAGCGGAAGTACGCCGCTTGGCCAATACCGCCGGTTTACCCACGCATGCCAAGCGCGATTCAACCGGCATATGCTTTATTGGCGAGCGCAATTTTGATCCATTTATTGCACGCTATATAGCTGCCAATCCGGGCCCCATGCAAACCCCGGAGGGCGTTTTGGTCGGCGAGCATCGCGGTTTGCAGTTTTACACCATTGGCCAACGGGGTGGCCTGAATATTGGCGGCCGGCGCGGCAGCAGCGGTGAACCCTGGTTCGTTGCCGGAAAATCACTCAGCGATAATCGCCTGATCGTCGTGCAAGGCGATCATCCCGCGCTGTACGGCCAAAAGCTACAAACCGAAGCCATGCATTGGATATCCAGGAAAAGTCCCGGCGCGAGTTTCCAATGCACAGCCAAAATCCGTTACCGACAGACTGACCAAAGCTGCGTGGTGCGCGCCTTGGAATCACCTGCCGGAGGCGTGGAAGTGCATTTTCAACAGCCACAACGCGCCATCACCCCTGGGCAATCCTTGGTACTATACGACGGCGAGGTGTGCCTAGGCGGCGGCGTGATTGCCGCCAGCGACGCCTATGCAGGCGGGCTTCGGTCCAGTTGAGACTTGGGTTGGTTATCGAATCAAAAGCAACAAGCAATATCTCGCATGACGGGTTTTAAACTCACCCGCAGACAAAAACAAACAAAAACGAAGGATTATTAACGTGAGCAGTCATACCGCAGACGCAAGCTACCGAGACCCCAAACGCTATGCATGGCTGTTATCTCTGTTAGTCCCGGCTTTGGCGGGAGCCGGGCCACTGCTATATCTAGCCACCGGTGAAACTGGCCTGCTGTGGCTGCCGGTCATATTGGTCTACCTGCTGTTGCCGCTACTGGATTTGGCATTCGGTGAAGATCAAAGCAATCCCCCGGAATCGGCAGTGCCACAGTTGGAAGCTGATCGTTTTTATCGCTGGATTACCTACGCGCTGGTACCGATGTTATGGGCGGCGTTTATTTTTGCAGCTTGGTTTGTAACGCACTACGAATTGCCTAGTCACGCAGTACTGGCGGTTGTCATTTCGACCGGCGTGGTGGGCGGTTTCTGCATTAATGTGGGTCACGAACTTGGCCATAAACGTGCGCCGCTAGAACGCTGGTTAGCCAAATTAGTTCTGGCTCCCACTGGTTATGGCCACTTTTATGTCGAACACAATCGCGGTCACCACCGCGATGTCGCCACCCCAGCTGATCCCGCCTCATCACGTTTGGGTGAATCAATCTGGCGATTTTTATTTCGCGAAATGCCAGGCGCATGGCGCCGCGCGTTTGAACTGGAACGAGCGCGTTTAGCCGAACAAGGCAAACCCTGGTTTAGCCTCTCCAATGACATTGTGCAAACCAGTCTAATTACCTTGAGCCTGTACACGATCCTAATTATATGGTTAGGAATCGGCGTTTTGCCATTTTTACTACTCGCCGCATTCTGGGCCAACTTTCAATTGACTAGCGCCAACTACATTGAACACTACGGCATTGCGCGCAAGAAGCTGCCCGACGGCCGATTTGAACCCTGCCAACCACATCACTCCTGGAACAGCAATCACACTGTGTCTAATTGGGCGCTATTCCATTTGCAGCGTCATTCAGACCACCACGCCCACGCAACCCGCCGTTATCAATCATTAAGAACCTTTGCTGGTTTACCGCAACTACCCAGTGGCTATTTTGGCATGTTCTTATTGGCGTATGTCCCAAGCTTGTGGTTTCGCGTGATGAATCCACGTCTATTAAATCTTGTGGGCAAGGACTTGGAGCGTATTAACTTCGACCCACGCCACCGGGATGACTTAATCCGTCGCTATGAACTCGCTGGTCGGTGAGCATCACGGCGCAAAGAACCGACTGTCCTCAATGCGTTCGACTAGCGGATCGTCCGTGGCAGTTACGCGCAGGCGGATGCGCTGCATACCTTTGAAAGCACCCGCTTGCGCCTCGATGGTCACCGGCAGATTGATGATCGCGCCCGCGGGCACTTGCACCTGGGTTGCACCGACGATACGCAATCCAGGCGGATCCACCAACGACAACTGAAAGCCGCGCGGTGCCTCAGTCTTGTTCATGATCTTCACTTGATAGCTGTTTTCGATCGACGCATTAGCGGTTTCACGATAGAGCTCACCACGATCTCGAATGACATCAACAAGCAACGGAATTCGCGTAGCCAAGGAGTGTAGAAGTGCAGAAATAATCGCAGTTAACAAAAACGCATAAAAAACGGTGCGTTTACGAATAATTCGAGTGGGCTTCCCATCGATGGCGTGCTGGGTATCAAAACGCACCAAACCACGCGGATATCCCACCTTATCCATGATTTCGTCACACGCATCAACGCAAGCGGCGCAGCCGATGCATTCGTATTGCAGACCATCGCGAATATCAATGCCAGTCGGACACACCTGCACACAGGCTTTACACTCAATGCAGTCACCCAGCGAAATGACCGACGGCTGGATGACGCCAGTCGACATAGAGCTGGCCACAGGCTCAAGACCCAATCCAGCGGAATCCTCGGCGACGGTTGAAAGGGTTTGCGCCAAGCCTGAAGTGCGTGCTTGCGCCTGTGTGCGCTCTGCTACTGATTTCACTGCGCGTTTGCGTGCACCGCGCGGCTCACCGCGGGCCACATCATAAGTGACGATCAAGGTATCGTTATCAATCATTGCGCTTTGGAAACGCGCATAAGGGCACATATACTTGCAGACCTGCTCACGCAGCAATCCGGCATTACCGTAGGTGGCAAGGCTGTAAAATAAAAACCAAAACCATTCCCAGCCGCCCAGTTGAAAGTGGATCAGATTCACGCCCAAACTGCGAATGGGTGTGAAAAATCCCACAAATGTGAAGCCAGTCCATAATGCCAAAAAAATCCAAAGAAATTGCTTGGCGGCTTTCAAACGCAGTTTACGCGGAGACCAAGGCCCTTTATCAAGTCGTATTCTAGCATTACGATCACCCTCAATCTTGCGCTCAATCCACAAGAATACTTCTGTCCACACCGTCTGTGGACAAGCAAATCCACACCATAGGCGGCCGGCAATCGCAGTAAAGAAAAACAAACTTAAGGCAGCGACGATCAAAAGCGCCGACAAATAGAAAAAATCCTGCGGCCAGAACACCAAGCCGAGGATATAGAATTTACGCGCCGGCAAGTCAAACAAGACCATCTGGCGGCCGTCCCAGTTGATCCATGGGAACAAATAATACATGCCAAGCAACCAGAACACGGCCGCGTTACGCAGCCGCTGAAACAAACCACCTACTTCGCGGGGATAAATCTTTTGATGCGCGGCGTAAGCAGAATCTCCGTCAGTGCTGATCACCTTGACCGGAATATTAAGCAGTTTTCCTGCCATGCTGACACGTTCTCCATTTCAACCTCCGTGACAAGGAGATTTTACGCCATGTGCACGGCAAAACGACGGAATCCGTACACGCGATTTATATTTACTGGCAAGCGTTTATTTCATCCGGGGCACGCAGCAGGATCCATGTAAACAAACTGCTGCTGAAGGTGCATGCCCAAAACATGAAAAAGCCCAAGGTGTATCCCCATTCCCGGGCGATTTCTAACTGCGGGAAAGTGATGGTACCTAACTCCGTGGGATCGACGAAAGCAAAAAAGCCCATGGTCGCAACCCCAGCAGCGAAGAAGGAGGGCCACAGTATGGCCCCCGCCCGCTGGACCAATGGCACCGACGTGCGGATCGTTGGCGCCACCGCGCCCTCTTCAACGTCGGTGCTTTTATTCATTGCGCTCCACCACTGGTTGGATTAGCTGCTTGGTCGCGCAAACTGTACACATATCCAGACACGATCCGCACCGCGTCCTCGCCGATTAATGGCCCATGCGCCGGCATCTGACCATTGCGACCTTTAGTTAGGGATTCGGTGATCTGTGCTTCACTACTGCCATACAAATAGGCCGAATCCGTTAAATCGGGCGAACCGAGCGCAATATTGCCCTTGCCGTCCACGCCATGACAAGCCACGCAAATCTGTTCGTACCGGGCTTTTCCAGCTTGTGCATGAGCCGAATTGTGGCTTAGGCCGGCAATAGACCGGACATAAGCAACCGCTTGCGGGGTGCCCTCTACGCCCAACACCGCACTCCAACTGGGCATCGCCGCAATACGGCCATTGACGATGGTCGTGTATATTTGATCAGGCTCGCCGCCCCATTGCCAACTGTTATCGACCAAGCTAGGAAAGCCGATCGCGCCGCGGGCATCGGTGCCATGACAGGTAGCACAATTATTCGCGAAGATATTACGTCCCAAATTCACCGCTTCCGGATTTTTCGCCAAATCGGCGATCCCCAGTGCCGCAAATTTTGCGTACGTCTGCCGAGCTATTTCGTCAAATTTCTGCTGCTCAGCGCGCAATTGCCCTTCACTGGTCCAGCCAAGCGTACCGGCGACAGAACCGAATCCTGGATACAGAACCAAATAGCCAATACTAAAAAGGATGGTGCCAATAAACAACCACAACCACCAACGCGGTAGGGGATTATTGAACTCGGCAAGATCCTCATCCCAAACATGCCCGGTGGTGTTTTCCTTATTAAGATCCTCTGGCTTTTTCGCGGTTTGTGCCAATAACCAAGCGCTGCCACCAATCGTGAGCAGGGTCAAAACAATAATATAGATACTCCAGGCGCCACTCATAGCCGCCCCTCCTTATCTTCCAGTGGCAACTGCGCCATTGCGTCAAAGTCCGCTGCGCGCTTGAACCCATAAGCCCACAGAACGATGCCGAGAAAAACCGTCATCAGCAACGCGGTAATTGCGCCGAGTACGATGCCTAGGCTCATGATTTCACCTCCGCGGGAACCGCTTTCACCGCGTCCGTTGTTTCTGCAGAAGCCGGTTCTTGGGCACTTGCCGGCTGCGAGACCTGACGTTTGGGTGCATAACGACCCAGAGACTGCAGGTACGCGACGGTCGCGTCCATTTCGGTTTTACCGGCCACCGCGGCCGCCGCACCGCTGACGTCATCCTCGGTGTATGGGGTGCCTAGCGTGCGCAATGCGCGCATCTTCGCAGTAAGAAAGTCACCATCGATCAATGCATCAGACAACCAAGGGAAACCTGGCATATTGGATTCCGGCACCACATCGCGGGCATTATTCAAATGCACGCGGTGCCAGTCGTCACTATATCTTCCACCCACTCGTGCCAAATCCGGTCCAGTGCGCTTGGAACCCCACAAAAATGGGTGATCCCACACAGATTCCGCGGCAATCGAGTGATGCCCATAGCGCGCTGTTTCAGAGCGTAAGGCGCGTACCATTTGAGAATGACAGTTGTAGCAGCCTTCGCGCACGTACACCTCTCGACCGGCCAACTCCAGCGCAGTAATCGGCTTCATTCCAGGCAAGGGCTGCACCACTTGTGCTTGAAACATCAAAGGCACGATTTGCGCTAACCCGCCGAAACTCACGACCAGAGCAATCCAAATGCCCATGCGCAGAATGTTTTTTTCAAACTTCTCATGACTGAAACTCATTGGATTCTCCTCAAGCGTGCGCAGGAACCGGGACTACAACTGGCGATTTATCGCTTGCCAGTTCTGATGTCTTCCACATGTTCCAAAGCATGACAAACATGCCGCCCAGTACCAATACACCGCCCAAAAAGCGCACGTAATAATACGGGTAGGTGGCCTTTAGCGATTCGACAAAGGTATATGTCAAGGTACCGTCGTCATTTGTCGCGCGCCACATCAGGCCCTGCATCACCCCGGCGATCCACATTGCAGCGATATAGAGAACCACGCCGATGGTCATCGTCCAGAAATGCAGTTCAATCGCTTTGGTTGAGTACATGCCCGGCAGTTTGAGCAATCGTGGATACAGGCTATACACGCAGCCGATGGTAATCATCGCTACCCAACCGAGTGCTCCTGAATGCACATGGCCGATAGTCCAATCGGTGTAATGGCTCAGCGCGTTGACCGTTTTGATGGACATCATCGGTCCTTCGAATGTGCTCATGCCGTAGAAAGATAAAGACACAATCATAAAGCGCAAAATTGGATCGGTGCGCAACTTATGCCAAGCACCAGAAAGCGTCATCATGCCGTTAATCATGCCGCCCCAACTGGGTGCCAGAAGAATCAACGAAAACACCATACCCAATGATTGCGCCCAATCAGGCAGCGCGGTGTAATGCAGATGGTGTGGACCCGCCCACATATAGATCGCAATCAGCGACCAAAAATGCACGATGGACAAGCGGTACGAATAGACTGGGCGGCCTGCCTGCTTCGGCACGAAATAGTACATCATGCCCAAGAAGCCTGCGGTTAAAAAGAAACCCACCGCGTTATGACCGTACCACCATTGTACCATCGCATCGACCGCGCCTGAATAGATGACATAAGACTTGCCCATCGATACTGGCAGTGACAGGTTATTGACGATATGCAAAATCGCGACCGTTATGATAAAGGCAGCGAAAAACCAATTGGCTACATAAATATGGGCAATTTTGCGCTTGGCAATAGTGCCGAAAAACACCACAGCATAAGAAACCCAAACCAAGGTGATCAAGATATCAATCGGCCATTCGGCTTCGGCGTATTCCTTGCTTTGCGTAATGCCCAGTGGATAGGTAATTGCGACCGCAACGATGACCGTTTGCCAGCCCCAAAAAGTGAAGGCCGCCAACTTGTCCAAAAATAGCCGTGCGTGGCAGGTCCGCTGGACAATGTAATAACTAGTTGCAAACAATGCCGAGCCACCAAACGCAAAAATGACCGCGTTGGTATGCAAAGGCCGCAAACGCCCATAGCTCAGCCATGCGACGTCAAAGTTGAGCCAGGGCCAAGCCAGCTGGGCGGCGATGATGACGCCAACCAGCATGCCTACGATGCCCCAGATCACGGTCATGACAGTGAATTGCATCACCACTTTGTCATTGTAAGTTTCGACCATGAAGCTGCTCCGATTGCCAAAAGATTCGAAGCGGATTGTTCAGGCATCAGATCGTCGGCAGCTTGACCAAAGTCAAGCTTGTGCCGCTGTAGCCCCAAGCTTGCATTGAACTTAGGTCGAAGAGACGATTCGCTGCATTGATCGGGCTAACATGTGCTGCCGGCGTGCTGTTCAGGCCTAGACTTGCTCTCGGCAGATTGCCGCGCGTCCCGTTCTCGGAGAACCCAAAATGTCAGACACTGTGCCGCAACCCAATTCAGAAGCTGCAGCACCCGAGCTACATCGCGCCGATCCTGCGGAACGGCGGCGCACGCTGTGGCTAATGGTGCTGACTGCGCTGGTAGGCCTGCTGTTGTTGATGGCGTTACAACATGAACTGGGGGTAATCCAAACACGCTTAGAAGCCGGGGATGCCAATTTGGCAACCGGACGCTTCGTCTGGCTAGCGCGCGGCGCTTTTGCGCTACTCGCGCTGGTGGGCGTGGTCACCGGCGTGGTGATTGGCCTAGCCGCGCGGGCGGTTATTCGCGAACAACGTTATCCGCATGCAGCGGCGCGCTTGATCCGTGATCGTGTGGTGGTTCGCGGCCTACGAGCGGTACGCATCGGCCAATTGGGATTGGCCCTCGCGCTCGCGTTCGCCTTGGTCGGATGCACGGGCGCTGCATTGGGTTGGCGGATGCTGGCGAGTTTCCAATAGCCATCAAGCCAACAAACCCAGCGCCTTGATGTTCTTGATTTCATCACGCACTCGAGCGGCTTCTTCGAATTCAAGATTTTGGGCGTGCTGGAACATTTGGTCTCCCAATTTTTTTAGTTTGGCGCCAAGTTGTTCCGGCGACAAAGCTGCGTAATCGACGCGCGGCTCGGCCACGCCCACTGCGCGTTTTCGACCTCGCCCGCCCGCTGTGGCTGAGCTGGCATGACTGTTTTCCGTCTCGCGTGCACCTTCCATTACGTCGTTAACGGTTTTTATAATGCCACGCGGCGTAATGCCGTGCGTAACGTTATATTCGATTTGAGTTTGACGGCGACGATCGGTTTCGTCCAATGCGCGGCGCATGGAGTCAGTAATACGATCGGCATATAGAATCGCTTTGCCACGTAAATTCCGTGCGGCTCGGCCAATGGTTTGAATTAACGAGCCCGTGGAGCGCAAGAAACCCTCTTTATCCGCATCTAAAATGGCAACCAACGACACTTCCGGCATGTCCAGCCCTTCTCGCAGCAGGTTAATGCCGACCAGTACGTCAAACTTGCCGAGACGCAAATCCCGAATAATTTCCACCCGCTCAACCGTTTCAATATCGGAGTGTAAGTAACGAACCTTGATGCCGTGGTCACTTAAATATTCCGTTAGATTCTCCGCCATGCGCTTGGTCAGCGTGGTGACCAGCACGCGGTCACCTAGCGCCGTGCGCAAAGCAATCTCTGACAGCAGATCATCAACTTGGGAGCCAACCGGCCGGATCTCAGTGATTGGATCGATTAATCCAGTCGGACGGACCAACTGTTGGACCATTTTTCCTTCGGTGAGTCGTGTTTCGTAAGGGCCTGGTGTCGCCGATACGAAGATCGTGCGTGGTGCCCGGTTTTCCCATTCTTCGAAACGCAAAGGTCGATTGTCGAGCGCTGAGGGCATGCGGAAACCGAACGCAACCAGCGTTTCTTTGCGTGAACGATCGCCCTTGTACATCGCACCCAACTGCGGAATGGTCACGTGGCTTTCGTCCACAATCAACAGCGCATCGGCCGGCAAATAGTCAAACAGTGTGGGTGGCGCTTCTCCCTCAGCGCGACCGGTCAAATGTCGCGAATAATTCTCTATACCTTGGCAATAGCCAATTTCCGCCATCATTTCCAGATCAAACTGAGTGCGTTGCTTAAGGCGCTGCGCTTCCAACAATTTGTTGTCGCGATACAGCACTTCCAGGCGATCAGCAAGCTCAATCTTGATGGTTGCTACGGCATCCAATACCTTACGACGCGAGGTCACATAATGCGATTTTGGGTAGATGGTAAAACGCGACAATCGCTTGATGATTTCTCCAGTCAGTGGATCGAATAGCGCCAGTTTTTCAATTTCACCATCAAACAATTCAATGCGCACCGCCTGGTTGTCGCTCTCGGCTGGATGCACATCGATCACCTCACCACGAACGCGATAAGTACCACGCCGCAACTCATAATCGCCACGCGTATACTGCAACTCCGTCAAACGACGAATGATTTCCCGATCGGGGATGCGATCACCGCGGACCAAATGCAAGACCATGTTAAAATATTGATCAGGATCTCCTAGACCATAAATCGCCGATACCGTCGCCACAATGATTGCATCTTTGCGCTCTAACAAAGCCTTGGTTGCCGACAATCGCATCTGTTCGATATGTTCATTGATACTGGCGTCTTTTTCAATGTAGGTGTCGCTAGATGGAACATAGGCTTCTGGCTGATAATAATCGTAATACGACACGAAGTATTCGACGGCATTATTCGGGAAAAAATCTTTAAACTCCCCATATAATTGCGCGGCGAGCGTCTTATTGGGCGCCAACACCAAGGTCGGGCGTTGAATGGCTTGCACTACGTTGGCAATCGTGAAGGTTTTGCCGCTACCGGTCACGCCTAGCAAAACCTGATGCGCAAGGCCCGCATTAACGCCGGCGATCAGTTCGGCGATGGCTTGCGGCTGATGGCCGGCGGGCGCAAAGGGTGAATGCAGGTCAAAAGGTTCGCTGCTGTTGCTGTCTACTGGGCGCATCATAGGGGTTGCCGTGAAAGTCGTTCAGGTTCGGACTCTTACTCCCTCCCAACGTTTGGGAAGGGTGGGGAGCAATGCCATTAACTTAAGAAAAAGCCCACAAATCACCCAGTTTCCGAGCCAAAATAGTTGCTATTTTATCATTACTATCATATATTTAAATGACCTTAGCAAGCAAGTCCATGAGCCTAGTTATGACTACTCTCAAGACGCCGGCAACCCTTCACTTTCCGCGCTAACTCAGCTTTTTGAATGCCTGCACGAACCCGATTTCGTCCGGCAGCATCGCACCAAAAACACGGCCTTCACCCGCCTGCGCAAACTCACCTTCCCGATCCTCGTCGCCTTCTTTCTCAACCAAGCCAAAGGCGCGCTACAACGGGAAATCGATGACCTTTTCACCCGATCTCTTGGCTTCACATCCGACCAATCCGTCAGCGCCGCTGCCGTTTCGCGCGCACGTCGATCCCTCAAACCCAGCGTTTTTGAAGCCCTTAACG
>Ga0163154_10003498_pt1 | contig 21692 bp, 14 predicted proteins | sample OliLakLV19MP9P1_FD_148649 | JGI IMG/M metagenome (GOLD analysis project Ga0163154, IMG submission 148649) | Freshwater microbial mat bacterial communities from Lake Vanda, McMurdo Dry Valleys, Antarctica - Oligotrophic Lake LV.19.MP9.P1 | ecosystem: Environmental > Aquatic > Freshwater > Lake >... | reverse complement strand
GATCTCCCATTGCGGAACGGGCGTTTCGGTTCGCTCCAAAATTGTCGTCTCGAAAGAATAAACGGCGTCATCGGCAGGCAGCACAATGCGAACAAACGCGCCCGGAGTGAAGTCTGCCGGTGCGTCTACACGCGGCGGTGCTGCTACCGCAAATGTATCGAGACCGACGGCAATAACGCGGGTGGTGCAGTCTCCTGTGTCGCGCCGAAGTACAATCTGCTGCCCCACATAGACGATCTCCAATGAGGGAGTGACCGGATAGAGCGGCGGAGAATTGACGGCGTGTCGAACCCGTTGCAGCAGTGTGTCGAGATTGAGCGGTTTGATGAGAATATCGGTCACGTCGAGGCGTTGGAGAGCAAGTGGGAGCGTCGGGCGATCATCGGTGGTGGTAAGAAGAAGCGCGGACTGCGGACACAAGGCACGGAGGCGCGGAAGGAGAGACAGAGTCTCGCGCATTCGCATATCCCACAGAATAACGGCGAACGTATCCTGTGTGGCGAGGAGGGCGGCGGTTGCCCCAGACGTAGCGCTAAGCACGCGAAATTCTTGATTGCGCGTGAGTTTTGCTTCGAACAGGCGACAGTTGACGGCTTCGGCGTCAACGACAAAGACGAGCGGAGTTTCCGAGAGCGCGAGCATGATCCTTGCCTCCAACGACTACTAACAGATGAGGTTAAGATGTGATTGCCGCGCAGCGTATCGGAGGCAGAGACTTTGGGAGAGCCGCGCAACGAAATACCGAGTGGCGTCTGGAACAGCGAAATGAGCCGTAACGGAAAAGGCAAGAAGCATCATAGCGTGTTTCTTCCGTCGTTGTCAAGGTTCACTGCAAAATTCGTGCCAAACTCGGAATTTCGCCTGTCTTTTTTTCGGTTTTTTTGCCCGCAGTCGAAATCAACGCGCAAGGTTGATATAGTTGTATTTGCCGCGATTGTCGGAAGCGATGTCTTTGAGCAGGTCGAAACCGGGTGAAGATTCTCCCATGCCCAATGCCAGCGTCATCACGACGGCATTGTGATTGTTCTTTTCACGAATAAAGGCACGCAGTTGGGGTGGTTCGACAATTCCGCCATGCGGTTCGCCGTCCGACATCATATAGATATGTGAGACTTTGCCGTAACTCAGAGCCATTTCCATCGCCGCCGAGAAGTTGGTTCCGTCGCGCATCTCGATAGCGTCCACGAAGTTCATCGCCATCGTGATGTTTTCGGTTGTGGCAGGAAGCATCTTAGGCGAGATGGCATCGGGATAGGATGCAAATGTGACGATATTAAACGTGTCATTGCGTTTCAGTTCGGAGAGTGCCTGTTTGAGTGCCTCTTTCGCCTTTTTTATCTTGCCTCCGGCTCGCATACTGCCGGAAATATCGAGCGTATACACAATCGCCATTCGTCCGCCGCGACTGCTGACGGGACGCGCTCCAAAGACTGCGCCGCGTCCGGGTCCGCCGGGACCGCCGTCTTTGCCACCGCCGCCGTCCTCATCGCCCTTGAGCAATCCGGTAATATTGCCGAATGGAATACCGCGATTGAGACCTGCCACGCCGCGAGTTTCGCCGTCACCCGTGCCGATCCCGTTGCCGCGTCCATAGCCTGTCCCTTCGCCGCCGGTTCCGGGAAGTTCCGAGCCGGTTCCGCTGCCTTTGGGCGGGTTGGTTCCGGTGCCGTCACCGACGCCCGCGCCAACCCCCGCGCCGGGTTTGGTTTTGCCAAGCGTACCGAGTGCGACCTTGCCGTTGGGGTTGATTCCGACGCCGCGCCCTGCCAGTCCGCCGATGCCCCCACCCGTCCCTGTTCCCTCTCCGCCGCGTCTGCCGCTTCCCAAGCCGGGGCGATCTTCGGGAACGGCGTCTTTGGCAAGCGGATTGTCAACGGTGAGAGTGGATTTGCCGCCGCCGCCGCCCGTTCTCGCTGTCTCTTTGGGAAGCTTATCGCCGCCCGCCCCGCCGCCGTTATACACCACATCTTCGGGAGGAGCATCGGGAGCATTCGCGCCGCCCTTGCCGTCAAGCACCACACTTGGAGCGGGCGAACCGCCGCCCTGATTCTGCAAGGTCACCTTCGGCAAGCGTGTCGTTAAGGGTTCCGTCGAGCGCGGGCGATTGGGCGCACCAAATTTGACGGGTGTCTCGTCTTTATTCGGGTCTACGCCGCCGGGTTCCGCATTCGCAGCAACCGGCACATTCTCATCAGGCTGGATAATCGGCGGCTCTTTTTGGAGCGGGTCTTCCGGTTCGTCGAGGCGCACTCTTACCGGCGGGCGATATGTCGAGGGCGGAGCCACATCGGCAAGCGGCATATTCGCGTCCTCAAGCGGTTCCTGTTCCGGTTTGGTCACGGTTTCAGGAACCAGTGGAGTCTCCTCTTTGGGGATTTCGGCTTGCGTCACGGGAGGCGCAATCGTCTCTTCCGGCGGGGCAAGCGTAACTTCCATCATCGTCGGTTGATCAGCAATAGCGACACGCAGTTCACGGCTGTTATAAAGAACAACGCCGTGAATCCACAGCGAAACCACACTGAAAACAACCAGCCAATACCAGCGTTCCACTCTCATGGGGTGCTTGCCTCCCGATTCGGGGTTGTTGGGTCATTAGGCGATTGGGTTGTTGGGGCGTTGGGTTGCGTTCCCTGAACAGGATTCGCCGTTCCCGTCGCATCAGGAGCCGCATTGTTCTCCCCCTGTCCCCCGAATGGCACGCCGCGTGCGGGCGCAGTCGCCGCTGGCGGAAATTGCTGGAGGGTTTTCGGATCGGTCGGGAGGACAACGCGAGTCAAACCCGCTTGGCGAATCATATCCATGACCTCCATCATCCGCGAGTACATGACGGCGCGGTCTCCGCGAATCATGACTCGCGCCTCTTTGTCTTTAGAAGCGTGTTCGCGCAGTCTGGCTTGCAACTGTTCTGCCGTCTGGATTTGTCCGTTGAGATAGAGATCGCCGTTTGAAGAGACTGCCACGGTCAAATCTTTGGGCGTCTCTTGTGCGCCTTCGCGGGTCACCGTTTCCGGCAGTTTGAGATTGACGCCGGGCTTGCGTGCAAAAGTCGTCGTCACCATGAGAATGATCAGCAGGGTGAGAGCAATATCGATCAGCGGGACCATATTGATCTCCGCCATTGGTTCGTCTTCGGTAAATGCGCCGCCGTGCATGGACTTAGTTCTCCTTTACTGCGTTGCGTCGAATCAGAGCGGAGAGGCGTGCAACATGACCGTGAATGTCCAGCATCTGCACCTGAATACGTCCCAAAAAGAAGTTATACGCCATAATTGCCGGAATCGCTACAAGCAAACCGACAGCAGTCGCACTCAACGCTTCCGAGATGCCGCCCGCCATTTTCTCACTGCTCAATCCGGCGGTTCGCATTCCGTCGAACGCTTCGATGACGCCCAATACCGTTCCGAACAGCCCGATGAACGGCGCGGTACTGCCAATCGTCGCCAGTGTCGTCAAATATTTGCGAAGGCGCATTCGCTGCTGCGCGATGGCAATATCCTGCGCCTGTTGGAACGATTCGGGAGAGGCGTCTTGCAGTGGCAGCAGATGATTGATGATGCGGGTCACTGGTGCGCTGGAATACGCGGCGTCGAGCGTCGGGGCAATATCGCCCTTCATCAATCCACTTTCGATGACCTTTGCCGCCTGATCTTCGATTGATTTGAGGCGTGTGAGCGTGAATATCCGTTCCAGTACAATCGCCAGTGCCAGTACAGAAAACAGACCAAGCGGATAGGCAACCCATCCGGCACTCTTAAAAAGTTGTAGCATTGTTTGTTTCGTCCACCTTAAAATTCAGAGGGGAGAGAGTAAGAAGTAGAGGGTAGATTTTCGAGCATGAACTCTCATCTCTTCACTCGAATTGCTTGACCTATCTTACCTTCTACCCTCTACTTTTTACCCTCTGTTACTTCACCGCTTTGAGAGCCGCAAGCCGAATTTTCGCGTTTGCGGCGCGGGTATGTTTTGGAAATTCGGTTGTCAGGCGCGTGAGGTGCGCGATAGCGGCATCCTTTTTGCCCGCTTTGTCCTGCGCGACTCCTGCCCAATATAATCCTTCGGGCAGGTATTCGCCTGCCTTCTTGCTTGCGGTCACGCTCTCGAATTCCGCGACGGCTTCGGGATATTTTTGTTGATTATAGTAGATACTGCCGCGCTTGAACTTCGCTTCGACAGCGAGAGCCGAGTCGCCCTGATTGCTGACGACCTGCGAATACTTGTCGCGTGCCTCGTCCCATTTCTCCGCTTTCAACAAGGCATCACCGAGCCGAAGCGACGCTTCTGCACCATAAGCGGTTTTGCCGTAGTCGTTGGCGAGACGCTCCCAAAGGGGCGCGGCATCGTCGGGCTTCATGCGTTCCTCTTCGGAAATGGCTTGTGCATATAAGGCAGTCGCAGCGATTTCGGCATTCGGGTTTGCATTGAGGATTGCCTTTGCTGTCTCAATCGAAGCGTCCCATTTTTTCTGGTCTTGCTGTGCCTGAAGCAGGGAAAGCCGCAACTGTTCTTTCTGCGCCTTGTCGTCGGTTTTGGCGAGTGTGTCCTGTGCGTATCGCTCTGCGTCCGCCGGTTTTTTGAGCGCGAGACTCAGCCATGCCAGTCTGCCGGATGCCGTATTTGCCCACTCCGCACTTGGCGAAAGTTTGACGGCTTTGGCGAACGCATCGGTGGCGAGTTGATTCTTGTCCTTCGCGTCCTGCCCAACTCCCAAAAGGAAGTACGCTTCGGCAAGAACGCTGTTCTCCGGCTTGCTCAAGATCACCTCGTCGAGAACGGGAATCGCCTTGTCGGTTTTTTCCGCCGTGAGATAAAGACGGGCGGCACGCACCAGACCTCGCGCTTTGTCGGCGGGGGCGGCGGTTTGCATCGCGGCGATCAGTTTGTCCGGGTCGGAGATCGAGGCTGTCATTCCCGACAACACTTTTCGCGCTGTCTCGGCTTCGGGCGACTGCGGGAATTTCGTGACCACCGCACGGTATGCGACTGTCGCAGGTTCATTTTGTTTCGCTTGAGCATAAGCCTCTGCCGCCCGCAGTCCGGCTTTCGGAGCGTTGGCACTTTTGGCGTGTTTTTCCGCGAAGGCAAGATACAGTTTCGCGGCATCGGCGGGTTTGCTGTCCGCAGAAACGGCATTTGCCTGCCAGTATCCCGCCTCTTCCGAAACTTTGGGTTCGAGGGATTTCGCCGATTCGCCGTAAGCCGCTGCCGCTTTGCCGAACTCTTTCAGCCGATAGCGGCTGTGTCCCAAAGCCAGTGAAGCCCGAAACCGCTGTGCATCGCCGACGGGAAATTTTGCTATGGCAGAATCGAGTCGCGACGCCGCCGCACTGTCATCTTTGAGGGCGAGCAATGTCTGAATCAGTCCGTCTTCAGCGGCGCGAGTCATGGCAGGATTGCTCTTGACCGCATCCTCGTTCAAGGTCGCCTCGAACGCCTGTCTTGCCTCGGCATATCGCTTATTTTTCAGTTCGAGCTGCGCCAAAAGCAATGACGCTTGCGGCTTATCGGTGCTGCCACTGAAGCGGCTGATGAACCGCCGAAACCTGTCACGCGCCGGCTCGAATTTGTCCTGCCGGAGCGCGGTCTGCGCCCATCGGAAATTTGCGTCCTCGGCACTGTCGCTCTTGGGATGCTCCATCACGACACGCCCAAACGCCTCTTCTGCCTTGTCGAATTTGCCCAACTGAAATTGCGACTCACCGAGCAGATACCAGCCGCGTGACGCCTGTTCGGGCTTCCACTTATTTTTGAGCGCGTCGGTGAGTGCGGGAATGGCTTTGTCGTACTGTTTCGCAAAAACCGCCGCTTCTCCCAGTCCCAGCTGCGCGTTTGGAACAATGGCAGCATCTTTTGTTTCGATGGCGCGTTCATAAGCCGCGATTGCCTTATCCCACTGTTTGAGTTCGACACGCGACTGCGCCAGCACCAAGGCAGCCGCGCCCGCCTTCGGGTGTTTCGCGTTGCCGATCAAAAACACGTCCAGTTTGGCAGCCGCCGCATCATACTTCTTCGCGTCATACAGCGCGGACGCCGCCGCCAACTGTTCTGCCGGGCTTGCAGTCTGCGCTATTCCAAAGGTCGGCGTCAGCAAGAGCAACGCCGCCGCGATCAAACTTTCCTCTCGTCGGTTCAACTTCCTTGCTCTCCCTTGTTATCAGAGACGCGCTTTGCTCATGCTGTGATGAGAATTTGCGCTTGCACACTCAGACGACACACTGCCCATAATGTTACGAAGTAGGTCATCGGGCAACCGGGTACAGAAACGTACCCGCCTAAAAAACAGGCGTCCTACGGACGAGACAATAGGAAGTTTGTCCCTTTGATTGAACATGGGGCGATCCAGAGCGTCGCGATTGTTTTGCCTCACCAGAGGATTGTCCCTTCAAGCAAGACCGCCGACTCCCAACCTCCTCGTCCGTAGGACGTCTGTTTTTCAGGCGGGTACGTTTCTGTACCCGGTTGCCCTAAAATTAATTCGCACCCGGCAATACGGCAGGATTTGGTTTTCAATGACCCAATCGCCCAATGACCTAATGACCTAATGACCCAACTATACCATACCGACGATATGATAGCCGCCGTCTACATAGATCACTTCGCCCGTGATACCGCGTGACAGCGAACTCTGCAAAAACAGCACCGTGTCGCCGACTTCGTCCGCCAAAACGGTGCGTTTGAGAGGCGCGACGAGGGCAATCTGTTTGAGGATCGCATCGAAGCCCGCGATCCCGCTCGCCGCCAGAGTTTTGATCGGTCCGGCGGAAACGGCATTCACGCGGATGTTGTCTTTGCCCAAATCCATCGCCAAATACCGAACACTCGCTTCCAAAGACGCCTTCGCCACTCCCATTACGTTATAGTTCGGAACCACGCGCTCGGCTCCGATATAGGTCAGCGTCACGATACTGCCGCCGCCCGCCGCAACCATGAGAGGACGGGCGGCACGCGCCAACGCCACAAGGGTATAGGCACTGCTCTCATGGGCAAGCGAAAATCCCTCTTTGGAGGTCGCGGCATACTCGCCGTCCAACTCTTCGCGCTTGGCAAACGCCATCGAATGCAGCACGCCGTCGAGTTGTCCGCCGAACGTCTCACTGACCCTCTCGAACATCGCAGTAATTTGTGCCTCGTCCGTCGCGTCGCAATGAAAGATTGGGGCGTCTATTCCCGCCTCCGCGAGCAGTTTCGCCACGCCCTTTTCTTCACGCTCGCCATAAACCGAGAACGCCAACTTCGCGCCTTCCCGATGCAGCGAAACTGCGCTGTGCCATGCAATGCTCCATTTATTTCGCGCCCCCGTCACCAAAACGCGCTTCCCGCTCATGATTTCCGCCATAATGTTTTCTGCTCCTTCGCGATATTTTGCTCTATTGTACCCGCCGCCGCGCTGAGGAGACAGGAGATTCGCCTTTCGGTGCCGAAATGGCTTCGTACCAGCGAACTGCAATTCCGGGTACTGAATTCCCCGGAGTAATCTTAATTATGAACAATCGCACGCGCAAAATTTTCTATATCGCGCCGCTCGTCCTCTGGATGGGCGTCATCTTTTTTTCGTCCACGGGGGCAGGTAACAGCGATCACTCCTATTCGCTGATCCATCGCCTGCTCGAAATCGTCTCGCCCGACCAAGCCCGCACTGTCTCGCGGACAACGCTCGCCGTTGTCAATATCGTTTTCCGCAAAGCGGCGCACGTCACGGAGTATGCAATATTGACGTTGCTTGCCGTCCGCGCCATTCAGCAGGGCGCACCCAAACTCAAAAAATCGGCGTTCTTCGGGGCGTTCCTGCTCAGTGCGGTGTATGCGTGCAGCGACGAATTCCATCAGCGATTTGTCGGCAGTCGCACCTCCAGCCCTGTTGATGTCGCCATTGACTTGGTCGGCGTCACGCTCGTTATGGCAGGAATGACCCTCTTTTTTGCGATCAAGGCGTTCGAGAGGCGGCTCCACACCAAAACCGACCTCTCACCTTCCGTCTAACAGAAAGGCTTTTTCCGTGAACACACAAACCACCGTCACCTTCATCGGTCACGCCACCGTTCTCATCGAAACGCCCGGCGGCAAACGGATCATTATTGACCCCTGGATTACAGGCAATCCTGCCGCGCCGAAATCTTTCCAAACGGGAGACTCTTTGGGCAAATTAGACGTAATATTGATTACCCATTTCCATAACGATCACTTCGGGGATGCCATCGCCGTCGCCCAAGCCAATCCCGATGCCCCTGTTGTTGCCATCGTCGAAATCACGGACTGGATCGAGACCAAAAGCGTCTCGAATACGGTTGGCATGAACAAAGGGGGAACCGTCCATATCGCGGGGATAGCCATCACGATGACACACGCGGATCATTCCAGCAGTCTCGTTGAGGACGACGGCAAGGTAATTTACGGTGGCGAACCAGTGGGGTATGTTCTCGAACTCGAAGACGGAACCGTGATTTACAATTCGGGCGACACAGCACTGTTCGGCGATATGGCACTGATACGGGAGTTCCACGCGCCCGACTTGGCGATACTCCCCATTGGCGATCATTTCACGATGGACCCAAGACAGGCGGCGTATGCGGCGAGACTTTTGGGCGTCAAGCACGTTTTGCCCGTCCATTATGGGACGTTTCCCATATTGACCGGCACACCTGATATGATGCGTGCCTATCTCGGCGATACGCCCGACGTTCTGGTTCACGCGCTCGCTCCCGGCGAAACCCTGACGCTATAGATTGAAGCCATCGGGTACAAGAACGTACCCGACTCAAAAACAGTCGTCCTACGGACGAGCCGCTTGAGAGATTTACGTTCTTATTGACTCACCTCTCACAGCGAGTACTGAAAGTACCCGGCAAGAAAGTACAAGCGTCTTTACCTCACCCCCAACCCCTCTCCTGATACCCAAACAAGTTCGGAGGAGAGGGGAGTCCATACGGGGAAGGGTGCGTCTGAAAGACGCTTGTTTTTTCCAGACGGGGGTTTAAAACCTCCGCTGCGAGAGGTGAGTTATTGAGAGTTTCTGCTCACGATTGATGTTAGAGTAAGGCGATAACCTTACAGTTTGTGCGTCCACAGGACGACTGTACTTGAGTCGGGTACGTTCTTGTACCCGACCACACGAACGAGGCGATGATGATGACTCCCGAACCGGAAACACGCGGCATCAAAAGAATTGTGCCGTTCGGCGGAATTCTGCCCGATGACGATGCGCCGCCGCCTGAAAAGCCGAGCGTCTATCTCTACTTTTCCGCGCTGGGCGTGACGCTTTCCGCGATCTACGCCGTCACCCTGGGACTCGAAATGCCCGCATTCACCCTGCTGACGTTCGCACTGGCAATCCTCGGATATGGAACCAGTTTCTTCATGCGGTATCGCGACATCTCGGTCAAAGCGATCCAGACTCCTGCGCTGATCACTGTCGCACTCCTGCTCCTTATGGCGTGGTCGGGCGACGGCGGCTTGGCGTTTCTTTTCCCTATTGCTGATTATAGCGACAGGGGCGTGATACTACAGATTGCGTTTGTGTGGTTCGCCATTGTTTACGCCTTCACGATCTCGACGGACGGCGGAATCCTGTTTCAATGCGTCCCTTCCATGACAATGATCGCGTTGGCAAGCACACACAGCAGCGATCCACGTGTCCAATATGCGTTTCTCACGTTCATTGCCTCTGCCACGTTTCTGATGATCCATGAAAACTTTCTGCGCTCGCGACGCGGCAAAGTCCTCAACGCAAACGCTCTGCGCGATAAGCGGCTATTCGGCGGACAAGTTCAACTTGCGGCAGTCTGCGTGGTGTTGGCGTTTCTATTTGCAAACGTAGTCGCGATTCCAATACGGAGTGTCGGGCAATCGCTCGGCATCTCACAGACGATTTATGGGGCGAGTCGCAGTGCCGTCCAAGCCGCTGCCGCCGCCAGTCGAGCGACAGTGTTCACGGAGAACCAGAGTATAGACGTGAGCGGCGGACCCGGCGACACAAACAATCTGATTGTGATGCGCGTGCAAAGTGGACGCTCTCTCTATTGGCGGGGCAAGACCTTCGACTATTACGACGGGCGAGTGTTTCGCGATACGGCGGGCATAACCAAGCCGCTCGATCCCGGACCGTTCCAGCCCGATTCGCAGCAGCGTGCGCGCGAGTATCAGGCGTTTGGAAGTGCGACAGACGACGCTTCGATAGCAACCCGCAACCGTTATCGCGTTCCCACCAGTTCGCTCGAACTGCCCCCCGCTGCGATGCGAGGCAGCGCGGAACTCAAACAAATGATCTCTTTGGAGAACGGCATCTTCAATCAACTGTATGGTGCGGGCAATGTGACAGAGATTCGCGCCGGAATGACGGACATCGAATACAATTCGGCGGGGGCGTTCCAAATCAAGGATATACAATCGATCCAGAATCAGTATACAGTCATCTCGCAGGTTCCGAGCGATAGCGAGGAGATGCTTCGCGCCGCCGATCCCGACGCGATTCCCAACAATATCCGGGATTATTATCTTCAACTTCCGCCGCTGAAGCCCGAAGACTCCACACGCATTCAATCGCTCGTCACCGAGATCACCAAAGGCAAAGAGACGGCATTCGAGAAGATGGAGGCGATCCGATTGTATTTGTCCTCCAATATTAAATACAATCTCAAAGTCGAGCGCACACCGGCGGATCGTGACGCGGTTCTGTATCTCCTTGACGATACCAAACAGGGTTACTGCACAGGGTTTGCCGCCGCGATGACGGTGATGTGCCGCTTCGCAGGAATTCCGGCGCGACTGGCGACGGGGTTTCTGCCGGGCGAACTCGATGCCCGCTCAGGCGAACACATTGTCAGGGCGCGAGACAAACACGCTTGGACAGAAGCCTATTTCGCGGGGGTCGGTTGGGTAACACGAGACGCCACCGAGGGAACCGAGGACATCACGCCCGATGACGACAAAAAGGGAGGATTCTTTGGTTGGCTCAAGCGTCAGGGCGGGTTCGGGATTGGGTTGGCGGCGTTGTTTGTGGCACTGTTGGGCTTCGTGCTGAAGACGGAATTGGCGGCGCGGCTCAAGCGTGCGCCTGTCGCACACATCAAAAATATCGAGCGTCACCCCGCGAACAAAGAGATCGCCGTGCTGTACAACGCGACATTGAAGGCATTTGGCAAGCGTGGATTGGGGCGTCTCCCCTATTTTACGCCGGACGAGTTTGCGGCGTTTGTGGCGCACCGCACTGCTGCCGAAACGCCCGCGCTCTCCTCTTCTCTCACGGCACTGACGGGAATATACACACGCTTTTTGTATGGGCGCGACACTGCTTCGCCTTCCGATGTAGAGCAAGCTAAAACCTTGTTGTCCCAAACTCGCGCTGCCCTGCGCCAAGTGAAACGAAAGTAGGTCACGATGAGAAACAAACGCCTGCTTGTTCCTATTCTCGCTTTTGTTCACTATATGGCGTCTCTATGAAAATTGGGCTGGGTTGGCTTCGCCCTTTACATTCACTGTTGACGATTCTCAACAGTTTCATCTGGGCAATCGCGCTGTATGGACTTGCGGCGTTGTTCCTCAAAATCAAGAACAAGGGCAAACGTCCTACGCCTTTATAATAGCGGGTACAAAAACGTACCCGCCTGAAAAACAGACGTCCTACGGACGAAATCCCCCGTTTAAGAGATTTGCGGTTTCCATTGAGAGGTTATGCCCGCAACTGATGTTATGGAAAGACGCTAACGGTATGGTGTGCGTCCGCAGGACGCCTGTTTTTCAGGCGGGTACGTTTTTGTACCCGAACAAGAGATTGCCCTTTTTTTCTCTTCTCATTACCTCAAAAAATCTTTTCCAGAAATTTTCTCTACAAACCCTGAAATCTCTTGAAATGCCGCGTTAACGCTATAAGGAGGAAAACTTTTCACGACTCATCGTCTCTGTGAGACAAAAATCACAAGAGAGAAACACGATCTGCTGTAAGATAAATGCGTTGTTAATAACAAACTTTGGGAGAAAAGCAGGAAATCTTTCCTGATATATCGAACTTTAACATAGCGTTTCATTCTCAGCATGACCCTTTTCTCTTGAAGAGCGGAGTATATGATGAAAATTTCCGAACTTTATGAACATTGGTGGGGCAAATACAGTCAAGCCGAAGCGGCATGGAAAGAATCCTCCGAACTGGAGAAAATGCATGCGACCAACGCTGCCGAAACCACACGCACCGCCCAAGCCTTGACCCGCGAAGCCGAAACGCTTCGCAATCGGTTATGGGATTATGTCCAAGGCGACATCGAAAAGATCGCCAAGGCATATCATGGGCAGGGACGCAATCCCGGCGTTTCCGACAGCGGCTACGATTTGGTCAATGAGGCATTCTCGAAATTCGTGGAGGTGCTGCCGAAACTCAGGCACTATGACCTAAGTCACCCGGACGCTGTGAAGCGACTGCTCAGTACCGCCACGCGCCGCCATTTTCTGGATATTTGCTTTCCAGACCGGCGCAAAAACAAAACCGAGAACGCTCGCCCGAACAACACACCGGCGAACGCGGTCTCATTGGAAGAGTTGACCATCGAGATTTCCGGCGGAATCGACCCGCAGAAAATCTCGTCACCGGAAGCATCGCCCGAAGAAATTCATGCGGTTCTTCTTGAAGCGATGGAAGTGTTACGCCAAGCCGCGCAGTCGCCTAAACAACGAGAGACAGTAGCGCGGCGCCTCGATGTTGTCCGCATCATGTTGTTTCAACCGGAAATAAAAATGCAGGAGATCGCGAAAATTTTGCAAATCTCCAACGCGGCAGTCACGCTGGCGAAGGACACCATCTTTCCCAAACTGGCGACCTATATTCGCACAACCCATCCGAATATCGCAGAGCAGTTCGGTATCCCTCTCGATGAGGATTGTTAAGTGCAATAGATTGATAAAGCCTCGGAAGGCTATAATAGAACTCTTGCAAGAGTCCAGCAGAATAAATTCTTCGTGCAGGTATCGTTCCGCCGTACTGTGCTTCGCACTCGATAGGGAGAGGGAATTTCGTCCGTAGGACGGCTGTTTTTGAGTCGGGTACGTTCTTATACCCAACTCTTGCAAGAGGTCTAATATCAAATTCGGTCAGAGACTTGTCGTATTTCCCCTCTCAGGTAATATGCCCTACGACAAGTGTTCAAGCGGATTCGATAGAAGTTATGAAGGAGAACATCGCGTGAAACACAATATCAAAGGAGATTGGGAGCAATGTCAGACACTACTCCTCTCTTGGAAATACGAAATAATCCCTGTGACCCGGCTCTTATCGCCCTGATTCGCAAAGCCGCCTCCGTTCCGCAATGGACAGAGGACGAAGCCCTCGCGATGGCGACAGACCCGACACATTTGGAAACAATGCAGATGATCGATTATCTGCACAAAAAGGTCACCCCTGCGGAAAAAATGGCGATCCAAGCCCATCTCAGCCAGTGTGATTATTGTCTGAGTGAACTAACAGAATTTGCAGATTTTGTCTTGTCTGAACCGGCACGCAATTTTAGCCTTGTCCGCCTCTCTCAGACAGTCGCTTCGCTGTTGGAGCCGCTCATACTTGGAAAAATGGCATGGCAGCACGCGGCGGCAGATTCAACGCCCGAAACGCAAAGACATACCCTTGCCTTCGATGATCCGCAGCTACGCGGCAGTTTTGCCGATGGTGGGAAATACTTCGATCTCCGTATCGAACACGATTCATGGCGTGCCGGAACCTTAGCCGCCTTGGAAGTCGAAGCCCCCAATGAAGGGACGTGCTTCTTTCAATTCTATGTGTTCCAAGAGGGTTGGGAACGCGCCTCAATCGAAACACTCGTCGAAGGCGTCAACTTCGATCACTGTTTGCTGAGAGTCCACCAAATCGAAACGGCACAGTTGATTGCCGAAGATATGGAACCGTTGCAACGCGCCTTCAAGAGCAGTCTCGCCGCCGATCCTGAAACATTGGAAGCATGGCAACTCTGGGCAAAATCCGCCCTCGCAGAAGCGCAAGACCAGTCTATCAAACTATTCGCAGAGCAGATAATCGCATGGCAGACCTAACCGATAACGAAACGCTTGTTCCCGTCCTCTTGCGCCCTTCGTGTCCGCTCCAAAACTGGCTCGACCTGATCGAAGGGCTTGACGTTCGTAATCTTCAATCCGAGTGGGCGCAGATCACCGCTTCTGCGCTCTGCTCCGAACTGGCATGGATGATCGCCTCCGCCGATGAACATCTCCTCAGCCTCGATACCCTTTGGGATACACTGCAACAAGACCGAATGCGGAAATTGTTCGCTCAGTTTTACAAGCCGACCCTCGAAGAACGCCGTAAATCTACGCCTGATCAGATCACCAAAAACCGGATTTCCTCCGAAGTTCTTCATCATCGCGTGCGTGCCATGATCGCGGGGGCGTTGGCGGTCTCCGCCGCCAATGGAACCCAGCCTGCCCTGCTCGAACACTGGCTCGATACGACGATCCGCCTTTGGAACGGAACCGAACCGGCAGCGACACTCGCAGTGCTTCCCAAAACCAACGCTTTCCAAAGCGCGAACCCGCTGCGGCGCATCGAAGATGCCTTTCAGTTTTGGGAAGAAGAGAATGCCGCCGAAACCCTGCAAATTGGCGCGGCTCGCACATGGATTCAATCGCTGTTCAAAGCCCTGCGAGCCTATGATTTGACTCTGGAACCGGATTTCGCCGAAGTACCAGTAACCTATGGGGTCACGGCGCACTGTGAAACGTGGCTGCTCAGTTACCGTACCGACGGAACAGCGACGCTCGGACGAATCCATTTTGAATCACTTGACGGCGGCAAGGGCGAACTCTATCCGCACCCCAAGGGCATCGGTTTGCTTCCCCTTTCCGACGAATTTCAGCAGACAATCCAGAACGCTTGGGAGATTGCCTCCTGTCAAATTCCGCAATCAGAAGCACTCTCGGCAAAACTCGCCACTCACGATTTTCGCTGGTGGGTCGAGGGGTATGCCGCCCTTGCCGAAGGCGACGCGGCGTTGCGCGGGGCGTCTCATGGCGCGGCGGCGGCAGTCACCATGGCTCAGCTTCTCTTGGATGAGCCGATTGATCCCGAATTCGCTGTGACGGGCGAGATTGACTCCTACGGCACTCTGCATAAAGTCGGATATGTCAGAGAGAAGGCGATTGGAGCCTTGCAGCGGTTCGACGGGCTGAAAATGCCGGTGATCACGCGGTTCTGCGTTCCCCATGCCAACCAAGGCGACGCAGAAGAGGGCGCAACTCTGGTCGGGCGCAATCCTGACCAATGCGTTCAGCCTGTTGCCGATCTGCATGAACTGCTCTCCTATGCCAGCGGTTTGCCCCAACAGATACGCCGCCTCTGTGAAAAAGAGCGGGAGACAGTATTGATGCAAGCCGCGCAACGGTTGCAGCGTCCCCTTGCTCAAGGCGCAGATTATCAGCGAATTTATGTGCCGATGGATGTCGAAGTGTCCCGCGCCCTGCCCACCGAAGGCGAACGTGCCGGACTGCGGCATACCAGTACCCACTCTTGGAATGAGATTCGCGACGGACTGCAACGCGCCCTCATTGTTGCCGACTCAGGACAGGGCAAAACGGCACTGCTCTGGCAGGAGACCGTCGAGCGTTGTTCACAGGGCTGGGAGTTGTTGAACACAGGCAGTATTTCTGTGCATGAGATTCCCTTCGCCGCATTTATTCCTGCCAAGTCGTTCCCCTTGATGCAGGTTCCCGATGATCCGAAAAGTCTCCTCGGTGCGTTTGCAGATCATCTGCTGTCCCGAATCTCTGTGCGTGAATCCCTCTACCCGCACATTCATCGGGTTGTGTGCGGCATGATCGAGGCAGGGTATTGCACGCTGTTCATCGACGCGCTCGACGAGGCTCCCGCTCAAATCCAAAGCGACTTTCAGTCTGCCCTGCCGGAGTTTGTTCGCAATTATCCTCATGTCCGTCTTGTGATCACGATGCGACCTTCCGCGCTCAGCGAGAACTGGCAGACCCAAAATGACTGGGACAGAATCACCCTGTTGCCGTTCCGCAGCGAACAGATCAAACAGGCGATTGACCTCTGGCTGCAAGATTCTCCCGATCAAGCCCGCGCCCTTTGGGGTTATCTCAGTACGCATCAGCGGCACTTGAAAATTTTGCAGTCGCCCCTGCTCCTCTGGCTTGCGTGCAATGTCGCTCCTGCGGCACGCGCCAACAGCATCTACCCGATTGGATGGCGACGCCGCTCCGACCTGTTCGATCTGTTCGTAGATGTATCGCTGAACAAATGGATGCAGCGGCGTCCCATTCCCACCAACGCCCAAAAGAGCAGTTTTCGTTCGCTGTTGGGCGACGTTGCTCTGCACCTGCTCCAACGGCGTGACAAAGGCGACTTCTGGGACGCGAACAGAGTGGACGCTGCCCTCGCAGTCTGCGCGGAAAACGCTCCGGCTTTGGCACAGCGCGACCTGCGGAAAGATTTGCTCAATTCAGGAATGTTTACGCTTCTGCCCACATCGGCAAAAGAGGCGGATTGGGCGTTTTCTCATGTCGCCGTCGGAAACTATTTGGCGGGATGCAGTCTCGCAAAACGTGCTAATACTTCGCGCTGGAGCGAAATCGCCGAACTTTTGGACAGAGAAGCGAGCGATCCGGCGTGGCATGAATCCATCGTCTTTGCCTCTGTAGACCTCAACGACCCGATGCCGCTTTTGGAAATGCTCAGTGATGCCCGCCGCGACGACGAAACACGCACACGTTTGGCGTTGGCGGCGCAATGTCTTGCAGAAATTTCGATGACGGCGTGAGAAGGGAAACCCGCGTTGAACTCCTTTGTTCTTGAAGAGTATCGCAAACGGATCACGCAGGAGACTCTTGCCACCTGGAATCACTATCAGCAGCGCGGACAAAGCGACAAAGTGGCGCATCTCACGCAGGTTCTGCCTCTGCTCGCTCGCCTTGACGGTCACACCGACGAGACCGCTCTGCCCCAATGGATCAACAAGCACAGTGCGCCTTCCCCCGACGAAAAGCGCGATCAGATCGCGGGCAGGATCGCCAATGAAGTTTTGGGAATGTGGTATCTCCCGCCCCAAAAGTCCGCTTACAAGCATAACCGAGCCGTGCTTCAAGCCTTGCAGTATCTTGCCGCTGTCGAAGAATCGAGTCGGCGTGATACTTTCGTTCGCTATTTTCAGGAGAAAGCCCATTCGAGCGTCGAATGGGAACGTAAGGCGACGGCGTCGGCAGTGGCGGGAATCGTCGGAAGCATTTCTGAGCCGCGTGTTCTGCTCCCCATTCTCCTCACGCTAATCAAAGACGATAACCGGACGATTCGTGTTCATGCTCTTGCTGCCCTGCTCGAAATGTCTTCGGAATTGGGCGATCAGTCCCTTGTGATCGAAACCTTGTGCGCCGAAATGACTCTTTTACGCTCAGGAGCGACCTACCGGCAAGAGATACTGCGCGAACTGCCCCTGCACGCCATCGAATATACGGCGCATTGCAAAGAATTATTAGGCAACAGTCTCAACGATTTTGTCTGGGCGGCGTCGGCAGTGGTTCTCGGCAAAATCGGTTCTGCGGCGCGTTCGAAGGCTGTCCTCGCAGAGTTGGAACACGGGCTGGCTTCGTCTCTGTTTTTGGTTCAGCGGCTCACGGCGGAAACTTTTGTCCATCTCAATGCCGACGACGAACTCAAGACGAAACTCCTCTCGGTGGTGCAAACCGCTCCCAAAACAGAGGAACGCTGTATCGCCCTGCGGAAATTGGGAGCGTTGGGCGCGGTTTCTCCGCAGGATCGCACTGCCTTGAATTTTCTGACTGCCGCGACTGCACATCCCGATCTGGATATTCGTGCCGAAGCCATCTTGTCACTCGTCTTCTATTCGCAGATGGATTTCGATGCCCATCCCGAAATTCGTTCGCATATCGGGGAGCATCTGCAAGGCTTGCAGCAGAACGCGATTTGGCTGCTTCAACCGTTGATCAAAGAGGTTGCAGCGAATTTTGCGCGTCAAGTCACTCTGGCGGGATATGAGCAGGCGTTTGCAGCGATGGGCAAAACAGACTGGCAGCGGGAGGCACTGACGCGCAGTCTGCAAGGTTGGTCGCGCCGCGAAATGAGCGAATGCCTGATCCAGACACTTCGGGCGGATGCCGAGTCAGGAAGCCCTGCCCCTCTCCGGCGCGGGCAAAGTTTGACGGGAGTTTTTCGCGGCGAAACGGCGCGTTTGCCTGCTTCCGCCAATCTCTTGTATCTCGAATGGGTCTCGAACGATACGTCGGATTTCGGCAGCATGGAGGCACGCCAACGCCATAATGAAATTCGTGATCTCCTCCTGAAGCAGCCAAAATCGGCGGGCGGGCAGCCTGTGCTTGAGTGTATTCTGTGGCAAAACGGGCTGATCGTTCTCACGCGGACAGAGGCGGACGCTCTCGCCCATTGCGCCATCGAACTCAGCAAAAAATACCCACAGCGTTTGCGTATCGCAATGCACCACGACGCGCAGGTTTTTCTCAGTCGCACGCAAACCGACACATGGCTTCTCGAAGGCGAAGGGTTGACGGTGACACGCGAAATCGCGCATCAGGGCAAGCCGGGCAATCTGTTGCTTTCGGAAGAGTTCAAGCCGCAGCTTTCCGCCAAGTACGCGCCGTATCTGCGCCCCTTCGGGCAGCATACCTCGGCGAAACGCTTCCAAAAACTCTTTCTGCTGTATTCGGCGCAACACCAGTGGGGCGAAATGGACATTCAACACGTTCCCGCCAATCGCCTTCCCTTTATCGAAAAACCCGATCCTGTCGCCACTCGGAAGCACTTTTTCAGCATCATCTATGGGCTGATTCTTGTCGGAATCATCGTGGGCGTTGCGGCTTACAGCATTCCCAAATATATCAAGAAGAATTCCTACGAGAAAAAGGCTGCCGAGCCATTCACGCCATCTCTATCAACTCAGCAGACAACAGGGGCAAAACCCGAAAAGAACCCAAACACTGCCCCGCCAACGTCCACACAAAAACGAGAAAAAGCCATTCGCCGGAAGCAACGCGGCATGACGACTGTCCCTAAAGAGCAAGAAACGGTAAAGGGGCAAACCGTAGAAAACAGTTATGAGTCAGTTCGTGAAGGAGAGTCAAAACCGGACGAGACGCCTGCGCCGACAGAGACCAAATCCACTCCCAAGCCGGACGAGCAGGAGAGTACTCCACAAGACATATCAGACGCCTCAGTCACGCCGGAAAACTAACGCCGCGTTGATGCCGCCGAAACCGAACGAATTCGAGAGTACGGTATTGAGTTTCGCTTCTCTGCCACGATGAGGCACATAATCGAGGGGACATTCCGGGTCGGGCGTATCGAGGTTGAGGGTTGGCGGTATCCAACCGTGCCGCATGGCTAAACAGCAAATTGCTGCTTCAATCGCGCCCGACGCCCCCAGCGCATGACCGAGCATCGCCTTTGTCCCCGAAATCGGAATCCGTGCTGCACTCTCGCCCAATGCCAGCATCAACGCTTTGGTTTCCGTCACATCGTTGAGGCGCGTTGAAGAGCCGTGCGCGTTGACGTAATCAATCTGTTCGGGGGCAATCTGCGCCTTCTGCATCGCCTGTCGCACACACCGCGCCGCACATTCTGCATCGGGGCGCGGGGCAGTCATGTGGTGCGCGTCCATCGTCGCCGCAAACCCTGCGAGTTCGGCATAAATCGTCGCGCCGCGCTTAATCGCGTGTTCGCGCTCTTCCAAAACCAAGACCGCCGCGCCCTCGCCCATCACAAACCCATCGCGCCCGACATCGAACGGACGACACGCCCGCTCCGGTTCGGCATTTCGCGTACTACTCATCGCTTTAATAAATGTGAACGCCCCAAAGCACAACGGACTGAGCGGAGCCTCCGCCCCGCCCGCAAACATCACATCGGCGTCGTTTCGCACTATCGCATTTGCCGCGTTCCCGATGGCAATGGTTCCCGACGCGCAAGAATCGGCATTGCTGGAACTGTAACCTTGCAAGCCCAATTCTATCGCCACATTGCAGCTGCCTGCCCCGACGAACATCTGCAACGCCAACGCAGGATTGACGCTCCGCGCTCCCTCTTTCAAGAAAACCGCGTGCTGCTCTTCCGCCCAACTTGCGCCGCCTAACGCACTCCCAATACAGACCCCGATCCGTTCCCGTGCCTCATTCTCCAAACATAACCCGGCATCGGCAACCGCTTGCTTGCTCGCCGCCACTGCAAACATCGAACAGCGATCCAACCGCTTTAACGCCTTGCCGTCCAAAAAGTCAGACGGCTGAAAATTCCGCACTTCGCCCGCAATCCGGCACGTCAAACCCGACGCATCGAACCGCGTGATCTCGCGTATGGCGGATTTTTCTGCACAAATCCCTGCCCACAACCCCGCCGATCCCGAACCAATCGGCGTGATCGCCCCAATTCCCGTAATTACTATGCGCCGCTCGTTCACGATACGCCTTCGATCCGTTGCTTGAACGTCGCCAGAGTCCGATTCGCGATTGGCGACACGAACAATTTCCCAACCACAGCATTCGCAAACCACGCCCCCAATATCGGAACCGGATAACTCAATTCATGATAAATCGTCACATTGACTCCTTTTTCTGTCTCGACAATCCGCCACTCGACCCACATTCCTTTGGTGATTCCGCCGATGTGCTTAAATGTGATACGATTCTCATCGGCAAACAACTCCTGCCGCGCCCGCCATTTGCACGGAAACCGCAGTCGGAATAGCCCAAAATCAAACGTGCGCCACGCCCCAAAACTTGCAACCTTATGCGCCTCTGATTTCTCCGTCACGTCCATCTTCCAATAATGCGGCAGAATAGCAGTCCACTGCTCCAACTCCGCCGCCAACTGAAACATCTGCGCCGCCGTTCCCTCAACAAAAACCGTATTATAAGTCTCCATAAATTCCTTGATCCACGAAACACACGAAAAAGACACGAAAACAATAGACCTCTTGCAAGAGTACAGCGAAATGAATTTCTCGTGCAGGGGGCGTTCCGCCATACAGAGACAACGAAATGAATTTCTCTGCTAGGGGCGGAACGCCGTACCGTGCTTCGCACTCACAATCCCAGTGCAGAGGTGATCACCTCCAAAGGGGGATTTCGTCCGCAGGACGTCTGTTTTTGAGTCGGGTACGTTCTTGTACCCGACTTACGCAAGAGGTCTAATGCAAAAACCATTAGACGATGCGACGCTTCCAATCTAAAACGCCCGAACTCCCAAAGTTAATGAGCAGACCCAAACGATACCCTGTCGCTTTGAGATAATTGTAAAGTTGGGCTTCCTCTTTTGTACTCATCTTTTGTACTCATCGAATCCAACGCTTTGATCTCAACAATGATTTTGTCGTGACAGATGAAATCGGCGATGTACGCCTTTCTCAGTGGTTGTCCTTTGTATGACAACTTCAGATCGGCTTGTGGGATATACGGAATTCCTCTTGCCGACAATTCCATCTCCAGTGCTTCTTGATAGACCGCTTCCAAAAATCCAATTCCCAGTATCTTCCTCACCTCGATTGCCGCTCCAATAATCGCATAAACTTCGTCTTTGTACAGCAGTTCGTGTTCCATGCGTTCGTTTTGTTTTCCTTTCTCTTTGTTTGTGAAATGTTTTTCGTGTTTTTTTCGTGTTCTTTCGTGGATCAAGAATTTACGGATTGAGGGCTTGCAACTCAGGCAGGGTGAATAAACCGTCTTTGCGGATC
>Ga0163154_10003497_pt1 | contig 21696 bp, 15 predicted proteins | sample OliLakLV19MP9P1_FD_148649 | JGI IMG/M metagenome (GOLD analysis project Ga0163154, IMG submission 148649) | Freshwater microbial mat bacterial communities from Lake Vanda, McMurdo Dry Valleys, Antarctica - Oligotrophic Lake LV.19.MP9.P1 | ecosystem: Environmental > Aquatic > Freshwater > Lake >... | reverse complement strand
CCTCTACAACGCTCCTAAAAGGGGACGAAACTAGATTGCGCCCATTGAAACACTCGTTTTTCAGCTCAATTTTTAATAAATGCTTCTTTTGAAAAACACGCTGGGAAATGTCGGGAATAAAACGCATCTTGATATAAAATTTGGATAAATACAAAATGGCAAAGCGTAGTAAAACGCTTTGCCATTTTGTATTTTTTGCTATAATTTAATCTTTGGGTTTATCTTTATCTTTCATAGGCGGCAGTTTAATTTTGTCTTTTTCCACAATGCCAGAAAGGATTTCCACATTTAAGCCGTCAGAAACGCCTGTTTTCACAAGTTGTTTTTTGAAAACTTGGACTTTTGCAGTTTCTATTTCAACAAATACGCTGTCTTTTCCTTTCTCTCCTTTGCCAAACTGTAGCATACTTTCTTTGATAGCCAATACGTTTGTTTTGCGCTCCAGTATTATATCGGCACTTGCGCTATAGCCTGCACGCAGTACATCACTTTCAGCAAGCAATAGTTTGGCACGAATTTCAAACTTGATAGCACCTTCTTTTTCTACGCCTTTGGGCGAAACATATTCGAGTTTAGCTCTGTATTTCTTGTTTTCTATGGCGCCTATGTTCAGTTCCATTTCTGTGTCGGGTTGGAGCTTGCCTACCTCCGATTCGTCTATTTTGCCTTCAAATACAAGGCTTTTCATGTCGGCTATGATGGCGACTGTAGTGCCTTCGTTAAAGTTGTTGCGTTCTACAACAGAGCTACCTACTTTCACAGGCACGTCAAGCACGGTGCCATCTACTGTGGCATAGATCTCGTTTGGTACTACGCCTGAATTTTGCAAAATGCCCTGATTTACGAGGCGTAAGTTGGCGTTGGCGGTTTCGTATGTTTCTTTGCGTCCATTGTAATCAAACACAAAGCGGTTGTATTCTTGCTGTGAGGTTACTTTTTGGTCGTATAGTTTCTTTTGGCGTTCCAATTCAGTAGAAGCGTTGTCCATACTTATTTTGGCACTTTCTACTTGGTTGCGTGCCGAGTTCATGTTCATCATGTCATTGTTCTTGCCTGTGATGCTTTGTACAAGCTTCACACGCGCCAATAATTGCCCTGCACGCACTTGTTGCCCTGCTTCTACAAACAATGCTTCTATGATGCCTGACGCTTGTGGTTTTATTTGCACTTCGCGGCGTGGCACTATAGAGCCTGTGGCTACCGTTTTGCGGTTTATATCGGTGCGAAAAGGCTTTTCTGTTTTGTAAATAATAGGGTCAGCTTTGCCTTTTTGATAGAAGTACATGCCCAGCCAGCCAGATAGAAAGGAGAACAATAGTACTGAAAGCCAAAAGAAGAATTTACGTATCATAAATTTTGAAATAAAGTGGTTATAGAATTTTAGTAATATGCAATGCAAGGTACTATATGCCATTATTCGCACAGAAAAGCATTTTATTACATCAAGCAGCATGAAAATATAAAAAATATAATTAAATTACTGTTAATCAAGTATTTATGTGCAAAATAAAAATCCTAAATTACAAACCCTCTATTTTAAATCTATAGCACAAAGCAACGCAATTCAAATAAATAATGTCTTTCTGATAGGCATTATGCTTGTTTTTCCATAAAAAATACTACCTTTGTATAAACAATCCAATGATTATTATGCAAGGCGTGCTAATGTTGTGTTAATACCTTAACTTATTTTCGTAGCTTCCGTTAAAATAATTAGAAACCCATTAACGAATAGTATAGCACGATTATTTTACTTTCGCAGGGAACTTTGAAAAAAAAACTTTTTGTTTGCTAAATTAAAATGAATTACAATATGCGCTCACATTCAGCGTTTTCGAAAAGTAGTACCACTCCTCGCTACAAGATGATTGACGACAGCTCGCTGGTTAATCTCTACAAAGAGGGTGATGAAAAGGCTTTTGAAGAACTCGTGAACCGCCACAAAAGCAAGATATATACTGCCATCTTGCTCATTGTAAAGGACACTTACCTAGCTGAAGACCTCATGCAAGAAACATTTATCAAGGCGATAAATACTATGCGGTCGGGTAAGTACAATGAGCAGGGCAAGTTCTTACCTTGGATTGTGCGAATCGCTCATAATTTAGCGATTGATTTCTTTCGGCGCGACAAACGTTATCCAACAACAGAGCTGGACGATAACGGACAAATGTTCAATACGCTCGGATTTGCAGAAGACTCGGCAGAAACTGCCCAAATTCGCAAAGAAACCTACACAAGGTTGCGTGTATTGATACAACAGTTGCCAGAGAAACAACGTGAAGTGTTGATTATGCGTCATTATGCGGAGATGACTTTTCAAGAGATAGCCGAAGCTACAGGCGTGAGCGTGAATACTGCCCTTGGGCGGATGCGATACGCGCTTATCAATCTGCGCAAAAATATGACTAAAAGTAATACAGATTATGACCAAGCATTATTCTCAGCATGACCTTCTTAGGTTCGTTTATGGCGAAACATCTGCCATAGAAAGTGAAAACATCGTAGTATTATTAGATACTGACGATGACTTTCGCAAAACTTACAAAAACCTGCTCACGCTCAAAGTAGCTATGACAAGAGCAGAAAAGACACCTTCTACCGCCCTGATTGAGAACATTCTTAGTTATTCGCGTGCCACTCACCTACACTCCGTTTAGGAAACACAACCGGTGCTCTGACAAATTTTGTGTTGAACCACATAGAAATATAGAGAAGATAGCCCGAAACACTGTGTGCCATATCTTCCTATGTGGTTTATACCTTGCTCCGCTAAAATTGTCGGAGCACCACATAACCTTAACTTATGAACACATCCAAGAACACGCTTTTAACAAGCGTGCTTGTTGGTGTTTAACCGACTTCTTGCGAAAGTATTTCGGTACCCTGACAAATTTTGTGTCGAACAAGCGATGAACATAGAAAACATAGCCTGAAACCATACGCTCCTTATGTCCATATTTGGTTCATAGCTTGCTCCACTAAAATTGTCGGAGCAGCAGCATTTCCTAAGACCAATTTGGGGAGAAAAAAGGACTTTCGCAAGAAGTCTGACAAAAAAACCTTGCCTACAGTATGCAGGCAAGGCTCTTGGGAATGAAAATTGAATAAGTTGATAGTTTGAGGAGTTACGCAATGTTTAAGAACAAAAAAAACAAATATTACACTTATTTGTACCACACGCGACTCGTGTGTGGTACAATGCGTAAGTCTTAAAATGCCATGTTATTTAATTTCCATCACTAAACGTTGTTCGAGGTAAGTTTAGCTACATAATATTCACGATTTAGGCGGGCAATGTGTGTAAGGGAAATGCCTTTCGGGCATTCCGCCTCGCAAGCACCTGTGTTTGTACATGCGCCAAAACCTTCTGCGTCCATTTGAGCCACCATACGCTCTACCCTTGTTTTTCGTTCTGCATTGCCTTGAGGCAACAAAGCAAGTTGGGATACTTTTGCTGAAACGAAAAGCATAGCCGAAGCGTTTTTGCAAGCCGCAACACACGCGCCACAGCCGATACAGGTCGCTGCATCAAAGGCTTCATCAGCTATCGTTTTGCCGATTGGAATCTCATTGGCATCTACCGTTACGCCTGTGTTCACAGATACATAGCCGCCTGCTTGTATGATGCGGTCAAAGGCAGACCTATCTGTCGCGAGGTCTTTTACTACAGGAAATGCTTTTGCACGCCAAGGCTCTACATAGATAGTGTCGCCATCTTTGAAAGCGCGCATGTGTAGCTGGCAGGTAGTTGTGCCTTCCCACTCTCCATGTGGTTTTCCGTTGATGTAGAGGCTACACATGCCACAAATACCTTCGCGGCAGTCGTGGTCAAAAGCTACAGGGTCGCCTCCTTTTTTGATGAGCGTTTCGTTCAAAATGTCCAGCATTTCAAGAAAAGACATGTCAGGAGAAATATTTGCTACCTGATAGTCCACCATTTTGCCTTTGTCTTTGGCGTTCTTTTGTCGCCAAATTTTTAAGTTGAGATTTAAGCCTTTGTGTTCCATATTATTGTAAATAATTTAATCAATGAAAAAGTTTGAATTTACCCATTTTTTTTATTAAAAATAAAAATATCTTTATGCCCGCAATACTTATAGCCTATTTTATAAGGTGTTATGAAAATTCTCCTCCAAAGGTAGGCAAGAATATAGAGTTCTCAAAATTTATTAGTCTTCTTGCCAAAGTATTTTTAACTTTGCTTACTTTTCCAAATAGCCATGATGTCTTTTTCGAATAGGTCTATCAATGCCTGCTCCTCACCCGTGATACCTGCGACTTCGGCTACGCGCCATATCACATTTAAAAATTTGTCTATTACGTCTTGGTCAAGCGCGTTGATATTTTTGCGTATCAAGTAGAGTGCGTGGTCATACGTGCTTTCTACATCTTTTATCATGATGTCTTGTACTGCTTGGAAGCGGTCTTTGGCAAGCCAATCAAACTCGCCTAAGTTTTCTTTGATTACAGTCAAAAACGCTTTGCGTTCTTCCTCGAGTAGTACGTGGTCGGCTATAGCCATCGCGTAGGCAAGTTGACCTATCGTGCTATATAAGTTGGCAAGTTCAGGACTCATATATAAATGTTTTTCACTTTTCTTACTCGCATGGATATGGAGCATATCCAATTCAAATTTTTCTAACAAATCGCGTTCAGCTTCCACTACACCGCCTACTTCGGCTACCTTTTCCAAAATGTATATAAATTTTCGGATACGAATACGGTCAAGGATACTTTTGTTCATCTCTATGATGCTGATAGCATGCTGATAGTGAAGGTCGAGGCGCGGGCGTTTATTTTGGTTTAGAAATTTGAAGTGATTGACTATTATTTTTTCTGCTTCCGCAAAATTGTATGATACGGCTTTTTCGAGCGCTTCTATTTCGTCATCAGTTACTTCGTTGTCTGCACCTGCTATAGCATAAGCCAGTTCGGCTATGGCGCGGTACAGGCTCTCTTCTTTTGGGGTAAATTCCATATCACTGTTTTTGGGGGCTAAGTTACTTATTTTTTTTTGCATTTACAATTTTTGTTAGTGTAAATTTTTCGTTGCACAACCTATAGCGAAAACGATACAAGTTGTACCACACGTGGCTCGCGTGTATGCCGAATGCCTGTTTTCAAAGTTATGGCACTCTGACAAATTTGGTGTTGAACCACATAGAAACATAGAGAACATAGCCCGAAACACTGTGTGCCGTATCTTTCTATGTGGTTTATACCTTGCTCCACTAAAATTGTCGGAGCATCAAAGTTATTTCTATAAAAATTCTTGCCTACAGCACACACGCGGGCCGCGTGTGGTACAAATAGGCGCATTTTTTTTGTTCTTGAACGTTGCGTAAGTCCTAAAACTATCAACTTATTTGACTTTCGCTCCTGAGTTTGTAAAATGTCAGTTTATTTAATAGCTGTTTCTTAGCATAAGTCCTAATATTTTTAATTTAATATTTAGCTTTATATACCTTTCTCAAATTAAAATTCGTTTTATTAGCACAAAATCCACTATCTTTTTCATTTCTCTATGTCGCTAACAACCTCTAAGATTATAACCCATGCTTCTGAGCATGTGAAAGCCGTTATTGCAGGAGAGCGCAGGTTCGAGAACGCCTTTCAGTCCATCTCGCGCTTGATACTTGATGGCAAGGAATCTATTCGAAAAGTAACCGTAAATGGTCTGCCAACCTACGATTTTCGTGTTTTTCGTGATGGACGCAAACATGTAATAGGCATGTATGATGAAATAAACAGCTTTGTTTCTTTTGTAAAAGATGCCGCAGAAGGTGGCTCGTCAGCCGAGATGGCGTTTGTCCTTATAGGCGAACCGGGCAATGGCAAGACTTATTTTGTGGACTTTCTCAATAAAATCTACCGCGATTTTATTGGCTTATCTGAAAACCGCCGGTACAGTTTCAAATTTAAAAACTTGGCTAAACTTGGTGGCTATGGCAAAATAACCGAAATAGAATCCCAAACCTTTGAAGACCCTATGATTCTGCTCATGAACTTGCTGGAAAACAAGGAGCAAAACAAGGAGTTTATCATGCAATTAGGCGCGAAAGAAAGCCAAATAGACACTTTCTACCAAAACTATAGGTCGCTTGGCGCATGTTCAGATTTTATTCTGAACGAAATTCGCAATTATACACAAGGCGACATAACTACAATATTACAAGACTTTATAGAAGTGGTGCCGATTCCTATCAGCGAATCGCGTGGGACGCTTACAGGCAAGTATGCAGCAAAAGACAAAATAACCTCCTCGGCAGTTGATTTATTGGGCGAAGAGTCTATCTCACGCTTATTGCATATCACAGATACCAACAATCCTTACCGATTCGATTTGCGCAGAGGCGCATTGGCGCGGGTAGCAGGAGGCGGAATTCACTTTGCTGACGAGGTATTCAAAAATAAAAAAGACCTTATCCAAGTCTATTTAGGCGTAATCCAAAATAGAAGTATAGAAATTGAAGGCTTCAAGTGGCCTCTCGATATGCTCATAGTCGCTACAAGTAACAATGCCGAATTTGGTAAATTCTTGGAAGAAAAAGAACAAGCACCCATAGTAGATAGATGCCGCCTATGCTATATGTCGCATACAACCAACTATAGACTACAGGAGAAATTGACTGCTTTTGCTATCGGTAGCCAAGAAAAAACAACCTTCGTGGGCGAAAAACTCCACGTAGACCCCAATTTGAATTATGCGCTCTCAGCTGCAGTTACACTCTCGCGTATGCCCCCTTCAGATAAACTCACGCCCATCGAAATGATGAAACTTGCCGCAGGCGAGGTCGCAGGCGAGAAGAGCATCAAGGCACTTACTGAAGTTATCAATGACCTAAACACCGAACCCGATGTTACCAAACGCTTCGGGCAAAAAGGCTTGGGGCATAGAAATTTAGGCAGAGCCGTACAAATATTACTCGAAAGGTCGGAAACCCAAGAAGGCAAATGTATGTATGCAGGTGATGTTTTTGTGGCATTGGAAAGTGTTATTTTGGATTATGTGCGTGATGCAAATGACCAAGCCAAATACCTCAAAGATGTCAAAATCGCCAAAGGATTGCACCGCAAAAATGTCATGACGGCTATTTTCAATGCTTACATGGACGAGCCTGACGCTATCCAACGTGATGTACAAAACTATGTAAATATGGTTATAGGCATTGATGCCAAAAGTTTAGGCGCAAACCGTATCTGGACATACAAAGACCCGCAAACAGGCAAAATCATACCACTCAAAATAGATGAAACGTTTATTGACAGTGTTGAAGAACGTTTGGGACTGAAAAACCGCGAGCAAAAACAAAGCTACCGCACCACGATAGCCAAAATATACGGGCAAAAAATCTTGCAAGAGCCATCTTATGATTTTATGGACAACAACGAACTTGTAAAAGCCGTTACTGATGTCCGCCTAAAATCGGACGTAGCAGGCGCAGGAAGCTTGGTAGGCGCGCTTTCAAACCGTACCAACGAAGAAAACCAAAAACTCTATAACCGCATGCTCGATACTATGGAAAATAAACTTGGCTATTGCCGTACTTGCGCACTCAAAACTATAGAATACTTCTGCACACAAGACGATGCAAACTAAACCTTGCCTGCCTACCAAGAGTTGGGCAGGCAAGTGTGCATAAAATCAGCCCTTGCCTGCCTACCAAGAGTTGGGCAGGCAAGTGTGCATAAAATCAGCCCTTGCCTGCCTACCAAAAGTTGGGCAGGCAAGGGCTAAATTTATATGACTTTTGAAAATATGTTTTGAAACTTTTTTTAGCATAAAAACGTTGTATCTCTAAACAAAACGCTTTCAAACCATGGAAATTTGGATTATTTTTGGTGTAACTATGATAGTAAGCCTGCTCGTAAGCTGGTCTTTACAATCAAAATTCAAAAAATATGCTCAGATAGGGCTACAAAACAACCTCACAGGTGCAGAAATAGCCGCAATTATGTTGCGCGATCACGCCATTTATGATGTTGAGATTACTTGCGTAGAAGGACATCTCACCGACCATTACAACCCTTCTAATAAAACCGTAAACCTTAGTGAAGCGGTGTATCATGGCAACTCGGTAGTGTCTGTTGCGGTAGCCGCCCATGAATGTGGGCATGCCGTCCAACACGCTACTGCCTACAGTATGCTTGAATTCCGCTCGGCTATGGTGCCTATCCAAAACATCAGCGCATGGGTATTGCAAATCATTTTTATTCTTGCCTTCTTTGGTTCTTACTTACTTTCAAACTTGTTTCCTTTACAAACAGTATTGTTGGTTATTATTGCGGCGCATGGTGTTATAACGCTTTTCAGCTTTGTAACCTTGCCTGTAGAATATGACGCAAGCAAACGCGCACTTACTTGGATGACTGAACGCGAGATTGTAACACAAAATGAACATGCTATGGCAAAAGATGCCTTGAATACTGCCGCCCTTACCTACGTCGTAGCCGCGCTCGGCTCTGCCGCTACACTCTTGTATTATGTTGCATCATTCTTGAGTAGCAACGATTAACGCAACTTGCGCACAGTAAAAAACAGCGATAATAAACTATGTTTGTTATCGCTGTTCTTATAATAGCCAACGGGTGTATTTCAAAACCTTTTCTTAAGACTTCACCAATTTGGAGAGGGGTATATGGAACGATTTTGAAATGCATCCTTTGGAATTCTATTGTAAATTCGTATTTCAAATAACCCACTATTCCAATTTTGACTTTAAACAACTAAAACTTTTTTAAGTTGCGTTTCGCGCAGGCTTGAAAACAGTATTTTAATTATTTAGCAAAACATGCCTGAACAGTGGGAATTTTAGTAATTTATTTACTTATGAAAAACTAAGGTTGGCAAGACGTGTCATTTGCTAAAGCAGTGATTTCTGCTTGTGTTATAGCACGATTATAAACGATCAAATCATCAAACAAAAATGCTTCAGTTTCAAAACTCGTACTAACTGCAGCAGGAAGTAATCCTATTCTAAGCGATGTTCCTGTAGTATTCATAGTGCTTGTAGGCGTTGTATTACTTTTCAAAACGCCATTGATATAAAACTTAAGTTTATTTTCGCCTTGGTTATAAATATACGCCAAATGTACCCAACCGCAAACACCAGTAGATGTACTAGGTGTATAATTGGTTATGGCATTATTGCCTGTTCCCCAAGCATAAGCATCAAAGCTAGCAACCGTTTGCCCAGATTGCCCAGTGTGCCTTACGCCAAAAGCCTGTCCGCTTGTTCGGCTTCCGCAACTTACAAAATAACGCTCATTTAATAATTGAAAAGCAGGGTTTCCGTTGAAACTCACCCAAAAAGAAAGACTGCGTGAAGCATTGCCCAAAGGCATAGGCAAATTATCAATACTCAAACCACCACGAAACGGAACGTTTACGGCTTTATTTGCTTGGTTTTTTCTGTCTGTAGCAGTAACTGTTGGAGCATTTATAACGGAAAGTGCAAAATCGCTACGTCTTGTAGCGTTTAAAGTACCAGCGTCAAAAGTAAATTTTTCTATTACTCCGTCTGCATCAGCATCTGCTGTTGTAGGAGTAGGAGTAGCTGGGGTAGGCGTGTCTTCAGTAGTTTTTTTACAAGAAGTAAAAGAGATGCTGCAGACAAGGGCGGCTAAGATTATGATTTTTTTCATGTCAAATAAAAGATTTAGGTATTAAAATCTTCGCAAAATTAGGAACAGAAACGCATATATTTTACAAGACTGTACGAAAAGCCGTTCTTAATACATAAAACCATTGTTTTAATGTATTAAGCCTTGTTTGCAGGCATCTTTTTGCCTTTTCGAGTATTCAAAAATGATTGGCGTATTTACATTTAGGGCTGTCGCTTGTATAGCCCCCCATATCCCCAAAGGCAGAGCTGTTAAGTTCTCCAAAAAACCTCCCTCCAATTTGGAGAGAGGAGCAGATTATATGATTTTTAGCCTTTTTAAAGGGCGGGTAGGCAAGGCAATGGGTTAAATATTTGGCAACTTGCCTGCCCAAAATTAGAACTCAACAGTTCTGTGTATATACGCCATCTAAGCACATAGAAAACATATTTTGTTATTAGAATTTCAAATATACGACCTTTTTCATTTTGGCGGAGATATTGATTTTATAACAAATTTTAATCAAAATTTGGAATTATCAAAATAATATACTAACTTTGCAGTCATAATCAAATCCACAATTGCTCATGTGGTGAAATTGGTAGACACGCCATCTTGAGGGGGTGGTTCTCGTAAGGGTATAGGAGTTCGAGTCTCCTCATGAGCACTTAAAAAAGATAGGCTTTAGTCGTGGACTAAAGCCTTTTTCATAGAATATTTTTTAAAACAATGGACATAAACGAACAACCCGAAAACCAACTTAACATCGAGCTTTCAGAAGAAATCGGAGAAGGCATCTACGCAAACCTTGCTATGATTGCTCACTCGCAAAGCGAATTTGTATTAGACTTTATACGTATGATGCCGGGCTTACCCAAAGCCAAAGTCAAAGCGCGTATCATCCTCACACCTGAACATGCTAAACGCCTTGTCAGTGCGCTCATTGACAACATTCAAAAATACGAGGACAATTTTGGCAATATAGCACAGCATCAAGACCAAAATTTTAATTTGCCTATGACTTTTGGCGGCACGATGGGCGAAGCCTAAAATGGGCTGACTAAACACGAAAAAGTGCGTTTGAATGCGTTTGCGCTTCATAACAAGCGTTTTTCGTGTAGGCAAGTCGACTACACAAATGTTCACTAAAAAAAAACTATATTATTAACAGTTTTATTTGCAATATTGTATTACAAATGTGCTAACTTTGCATTTACAACTTTTTTTTGTACGATAACTGCTCATAGAAGCACCTCAATGGTATGACAGACGAAACTCACGAAGCCCCCAACTCCTCTATCCAAGAGGAAACTCCTACCCGCATCAATGAAACCGAAAGCGAAACACCAAATGCGGAAGAACATAAAGACCAAGAAAGCGAAACACTCCCTGTGGTAGCTGAGGCAGAAGAAAACAATCACCAAGAAAGCGAAACACTACACGCAGTAGCTGAGGCAGAAGAAAACAATCATCAAGAAAGCGAAACACTACACGCAGTAGCTGAAGTGGAAGAACATGACCATGATGATGAAGAAGACAATGAAGCCGAGCAGGTCGACTATGCACGTTTTGGAAAGCAGGAGTTTGTAACTTTGCTACATAACTTAGACAAGGAAACCGATTTTCGCAAAATCATGCCTGTCCTTAAACGGATAAAGCCTCATTTTGATAACCTTGCCGAAGCCGAACGCGAGCAAGCACTTCAAAAATTTGCTGCTGAAGGTGGACTCCCTGATGATTTTAAGTATCAAGAAGAGAAAACTACGAAAGAGTTTTATCGTCTTTATAACCAAATCATGAAAAATCGTGGCAGACAGCTTGCTCAACTCGAGGAACAAAAACAAAAAAACCTCGTAGCCAAAGAAGCTATTTTGCAAAAAATCCGCGACCTTGTAGAAAAAGGAGAGGAAACCAAACAATCCATTGATGAGCTAAAAAGGTTGCAAACTGAATGGAAATCCATTGGTGCTGTGCCTATGACACACACGCACGAGCTTTGGGCAAAATTTGATGCTATAGTAGATAGATTCTACGATAATATCAAAATACACCGCGAACTTGCTGACCTTGACCGCAAGAAAAACCTTGCTGAAAAATTAGAAATTTGCGAAAAAGCAGAAAAATTAATAGATGCGCCCGTTGCAAAAGCTATCAAAGAACTGAACAAACTGCACGAAGAATATAAGCACATCGGACCCGTTCCACGTAAGGAGCAGGAAGAAATTTGGAAACGATTCAAAATCGCGTCAGACCGCATTTATGAACTAAAACGCGAGCAATCAAAAGGGAAAGACGAAGACCGCAAAGAAAACCTAACCAAAAAATGGGCTTTGTGTGAAGCAATCAAACCATACGCGGACTTTAATACTGACCGCGTAACAGAATGGAATACTAAAGCGCAGGAAGTATTGGAAATCCAAAAACAATGGGAAGCCATACGAGATATTCCGCAAGACAGTGTGAAAGATGTGAGCAAGGCGTTTTGGGTAATATTCAAAAAATTCTTCCATAACAAAAATTCTTTCTTGCACGCTTTAGATGAAGAACGTGAAGGCAACCTTGCTAAAAAAATAGCTATCTGTGAAGAAGCCGAAACCCTTATAGCAAGCCAAGAAGACGCACGCAAAATAGCAGACACACTGAAACAATTGCAGGTAAAATGGCGCGAAATAGGTGCCGTTCCTTCAAAATACCGCGACAGTATTTATGACCGCTTCAAAAAAATATGTGATGGCTTTTTTGCACAACGCCGAGATCAATTTAGTTCACAAGAAAAGGAATTTGAGGACAATCTCAAAGCCAAAAAAGCTATTATTGAAAAAGTAAAAAACAAAACTATCATTGAAAGTGCTGATTACCAAATAGATATTGACGCATTTCTTCAAGAATGGAAAAATGTTGGCTTTGTTCCTAAAAAAGATAAAGATACCATTCAAGATGCTTTTGATGCTGAAATGGTCGCATTTATTCAGCGAATACCTATCGCAGAAGAAGAAAAAGATAAACTTCACCTCCACACTGATATGGCAGTGATGCAGGAAAGTCCGCAGGCAAGTCGCAAAATTCAACAACGCGAACAAGCCCTGAGACGCAAAATTAGCAAGATAGAAACAGACATAGACACACTAAACAACAACATGGGCTTCTTTGCAAAATCAAATAAACCCAACCCTTTTAAGGCAGATATAGAACGTCAAATCGCAGAAGAAACCGAAAAACTAACTGTGTTAAAAAAACAATTAAGTTTAATGCAAACCATGTAAAACTTGTAATCTTGAATAAGCCCTCGCTACCAAAATAGTAAGGGCTTCTTTTTTTAAGCAAATTTCTTGAACTTTGAAAATAAAAAAATGTGGTACTCTGATAAATTTTATGTTGAACCACACAGAAAACACAGTGTTTCTGGCTACGTTCCCTATCTTTCTATGTGGTTGATAGAACCGACATTTCCCAGCGTGTTTTTCAAAAGAAGCATTTATTAAAAATTGAGCTGAAAAACGAGTGTTTCGATGGGCGCAATATAGTTTTGTCCCCTTTTAGGAGCGTTGTAGAGGCATTTAAGCAGGTAAACAAGTCGGTCTTCTTATAAACTTGCAAATTTTCAATGCAGGCAAGGATTTTTACACACGTTGCCAATCTCAATAAACTGCCACAACGCCTTATTTACGCATAAACCGCCTCTAAATTCCTTTTACAAGGTGGGGACAAAACTAGATTGCACCCCGTTTCAATGTACTTTTAAAGGTTTTATAGTAGAAACATTTTCATTTATGTTTCTTGAGAATGAAAATTAAATAAACTGATATTTTAGATACAATATTCAGTCGCGGTCTTTTTCCCAGATTGTCAAGTCTTTGGCATTGACAACCGAAAAAACTATAACTTTATCCAATTTCTGTTGTTCATAGACTTGTAATCTAATATTAGTTGTAAATAATGACCATCATATTGTTTTTAGTTAAATGTTTTGTAAATGTAAAATTCAAAAAAGTTGCTGGGAAGTGTCAGATAGAACAACTAAAATAGAAATATGCATATAACTTTAAGCTAGTCAAAAGTGCTATGTGCGATTTTTTTATGTGGTATAAGTGAAAAAAACGTAGGCTATTTAGCGCATTTTTTCAAGTGAGGGTGCTTTTTATGTAATTTCTCATATTAAAATAGCCAATGACAAGGTTTTTTCGCTAAAATAACCTATCTTGCATTTGGCAACCTATCAGAAAAAATGTATTTTTGCCAAAAATGAATGAGTTATGATACGTACAACCCGCTTGATATGGCTTTTTATGGTGTTTGGAGTGGTATTAGCCCAACCTCTTGTAGCCCAGACCACTTTAGAGAAATTTGGTAAGAACCGCATACAATACAAAAAGTTTAATTGGCGCAACCTAAGCACTCAAAACTTTGATGTTTATTATTATGACAATGGTGCGCGACTGGGACAGTTTGCAGTGCGTTATCTTGAAACAGAGTTTAACAATATAACAGACATCATAGGTTACACGCCTCAATTTAAAACTAAAATATTTCTATTCAATTCTATCAGCGACTTACAACAAAGCAATGTGGGTATAGAGGATTTGAAAGCGATTATTGGTGGACAAACCGATTTTTTTAAGTCGCAAGTAGAAATACCATTCACAGGCAATGAAGTAGCATTCAAAAAAGAGCTTCGCAGAGGTGTCGCGCAAATGCTTATTCGCGAAATGATGTTTGGCGGAAGCTTGAAAGACATGATTCAAAACTCGTATTTAGGCAAGTTCAGCGAATGGTTTTTGCTTGGTGCTTCGGCTTATGTAGCAGAGGGTTGGAGTTTGGAAATGGACGAACACATGCGCGACCTTATTCGCACTAAAAAATTACGCAAACCGCATTTGCTCAATGGGAGAGACGCGCTTTTGGTTGGACAGTCTATCTGGAATTTTATTGCAGAAAAACACGGCAAGGCAAATATCGCACAAATATTGAACTATGCACGCATTTTGCGTAAAGAGAGGAATAGTATTTCAAATACCCTCGGTGTGCGCTATTTACGCTTTATACGCGACTGGGAGGCGTATTATGGCTTAATGGCAGAAGAAGTAAATACGAATTTGCAAAATGTACCTGTAGAATCTACCATACTCCGTAAAAATAGACTCGCTTCTAAATGGTACAATGAAATTAAAACAAATGCTACAGGCGAGTGGGTTGCATATTCCGAAAATAGAGGCGGAAAGTATAAAGTCATTATACAGAATTTGCAAACAAGAAAAAGAAAAGTCATCATGAGGCGTGGTTACTTATCACTAAACCAACGTTATGACGAGGAAATCCCCACTATCTCTTGGCGCGACAATGGGCAACTGGGCATCATGTATATGCGCAAAGGTGAAACAAACCTTTCCGTTTTTAACCTGAAAGGAAAACGCACTTATAACCAAACATGGTTTTATTTTAACCACGTTACAAGTTTTGATTTTTCTGACGATGGACAAATGCTTGTAGTGAGTGCAGATAGAAAAGGTGAACACGACTTTAAAACAGGGCAAAATGACTTGTATCTTTATAATCTTGCCAACAAATCGAATACTTTGCAACAAATTACAGACGATTGGTTTGATGACTTACAGCCGGTATTTTTACCAAACTCAGACAAATCAATAGCATTCAGCTCAAATCGTATGAATGACACGATTTCGCTGGGCATGTTACAAGACAGAGGCAATTTTAACACAGATGTAAATAATTTTGATATTTTTGTTTACAACCCTGATAAGTCTAAAAAGGTATTGGAGCATTTGACTGATAGTCCACAACGCGATATCTGCCCCGTTTTTCAAGACGCGAATACCCTTTTATACTTGACTGAAGAAACAGGTATCAAGCAACTCAAAAAGTATGACCTTGCTACCCAACAAACCAAAACCCTTACTGCGTACAAACAAGGTTTACGCTCTTTTGACTATAGTGCGGCAGGAAAAGGCATCGTATATACGATGAGCAAAAAAGGTAAAACCCACCCTTTTTACCACCCTAATTTTGATTTTACACAAAATCAAACTGCTGAATTTCAAACATTTAGAACACGTTTGTTCAAAGAACGTGATGCGTATGGGCAAAACAAACAACCCAACAAAATTATCCCCAAAGGTTTTACAGACTCTACCAAAACGAATGAACCCAAAATAAAAGAAGTATTTGAGAAAGACGAAGTAGATACGGATAATTATGTATTTGATGAAGATGTAATAAAAGAAAACGTTAAAAATCCTACACCAAATATACCTTCCAACACCCTCAACCCACAAGATAAACTCCTCGCATTAGCCAAAAAAGCCAAGCAACAAGACTTAAAAGTTGTAGGTCCTTACAACTACAACCCGCGCTTTCGCACCGAAAATGCCACTACTTCCGCCATCGTAGATCCTATCCGTAATTTTGGCTTGGTCATGAATATTGTAACCTCCGATTTATTGGAAAACCACAAAATACGGGGCGGCCTGGTATTGTATACAGATTTTAAAAGCAGTGATTTTAATGGTGAATACCAATATTTAGCCAAACGCTACGACCTTAGCCTACGCTATGACCGCAAAACTATGCACTTTGATTTGGATGGTGGCGCACATAACCAACGCTATTCGAGCAACAAAGTGTCCGCTATGTTTAGTTATCCCTTGAGCAATGTGGCGCGCGTGAGTCTTTCTCCTTTTTATCAAAATACTTCATTCGACCAAGCATATTCCCCTTTTGGTATCCTGAATGGCTTACCCAATCGAGTGCATTATGGAGGCGGAAAGTTCGAATATGTTTTTGATAATACCCTTATCAATGGACAAAATATGATGCGCGGCACACGCGCCAAATTTGTGTGGGAAGAATACATCGGACTCATGGTAAACGAAGGCTTTAAACAACAAAGAGGTATCGTAGGTTTGACCGCCTCCAAGATGAGTTTTCGTAAAATAGCCTTTGATGCACGCCATTACCAGCCTATCCACCGCGATTTGGTGCTTGCGGTGCGTATTACGGGCGGCACTTTCGCAGGTGGTTCAGCTAAAAATTTCATTTTAGGAGGTATGGACAACTGGCTTTTCAATCAAAAAGATGGCGAGAATCGAGTAGATAATCCCTTGGCTTTAGATAAAGAAATAGACAACAGCAATTTGTTATTTGTAGAATTTGCTACCAACTTGCGCGGCTATAAATACAACAAAATAGCAGGCAATAGCTTCTTTTTAGCAAATGCAGAGCTTCGTTTTCCAGTCTTCAAATATTTATTTGGGCAAAGAGTAAACAGCAATTTGCTCAAAAACTTTCAAATCGTAGGCTTTTATGATATAGGCTCAGCATGGACGGCAGTCAGCCCTTTTCAAAATAGAAACGCTCCTACACGCGTAGTCCAATCTGGCAATTCGTTCAAGGCACTTGTAAATGATTTTAAAAGCCCATGGCTTGTAGGCTATGGATTTGGTGTGCGTACTGTTTTGTTTGGCTATTACTTAAAATTCGATGTCGCTTGGGCGTTAGAGGATTTTATTCAAAGTGCTGCACCAAAAGCATACCTTACTTTTGGCTATGACTTTTAAGGCGTTTTTATGGCAACCTGTTTCAGCAAATCCCCTCATCACTTTTCGCATAGTGATGGGGGGAATGTTGTTTTTTAGTGCAGTCCGTTTTATGTGGTTGGGTTGGATAGAAGACCATTATATATATACCACATTCCAATTCAAATACTACGGGTTTTATTGGATACCAACCTTGCCTGCCGTCTGGTTGTATGGCGTACATTTTTTGATGATAATTGGTGCGTTGGGTGTTATTTTTTGCGTCTTTTACAGGCTTTCTGCTTTGCTTTTGTTCTTAAGTTTTACATATATTGAATTGATTGATTTAACTTATTACCTCAACCATTATTATTTTGTGAGTCTAGTTTTGTTCTTGCTGATATTCTCTCCTGCCGACAAGAAAAGAAACGAAAGCGTGCCATATATTGCCGTTTTAATTTTTCAAATACAGTTAGCCATAGTTTATTTTTATGCAGGCGTAGCCAAAATCAATTACGATTGGCTCATCAACGCCCTTCCGCTCAAGATATGGCTTCCTGCCCAAGACAAAATGCCTTTGATAGGTTTTATTTTCAGTTACAAAATCACGCCTTATTTATTTAGTTGGGCAGGCATGTTGTACGATTGTTGTATTCCGTTTTTGTTATTTTGGCGTAAAACGCGCCTCCTTGCCTACTTTGCTGCGGTAATCTTTCATACGCTTACGGGGCTTATGTTTCAAATAGGTGTTTTTCCACTTGTGATGATAGGAGCAACTTTAATTTTTTTTACCGAAAAAAAAACCAAACAGAACGAACCTTTATTCGAACTAAAAAAACAAGCTCTAAGGCTTAAATTCAAAATTTTGCTTGTATTTTATGGTGTTTACCTTGCCTTCCAACTTCTTTTCCCGTTGCGCTATGTATGGTATAAAGGCAATTTGTTTTGGACAGAAGAAGGGTACAGGTTTTCTTGGCGTGTAATGCTTATGGAAAAAGCAGGCACAGCTACTTTTTATGTTCGAGATACAAAAACAGGCAAGGAGGGCGTTGTGGATAACCGCGAATTTTTAAACACCCATCAAGAAAAACAAATGGCAATGCAACCCGATATGATTTTGCAATTTGCGCATTTTTTAGGCAAGCATTATGCTCAAAAAGGTGTTTGTAAACCATCGGTACGTGCAGAAGTATATGTTACTTTGAATGGTCATTTGAGCCGTTTGCTCATCAATCCCCACATAGATTTAATGAAACAGCAAGACGGCTGGGCAGGCAAGGAATGGATTATGCGGTATGAATAAGGGACGCGCTAAAAAATAATGTGCCACAAAAAATGAAGTGTGTGTGTCTGTAGAACAAGCTTTCAGTCTGTTTTGTATATGCGTACAAAAGAGGCATTTTTGGGTACATTATTTTTTACAGAACAGTTTGGAAATAACAAAGGGGCGAAAATTAAATAAGGTGGCACTTTACCTTTTACCCACAATTAAAATCGTGGATTGTGTTTTTGGCTTAATTAGACGTAGTTTGATAACGACATTTTTAATTAGAAACAAGGGGCTTGTCGCCACAAATTGACACACCACTTGTTTTCTCAAAAACACCTGAGCAAGCGTAGAAACAAGGCATACCTTGTCTGTACAAATAAGATAGGTCGTTATCAAAGTATTGGCAATACCCCGACGAATGAATTCGCGGGGTTGCAAAATAGCGTGTTATTTATTTTTTTGTTCCAAAGCTAAACAGTTGTGTTTTTTTTAGTTTTTCTTTTTGATGTTGTTGGTCTTTTTTGGCCTGCATGAAGCAGCTCACTTGCTTTTTTGAGTGCGGGCTTTAGATTTATGATAGGCAATGGATACGTTGTTCCGAGTTGGCAGTGGTACATTTGTTGTTCCATAACAGTCATTTCCCAAGGTGTGTGGAGCAGTGCTGTGGGCAGGTAGGCAAGTTCGGGTAGCCATTGCCGTATAAAAACGCCTTCCGCGTCTTGTTCTTTGGATTGTTTTATGGGATTGTAAATCCGCACAGTCTTGATGCCCGACACGCCTGCCTGCATTTGAAATTGGCAGAAATGTATGCCTGCTTCATAATCCAAAAACTGTTGCGCCAAATGATATACGCCACTCTGCCAAGGTTGCCAAAGTGCGTGTGCGAGAAAAGAGACCAGCACAGCCCGCAGGCGAGAGTTGAGATAGCCTGTTTCTATAACACAACGCATGCTTGCATCTATGATAGGAAAACCCGTTTTGCCCTTTTTCCAGGCCTCGAGGTAGGCAAGGACTACAGGCTGTTCGAGCATAGCATATTCCTTGTTTAAGTTTTCAAATTCATAACGCGCTTCTATTTCAAACTTTTGAATGGAATGACATCGCCCCTGCAAACGGGAACGAAAAGCCTGCAAAGAAGTCTTTTGAGGGCTTTTGCTTGTTTTAGTTTGGTAGTATTGATAGACTTGTCGAGGGCTGAGATTGCCCCAAGCCAAATAAGGCGACAACCTACTGCCTATCTGTCCCCGTTTGCTAAAGAATAGTTTTAGGCATTGCCATGCACGTTCCTCGCCTGCAGGCTGAAAAGCTTTAGGATATTCTTTGAACTGTTTTTGATGCGTGTAAGTTGCCCAAAAGTCTATCGGCACTTCAAAGTCAAGCGGTTGGAAGTTTTCTAAAACGGGGTTTTGCAAAGGCTGTTGCATATATGTTTCCCATTTTTGGTTCCATGATTCTTTGTTGCCTTTTCCACGCAAAACGCCTCCGCTTTGGTATTCATGCCAAGCGATATTTTTTGTTTTAAAATGGGAGGCAAGGGCAATATCTCTGTCGTATGTAATGCGTGTGCCTGTTTCTTGATGCGAATAAACGCCTTGTATGCTAAACTGCTCTGCCAGATAAGCAAATACTTCCAGTGCGTCTTCATAAAAAACATGTACTTTCGCGCCATGTTTTGCCAGTGTGCGGTTCATCTCTTGGATAGCGTGATATTGGAATTGGGCATGCCGCCAGCTCCAATCGGGGCTTTCCTCCAGCGTGGATTCAAACAGAAAAACAATCAGTACAGGCACATTGCCCTCAAGTGCGGCTTGCATAGGCGCGTGGTCGCGGAGGCGCAAATCGCGCTTGAGCCAAACAATCCGAACGAGAGGGCGGTTTTCCATGTAGTATAAATTTAGAGTATGCAAAAATGCAATTTTTCTATCATATTTTTGCCATGTAAAATCGTTTTTAGCTGATTTTAGTGTAAAATTGCAACTAAATATTTTATAGCGCGTAACATTTGCGCAAAATATAGCTTAACCATTATAATACTTTATGCAACAAAATCTTACCAAAAACGCCCTCATCACGCTGGGCAAAGACATGCAAGACCTTACTACAGAGGCGTGGCAAGACCTCATAGAACTTGCGCAGGCAAGGAACAGATGGTTTACGGCTGATAATATACACTTTGCACTTACCCAATGGGCTTTCGCACTTACCGAAATCAACCTCGACAAGTGGCTCGCGCCTTATAACTTGCCTACCACCACGCCACGCAAAATAGGAGTCGTGATGGCAGGTAATATTCCATTGGTCGGCTTTCATGATTTGCTATGCGTATTGCTTTCAGGACATATCGCCTATGCCAAACCGAGCCAAGACGATGAGGTTTTGATACGCGGACTTGTGGACAGGTTGATAGCCATCGAACCCACTTTGCAGGCAAGGATACAAGTAGCAGAACAGTTGAAGGAAGTAGAGGCGTATATAGCCACAGGAAGCGACAATACGGCAAGGCATTTTGAGTATTATTTCAGAAATAAACCGCATATCATTCGCAAAAACCGCGTTTCGGTGGCTGTATTGAACGGAAAAGAAACCCTCGAAGACATGGAAATGCTGATGGAGGACATTACACAATATTTTGGCTTGGGTTGCAGAAGTATTGCCAAACTATTTGTACCAAAAGGTTATGATTTTACTGCTTATTGGCAAGCACTCGAAGCCCAAAAAAACATAGCCAATACAACCAAATACTTTAATAATTATGAATACCAACGCGCCGCATATCTGATTAACAGTATCCAACATTTGGATAACGGCTTTATGATTTTGCGCGAAAATGCAGAACTTGCCTCCCCAACAGGCGTGATGTACTACAGTGTATATGAGGATAAGCACGCACTCGAAGCCCTCCTTGCTACCTACCAAGAAAAACTACAAGTAGTGGTATCAAAAGACGCATGGCTCGCAGGAAGTACGCATTTTGGTACAGCACAGCAGCCTGCCCTTTGGGATTATGCAGACGGTGTAGATACACTTGCTTTTTTACTTATGTTAAAATAGCAACACTATTATACTGTTAAAAGAATGTTTTAAGCCATAAAACCATCGTTTCATATGACAAAAATATAAAACACCTTTTTTTATTGTAAAAAAAACAAAAAAAACAAATTTAAAATTTGTTAATACAACTAACGTAGGCTAATATTGCAAACGCTAACGTTTGTGTTAGCCGAAACTCATTTTAATTTAACCAAATCATAACATGAAACAAAAAATACTATACACACTGTTGTTATGGTG
>Ga0163154_10003495_pt1 | contig 21698 bp, 16 predicted proteins | sample OliLakLV19MP9P1_FD_148649 | JGI IMG/M metagenome (GOLD analysis project Ga0163154, IMG submission 148649) | Freshwater microbial mat bacterial communities from Lake Vanda, McMurdo Dry Valleys, Antarctica - Oligotrophic Lake LV.19.MP9.P1 | ecosystem: Environmental > Aquatic > Freshwater > Lake >... | reverse complement strand
GCACCCGCCAGACCGCGCGATGATTCCGCAGACATTCGGCGAGAGTCTCCGGCGAGTTCGGCATCGATTCGTCCGACGAGCAACGCTCGTTCGATCGCTGCCCGCGTCGACCAGACGTGGATCGAGACTCTCGCGAGGACGAGCTGGGTCCTGTGCAGCACCCTCCGCTTCCGCACTCGGCCTCCGCACATGGCACTCAGCACTCTCCACTCGGCCCTCGGCGCGCCGCACTCGGCCCTCGGCCCTCAGCCCTCGGCCGTCAGCCCTCGGCCCTCAGCCCTCGGCCCTCAGCCCTCGGCCCTCGGCCCTCAGCCCTCGGCCTTCAGCCGTCAGCCCTCGGCCCTCAGCCGTCAGCCCTCGGCCCTCGGCCCTCAGCCGTCAGCCCTCAGCCGTCAGCCCTCGGCCCTCGGCCCTCAGCCCTCGGCCCTCAGCCCTCGGCCCTCAGCCCTCGGCCCTCGGCCCTCGGCCCTCGGCCGTCAGCCCTCGGCCCTCGGCCCTCCGCACTCCGCACTCCGCACTCGGCACTCCGCACTCCGCACTCGGCACTCGGCACTCGGCACTCGGCACTCGGCTTCGACCCTCAACCTCGGCCGTCGCACAGTCGCACCGTCAGACCGGCGGAATCATGTCGAAACCCGTTCGTCTCGAGCGATCGACCGAGGACGGCGCAACCGAGGTCGCGAGGTCCGGTGCGCACGCACAGTTCAGGCGCGCCGATGATTCCGCGCACATCCGCTCCACGTGTCGCCTCGGGGCCGAACGGGGGCCGGAAGGATGTGCGGGACACCCGGATCCAGGCTCACGGAGACCTCGAGCCGCCCACGTGAGCTTCGAGCCACTCCCCCGGACTTCGCCGCCGCTTCGAGCGCTCGAGCGCGTCGGCGGCCCGATGCCGGCCCCTCCTCCGTCCCTCCCGGTTCTCGACTCGAGCGTCGGTTCGCAGTGCAGCCCACTACGCCGGACGAACTTCGGAGATCGCAGACGCTGCAGGCGAAGTGAGATCGACCGAGGGCGGACGCCACCCGCGGGGCCGACCTTCGGTGGCGAGGACTTCGCGCCGCTGATGACGGGCCACACGACCTCTCAAAGCACCCGATTTCTTCACACGATCTCAGAGCTTGGCCAAAGAAACGATGTGCTCGCGACGGCTGACGACGACGCCGCCGGGAGCCTCGGTCGTGACGGCGAACAGCGCCGGGCGACTCACGCGGATCTTGGCATCGATTCGGACGAGGACGTCTTCACCCGCGATGTCGAACACGCCACCGTCTACGGGATGATCGGTTCCGCGGGGTTCGTCGAAGATCCAGAGCTGGTACTGCTTCTGCGTCGGGGCGTTCGTCGGCAGGCCGCGGAAGCGCATGTATCCCTGCTGCAGGACCGTGCTCCAGTGCACCTCGCCGCTGACAGTGCGACCGTCCGTGTCCTCGGTCGGCTTCCACTCGAGGACCAAGTGGTCCGGGGCTGAATCCACGGCGCGCACGAGCGATTGCGTCACGACAGTTCGACCAGGCAACGAAGGACCGCGCATCCAGGCGATCACGGCGACGATCGCAGCGGCGATCCACCCGCTCCACGCGATCCAGGTCCGAGTCGAACCACCACGGCGAACGGACCTGGAATCCTCGTGCTCCGCGCGAACGCGGGGCGCCGCCATCGATCCCGGTGCCGCGGCGGCGATCCGCACTTTTAGGCCTTCCGGCATGGCCGTGCAGCGACGATCCGCGTAGACGATCTCGAGCGCCGCAGTCGCGCGGTCGTAACACTCCACGTCGATGTCCTGGTGCAGCAGCGCGAGACGATTCAGCTCACGCATCCCGTCGTCGTCCAGACCGTGAACCGCGCGATCGCGCATGAGGTCGAACAGTCGATCCTCCTCGGGGCCGTCGGGCCGATCGCGCAGCGTGCGGCGCATCACGATTGCACCCCTTCTTCGCGCAGTTCGTCGCGTTGTGCCGGCTCGAGGGGGTCGATGCCGAGCATCTCGCGCACGCGGATCAACCCGCGGCGTAGGTGCGTCTTGACGGTTCCGAGGGGCAGTGAGGTCGCCTTCGAGATCTGATCGTGCGAAAGCCCGTCGTAGATCGAGAGACGCAAGACCTTCTGTTCGTCCGGCCTGAGCTTCGCGAGCGCCTTCTCCGCGCGCGTCACCTCGTCCCCGATGTCGACGAGCTCCTGCGATCGATCGTCCGACGGGCGAACTTTCTCCTCGTCGAGCACTTCGGCTTGGATCGCGCGTTGGCGTCGACGGCCGCGGTCGATCAAGCGTCGCCGCGCGATCATCGCGATGAACGTGATCTCGCTCGAGAGCGTCGGGTCGTAGCGGCCGGCCTTGTTCCAGATCTCGATGAAGACGTCCTGAACCGCGTCCTCGGCCTCTTCGCGATTCGGGCAGAATCGCCGACTCAACGACCAGACGAGTCCGCCGAAGCGATCCAGGCATTCCTGGACAGCCCCCGCTTCGCCGGCGGCTACTCGATGCAGGATGGGTTCGGCCACGGACGATCGTCGGAGCGTCCCGTTCACGATGCCTAGCCTTCGAGCACGATGGTGTGCTTCGGGACCTGCCAGCGGAACAAGGGACGTCGCGCGCATGATAGACGTGGGGCTCGGGGTTACCCAAGCGAAGTCGCGCGCCTCGAAGCGAGTTCAGCGAAATTCGCACCTTCCCCACGGTGTGTTCGATCGAGCGGCCAGGCGCGATTCACGGACGCTGCCGTCGTTTGCAGTTCGTCGCGAGGGGCCTGACCCCGATTGCGCGTCCCGGCTGCTTTGCCGCTCCTACGCGGGCTGCAACGAAACCGCGTCGTCGCCGCGCCTTGCCGAGAAGGAGCCCTCAGCGCTCCTTCGGGTGCGAAGGACTGGCTCACAAAAGGCCGTCCGATCCAGGACCGCGCCGGTCACGGGCTCCGCGTCGGCTCGCCGCGTTCGTAGCGAGCCTGATCCGCGCGCCACTTCCGTGCGCCCGCCGCATCCGAGCGACCTTCGAGTGCTTCTGCGATCTCGCGCACGATGGCGGCGGCTTCGGCCGTTCGTCCCGTCTCGGCCAGCGCAGCTGCGAGCACGTCACGAGCCCGCGGATCTCGGCCCTTGGCCTCCCGATCGAGGGCTACGGCCATCGTCAGGGCTTCCGCACCGTTTCGCGCCCGAGGGTCGTGCGCCGTCGCGAGGGTCCAGGCCAAACGTAGCTTCGTCTCGCGATCCGTTGGTGTCCGCGCCAACGCGCGCAGCACGGCGACGGCTTCGACGGATCGTCCGAGTTCGACGAGAGCTCGGGCGCGCGAACCCAGGGCTTCTCGATCGTCGGGAAGGATCGCGAGACTGGAGTCGATCTCCTGGAGTCCGCGCGCCGCGTCACCCGCCTTCAGGAGTGCGGTCCCGAAGCGCAGGTGTGCTCGCGCGGGCTCCGGGTATCCGAGCTCGAGGGAACGACGGAACGCTCGGACAGCGTCTCGGTATCGCTCGAGGCCCATGTACGAGAGGCCGAGGTTGCCCCAGTACTCCGACGAAGCCGGCCGCAGCGCGACCACTTGCTCGCCGAGTTCGACCGAAAGTGCCGCGTTTCCGAGCTGTTTCTGAACGACGGACGCATTGGCGAGCGACGCGGGGAGCGAGTGGTCGCGCGCATACGGCGTCCACGCGTTGGCTGCGACGGCGGCGAGCAATGCGGCACCCGCCGGGACGGCGAGTGAGCGCCATTCGCGCGCGCGGACCCGGACGACGACTCCCGCGAGCCCTGCTCCCGCGAACACGAGCAGGCTCGAGACGACCGGATAGCGGTAGCGCGCGAACACGTAGAACAGCACCACGCCGGCAGCGAGCACGCCGAGGACCAGGTAGAGCGGTCGGAGCTCGCGTCTCCTCGACCACGTCAGCACGAATCCGAGTGTCGCGAGGGGAACGAGGATGCCCATGTGCAGGATCGCGAAAGGCACGCGGAGCACGGGCACGTAGCGCTCGTAGAAGTAGATGTCGTCGGTGTCGGGCAGCTCGTAGGCGTTCACGAGGAGCGCCGCCTTGCGCCCCATCAACGCGAGCCACGCTGCGGGTTCGTCGCGAATCCAGCCGAACGATTTCGCGATCCAGAAGCGCGAAACCTCGCTCGGCGTGAGCTCGTGACCGACTTCTGCGGCGGCGAGCTCGAATGCGTCCTGACGCTCGTACTCCGGATTGTGTCGACCGGCGCGCAGAGGAACGTACGTCCCATCGGAACGAGGGTTGTTGCCGATGTAGAAGTTGGGTCCCGCTTGCGAGGTCGTGAGCACGAATTCGCCGCCCACGACGCCGTTCCGCACCGTGACCGGTCCGAGCAGTAAGAGGAGGCCGAGCACGAATGCCGCAGCGTGTCCTGCGCGACGCTTGAAAGTCCGACCGCGTGCGTCGAGGACGCACCAAGCGAGCAGCGCCGGCGCGAGGAGCACGCTTTCTTCGCGCGTCAACATCAACGCGCCGAGCGCCGCGCCCGTGCCGATCCACCGAGCGATCGTCGCGCGCTCGACGACGAGTGCGAGCCCGAGCAGGAGCAGCGCCATCCACAAGAATCCGATGCCCGCCTTCTGGATGCATCCATCGAAGAAGATCGCCGGGGGATAGAGAGCTGCGAGCGCTCCGGTCGCCACGCCCGTGCCGCGGCCGAGGAAACGTCGTCCGGCGACGGCGAGCACTCCGCAGGCCACGGAGCCGAGGACGATCTGGACGATGCGCACGCTCCAGAGGTCGCGCACGCTCGTCAAATCGTCGCCGAACAGCACGCGCACGACTCCGAGGAAGTACGGATAGAGCGGTGCTTGATAGAACGTCCGCGTTCCCAACCAGTCGCCCGCGACGAGGTCGCTCGACCAGCGCCAGTACGAGAGGCCGTCGACCACGAGCCCGTCGAACATCGGGCAAGCGCGGGCTTGGAGGATGTACGCGAGACGCACGCCGAAGGCCGCGACCACGACGAGCACGGCCAAGACCGCGTCGAAGCGCAGAGTCGATCGCGTGTTGTCCAACATCCACGGTGGATCCTACGAAACGAATGCGGACCCACCAGAGTCACCTCCGGCGAGCCCGCACGTCGTCACTGGGATCGGAGAAGGCGTGGCATCGACGACGCTACGACTTCTCCGCCGGAATCAGCTCACTTCGCCTCCATCTCGGCGAGCAGCTTCGTCACGGCCGTATCCATCTCGTCGTCGCGGACGTCGCGATAGCGGATGACGCCCTTGTGGTCGAGGACATAGATCGTCGGCCAACCTTGGACGTTCCAAGCGGTCGCCCACTTGCCACTCGTGTCCTCGTCGATGGCCTGGCGCCAGGTGATCTCGTTCTCGGCCAGGATCTTCTTCACTTCGTCGACGGGACCATCACTGTTGATCCCGAGCAGAGCAAACGGCTTGCCTTCCAGTCGCTTCACGAGCGACTTTTCGTGCGGCAGCATCGCACGACAAGGGCCTCACCAATTGCCCCAGAAATCGAGGACCACGACCTTGCCTTTGTAGTCGGAGACTTTGAACTTCTGACCGTTCTCGTCGATCGACTCGAAGTCCGGGACCGTCATGCCGATTTGGAGGTGATCCATCTCGAACAGGAAACCCTTCGCGCGTTCGGCGTAGGCCGGTCCCCGCTTGGGCTTCACGTCAGCGAACTCGCTCTGAACGCGCTCGAGAGCCTTGCGGGCCTCGGCCTTCTCTCCGGCGACGCTGCTCTCGACCAGAGTCGTGCCCAGCGAGAAGAGCGCGGGAGCTTGCACCGTCCTGTGCGGCGACTTCTGCACGATCGTGCGCAGTGCCTCGGCCACCTGGGCGCGTCCGATCTGCTGTCCCGCATAGCCCAACGAGCTCGCGAACGCGGCCAAGTTCGGCGACGTGACGTGATCCGCGACGATCGCATCGAGTGCGAGTTGGGCGTCCTCGATCTTGTTGTCCTCCGTCGCGAGTTCGAACACTTCGATCCAAGCCTTCTCGGCCGTCTCGGTGCCCTTGGCCTCGACGGCGACTTCCTTGAAGCCCGCGAGGAACTCCGGGCCGGGGCGGGACTTCCAGATCTTCTGCTGGGCCTCCTGGTCCTTCGCCGCGCGCATCTCTTTCTGCCACTCCGCCATCGCGGCGTCGCGCTTCTCGATGAGTTCGGCGAGCTTCTTGGCGGGATCGCCGAGAGGCGGCCCCGCGTAACTCGTCGAACCCACCGCGAGCAGCGCGAACGCCGCCAGGGGTAGGATCCATTTCGTCTTCACTGTGAGATCTCCTGGTTTTCGCGCGCCGATGGAGCGCGCTCGCGGCCCAGTCTAGCGAGGGCTTTCGAATGGGGACGTTGACGGGAGTACAGCCTTGCAAGAGCCTGACGGTCATGCACCCGACCCTCGCCGCCATCCTTCTGATCCTCGTCCCGCTCACCCCTGTCGCGGGAGATCGACCCAGTGAGGCGCCGACTCAGGCCGCGAAAGGTCGACTCCTCGCCGTCGGCGGTGGTGGTACGACCGATGCGATCGTCGCACGCGCGCTCGAACTGGCCGGCGGCCCGAAGTCGCGCATGTTGATCGTGCCTCAGGCGTCCGGCTCGGAGGATGCCGGCGCGAAGTCCGTCGAGTTCTGGCGCGAAAAGGGCGCGCTCGACGTGCAGGTTCTCGACCTCACCGATCGTTCGAAGGCGAAGACCGCGATCGCCGAGGCCGACTTCTTGTGGATGCCGGGTGGCGACCAGAATCGCTTGATGAGCGCGCTGCTCGAAGCCGGTGTCGTCGATGCGATTCGCGATCGCTATCGCGCCGGCGCGCTCGTCGGCGGGACGAGTGCTGGTGCCGCGGTTCTATCCAAAGTGATGATCGTGGGCGGTGACACGGCCGATCTCACCAGCGTGCGCGCCGCCGGCACGGAGACCGCCGAAGGACTCGGGCTGTGGGACGGGGCGCTCGTCGACCAGCATTTCCTGAAGCGTCAGCGCTTCAATCGACTCATGTCCGCCGTGCTCGATCATCCGGAGCTCGTCGGTCTCGGCGTGGACGAGAAAACAGGGGTCGTGTTGCATCCCGACGGAGCCTGCGAAGTCGTCGGCGACGGCAGCGTCCTCGTCATCGACGCGCGAGGCGCGACGCGGAAATCGGTGGCCAAGGGCGAGGGTCACTCCGCGAGCGGGCTTGCGCTCGCGATCCATCGTGGCGGAGACAAGTTCGCTCTCACGCGGCCGGAAAAGCGCTGAGGCCGAGTCAGCGGTACAACGCGCCGAACATGCCGAGCTCGAAGACGCCGCTCGCCATGACGCAGAGGATCGCGGGGAGAAGGCTGCGCGTGCGTTCGACCGCCAGAGCGCACACGAACCCGGTCCACGCGAGCGAGAGCATCGTCGGGAACGAGGCCATGTGCATCGCGGAGAAGAGCATTCCCGACAGCACGGCGGCATGAAGGGGACCGTGGATGTGGCGCAGGCTCGGGAAGAGCACACCGCGGAACGCGATCTCGCGCGCGAGGACGCCGAACACGATCGCATCGACCGCCGAGAGCACGAAAGCGAGGTCGCTGGTCCAAAGGCTCGTCGCATCGACCTGGAACGTCCACGGTTCCGCGGCTCCCATCGCAACTGCGGCGTTGGCCAGGGCACGCCCGCCCAACTGATCCAGCGCGAACAATCCCGCGGTCGTGAGGATCACGACCGCGCGTGTGGCCGGAAAGCCGACGACGTCGATGAACTCGAGCCGGTTCGGTCGCGCGAGGTGTCGTCGCACCAAGTAGTAGAACGGCGCCGACGCCGCGAGCGCCTCGAAGAAGAGGGGCGTTGGCGCCTGCGTGGTCTCGCGCAGCACCTCGAACACGGCCAGGATCAAAATCCCGAAGAACGCAGCGCGGACGAGCACTCCGAAGCCCGTCTGCGGCGTCCAAGGACTAGGGATCGCGATGGCTCCGACATCGAGGTCGGGTCGGTTGCGCGCGAGCCACGCGACGAGGATCAGCGCGCCGAATCCGACGCCCGCGGCCAGACCGCGCGCCCACTTCAACGTGTTCCATGCCGAAGGCCCGGCGGTCGGCGCGGGTTGGCCATCGGCACGCGCTCGCACCACGCGGCCGATCCACCCGTCACCCGCGAGTCCGAGATCCGCGCTCACAGCACGACCGTTCGCGAGCGCTCTGGCGGCCGCGACGAACGCTGTGTGGCCGTTCCGCGCGAGCTGATCGAGATCGCCTTGGGCTTCTCCGAGTCGACCGAGCCCCGCGAGTAGCGCCGCACGACGTGCGCGAAGACCGTCGAGTTCGCGCTCGCGCTGCTCGATCGCGGGTTTGTCCTCGGGTACGAAACCAACCAGGCCGTTCTCGATGACGCCGAGGAACGACTGCAGAGCTTCGTCGGTCGTGTGCGGTCCGGCGGGCACGAACGGTGCCAGCACGGCGTGCTCCCACGCGGGCAACTCCGCCAGCGCCGCAGTGAGTTCGAGTCGCCGCTCGTACACACGTGCGACGCTTTCCGGCGCTCGCTCGAAGGCTGCTGCGCGCCCGACCTCCGGGAGTGCGAGCGCGAACAAGAGGCCGAGCAGCGCGAGCCCGAGGCCGAGGGTCACGGCGCCCGACATCCCGGTAGGGCCGCGGCCGAACGGCGACGGTACGGGCACGGTCTCTTTCGGGCGCGGCATGCTCGGAGTCGACGCAAGGTACCACGCGCATTCGCCCTCGCCCCGATGTCTCTCGATCACACGCGTGTCCTCGCGGAACTGCGCGAAGCGTCGAACATCCGACCCAGCGCTTGTCACGACTCGAGGCGAGTCCGAGCATGCCGCCATGCGACACGCGGATCTCGGTCGTTCCGGACTTCGAATTCCGCGTGTCGTCTTCGGAGCGTGGGCGATCGGCGGATGGGGCTGGGGCGGAGCGGACGACGAAGCTTCCATGCGTGCGATCCATGCGTCCATCGACGCGGGCGCGAACGCGTTCGACACGGCGCCGGTTTACGGGTTCGGCCGCTCCGAAGAGGTCCTCGGTCGAGCGTTGCGAGGGCGGCGGAACGAGGTGCTCCTGCTCACGAAGATCGGGCTGCGCTGGGACGACCCGCGCGGTGAGATCTCGTTCGACACAGTCGACGACGGCGGCACGCGTCGCGTGGTGCGGCGCAACGCGCGAGCGGATTCCGTGCGACTCGAAGTCGAGCGCAGCTTGACGCGTCTCGGCACGGAGACGATCGATCTGCTCCAGGTGCACTGGCCCGACCCGGCGACTCCCGTGGCCGAGACGATGGAGACGCTCGTCGCGCTGCGAAAAGAAGGCAAGCTGCGCGCGATCGGCGTCTCCAACTTCGACGTGCCTTTGCTGAAGGCGGCGCAGGCGGTCTTGGGCGACGTGCCGCTCGCCAGCACGCAGCCGAAGTACAGCCTCGTCGTGCGCGACATCGAGCGCGACATTCTGCCGCACTGCGCGCGAGAGGGCATCGGCGTGATCGTCTACTCGCCGCTCGAGCAGGGCCTCTTGTCCGGGAAGGTCACCTCATCGCGCGCTTTCGTCGAAAAGGACGGGCGCAGTCGTCGCGCGACGTTCAAGTCGGCCAATCGCGAGCTCGTCAATGAGGTGCTCGAGCGCGTCGCGCGCCCGATTGCGCGTGCGCACGACGCAACGTTGGCTCGAGTCGCGATTGCGTGGACGCTCGCGCAGCCGGGCATCACTGCGGCCATCGTGGGAGCGCGCACGCCGGAACAAGCGCGCGAGAACGCGGCCGCGGCGGACATCCGGCTCTCGCCCGCCGAAGAGCTCGCGCTCCGAACCGCATTCGAGGCCTTGTCGCTCGACCTGCGACGTCCGGTGGCCTTCAGCGCTCGAGTGAAGGGCTACCTCGCGCGGCTTCTCGGTCGCTGAGCGAGCCGTCAGCGGAAGAAAACGAATGTGACGATCACGAACGTCGGGATCAGGATCGCGCCCGACCAGAGCATGTAGCCGCCGAAGGAAGGCATCTTGACGCCCTCTTCCTCGGCGATCGCTTTCACCATGAAATTCGGCCCATTTCCGATGTACGTGTTCGCGCCCATCATCACGGCGCCGCACGAGATCGCGGTCAAATTCATCGCGGCCTCGCCGCCGGTCGCGAGGTACTCGGCGAGGTAGCGGGGTCCGCTCGGGCTGATCCCGGCTTGACCTGCGGCCGTCGCCGCGAACGTCAGGTAGGTGGGCGCGTTGTCGAGAAAGCTCGAGAGGATCCCCGTGGCCCAGTAGTACTGCCAGGGATGCGTGATATCGAGATCGGACCCGCGCGCATGGAGCAGATAGAGCGGCGCGATCATCGTGACGAAGATGCCGAAGAAGAGGATCGCGACCTCGTGGATCGGTCCGAAGGTGAATCGATTCGCGGCGCGCACCGCGGGCTTCGTCGCGACCCACGAGAGTCCCGCGATGCCGACCATCAAGCCTTCCTGGATTCCGACGGGCCACGGTTCGCCGCCATGTCCCCACCCGTTTCCGCGGGCGAGGATCACCAGCACGATCGCGCCCAGGAAGAGGAAGTTGTGGGCGCCGACCAAGCCTAGAGGTTCGTGCTTCAACACGGCTTCGAGCTGTGATCCAGGACGCTCGAGTTCCTCCTTGTCGAGAACGTACGAGTCCAACGCGAAGAACACGGCGAGGAGGATGCCGACGACGAGCAACCACTCCTTCCACAAACCGAACGTCCACTCGAAGGGCACGCCCTTCAGGAACCCGAGGAAGAGCGGCGGATCGGCGAACGGCGTGAGCATGCCGCCGCAGTTCGACACGATGAAGATGAAGAAGATGACGATGTGCGCTCGTCGCTTCCTCGTTGCCGTGGCGCGGAGGAGCGGGCGTATCAAGACCATGGACGCGCCCGTCGTGCCGACCAAGTTCGCGAGAATGGCGCCGATCACGAGTAGTCCGGTGTTCGACAACGGAGATCCCGCCAGGGATCCGCGCACGAAAATGCCGCCCGCGATGACATAGAGCGCGCCGAGCAGCGCGATGAACGCGACGTAATCGAGCAGGATGTGCTGCAGCACTTCCCAGCCCGACGCCCCGAAGGTCACGAGGAGCCAGATCGCGAACGGCACGCCCAAGGCGAACGAGACGATCGCTCGATTCTTGTTCGACTCCCACCAGTGGTGAGCGAACAGCGGCAGGACGGCGATCGCGAGCAGCAGCGCGACGAACGGCAGCAGCGCCCACAGCGGCATGTTCTGGCCGATGTCCGCGCTCGGAGGGACAAGCAGTGTCGGGAGGAAGTTCATCGGAGGGAACGCGCGTCAGCGCGTGTAGCCGAGCGCTCGCAGTGCATCCAACGTCGCCGGATCCGTGGGCAAGTCTGCTGCGCCGTCGCCCGCCGACCGTGGGAGCGCGTGATCGGTGCGATCCAGGAACGCCGCGAGTGCGTCGCGTGTCCTCGACGAGGTCTCGTCCACGAGGACGGGTCTCGTCTCGTTCGGATCGGACTCGAGGTCGTAGATCTCCACCGAGCCGTCCGATCCGCGGATCATCTTCCAACGCTTCGTGATCGCGGCCGAGAGTGCGCGTTTGTAGCGGTCGAGCGGTCCGCCGTCGGCCGCGATCGGCTCGGGGAACACGGTCAACGTGATCTTCGGCCAGTCGAGGGACGCGCGCAGCACGCGCTCGTCGGGGAGCGCGCCGCGCAGATCGAGCGCATCCGGGCTGCCCGTTCGAGCGATCCCGGCCGCGGCGAGGATCGTGGGGTGGAGGTCCGTGATCTGCACCAAGCGCGCTTCCCCGGCGCCCCGTGCGAAGCCCGGACCGCGCGCGAGCAACGCGATGCGCAAGTTCGACTCGTACAGGTTGAAGACGTGGTTGACGTGGTCGTGATCGCCCAGGTTCTCGCCGTGGTCGGAGAGGACGAAGAGCAGCGTCTTCGCCGGATCCAACACACCGTCGAGTGCACGCACGATGTCGGCGACGACCGCGTCGCACGCGTGCAACTCGCCTTCGTAGAGGCTCGACATACGCGGCCAGTCCGCGTCCGCGAACGGCTGCGTGCGCCCGTAGTGACGGATCATCGCCCCGCTCGCGCCGCTGCTGCGCGGGAAGAACTCGTCGATCGATCGCCGCCACTCCGGCATCGAGACCGCGAACCGTTCCGCGTGTTTCCACGGCGGGACGTAGGGCATGTGCGGTTCGGTCAAGTTCACGAACACGAACGCGGGGCGCGCGGGATCTCGCTCGGATCCGATCCACTTCGAGATCGCGTTGACGGTCGCGTGCGTGCCCGGCGTGGGTTCCGAGTTGGCCTTCCAGCGATCCACGAATGTCTCGAAACCCCGGTCGAGTCCCGTCGTCTTGGAGATCCACGGATTGTTGCTGAAACCCGCTGTTTGATAGCCGTTCTGCGCGAGGCTCGCGGCGAGCAGCGGGATCTCGGCCGGGAATTGCGTGTTGGCCTGAGCGGTTTGGTGAACTTCGGGTGATTCACCCGAGAACAGCGACGCGTGCGCCGGCAGAGTCCAACACGACGTCGAGTACGCACGGTCGTAACGGGTGGCGCTCTGCGCGAGCTCTTCCAGGAACGGCGTCGTCGGCCGGGGATGCCCGTAGACCGAGAGATAGTCCGGTCGCGCCGTGTCCATGACGATGACGACGACGTTCAGCCGTTCCGCCTCGTTCCCACACGACGCGAGCAACGCGGTGCTCGCGACGATCCAGGCTATGGTCCGCATCGGGAGCGATGATAGCCGCGCGAGGCTGCGGTACGCTCCGCTCTCTCCTGATGAAGATCGGTCCGCACGAATGGCGCAACGCAGCGCTCGCACTAGCCGCGCTCTTCGTCGTGCTCGTCGCGCCGCTCTTCGCGAGGCGAGCGGTCATTCATCCCGACGACGGGCGCGCCGCGCTCGGGCTCGAACAGCAGGCGGTCGCGAACAACATCGGGCAGCGGCGGCTCGGTGACACGAGCTACTACTACGTGCCGGAGGAGCATCACCACCTCCACGGGGATCGCACCGGCTGGATTGCGGTCTGGAATCCACACACCGAGCTCGGACGTCCCTCCTCGCATCTCGCCGGAGTCAGTCCGGCTTACCTGCCGACGCGCGTTCTCGGTTGGTTCGTGGACGATGCCTTCTGGTTCCACACGCTCCTTTCGCTGGCGACCATCGCGGGGACGGCGGCATTTCAGTTCTTGTTCCTGCGCGCCATGGGCTTGAGTCCGTGGTCGTGCTTCACGGGTGCCGCGGGAATCGGGTTCGGCATCTTCGCGATCTACTGGGCGCCTTTTCCGATCTTCGTCGCGGGCCTGTGTTGGACATCCGCGTGCCTCTGGCTCACGACGCGTTGGTTGCAGCGGCCGAGCCTCGCCGTGGGCGTGGGACTCGCGTTCGCGGTGCAAGCGCTACTCCTCTCGGCGTATCCGCAACAGATCGTCTGGCACGCGTGGTTCGTCGCCCCGTTCGCTCTCGTTCGGTGGTGGCGAACGAAGCCTCGATCCCTTCCGGCTCTCCTTGGTCTAGGCGTGTGCGCTGCACTCGGGCTCGCCGCCGCCGCTCCCGTCTATGTCGATCTCGCGATCGCCGCGACGCGTTCTGCGCGACTCGGAGTGGACACCGAGTTCTTGATGGCGAGTCTGCCCCGGATCGGAAGCGTTCAAGACGTCTTGCGCATCTTCGCGGTGATGGTCGATCCGTTCCTCGCGACGGATCCGCTGGGTGCGCCGCGCGGCAGTGAGTTCAACGGCACGAGCCTCGCGCCGATTCACGCTGGGCTCGTCGGACTGGCGTTCTTGCCGGAAGCGCGCCGACGCGCAGGCCCATGGCTCGCATTCGTCGCCGTTTCCTTGGTGCTCACGCTCTGGCCACAGGCGTACCGATTCGGCGTCGAGTACCTCGGGCTCTCGCTGTCGCGATTTCGGCCGCAAGCTGCAGCCTTGATCCCGCTTTCGGTCGTCGGAGCGATCGGGTTGGACGCGCTGATCCGATCGCGGGCGAGGCCGCCTTTCGTACCGCTCTTGCTCGTGCTCGCACCGATCGGATTCTCGGCGCTGCTCCCGCGTCACGACGCGACCTTCGTTCGTTGGCTCGCGATCGCGCTCGCCGGGGTCGGGCTGTCGGCCTTCGTCCTCTTCCGCTGGAGAGCCTTGCTGCCCGTACTGGCGCTCTTCGCGATGCTTGGTTGGAGCACCCCGTTGCTGGTCTCGATTCCGCGTGCCGCGATCGCCGAATCGTCACCCCTGGTCGAAACGCTCCGCGAGCGAACGGGGGACGGTTCGCGCTACGCGCTCGCGTCCGAGCGCCCCGAAGCGATTCTCTCGCCCAATCTGGAAGCACGGTTGGGCCTGCGGAGCGTGCATGCGTACGACTCGCTGTCTTCCGGTGGATATCGCGCGTGGTGCGCGTCTGTATCTCGTGTCGGAGCACAGCTGTACGGGCGCTGGTTCGAGAACATCTCCGGGACCGAAGGCTTCGAACGGCCAGCCTTCGCTCGAGCGGGAGTCGGTGTCGTCGTCGCGCGGCAGCCGATCGCGTCCCCGGCTCTCATCGCCGACGGTCGCGTCGGGCCGTGGTTCTTGCATCGCACGATGCTCGCGCCGGTTCTCGCCGCTCATGTGCTGGATGCAGATCCAGAACAGCTCACGGTGGGCGAGGTGACTCTCGACGGGACGGTGCAGTCGCGTCGTCTAGGTGTGCTCGAACTCGTCGAACGCCGAGACGATCGCATGCGGATCCGGCTCGAGCCGCGCGGAGAACCGTCGCTCGTGTTCTTCAGCCGACAGCACCACCCACACTGGATCGCGCGCGATTCGAACGGCGACCACCTCTCGACCGTCGTCGTCGACGGTTCGTTCCTGGGAGTCGTCGCGCCCGGTGGTTGCCGCGAGCTCGAGATCCACTTCGAGCCGTGGGCGCGGTTCGCCTGGATTCCGCAGGCGATGTTCGCGCTAGCGTTCCTGGCGATCACCGCTCGGTCGCTGCTCCGCCGACGCATCTTTTCGACGTAGAAGCAGCACGGAATCGGGAACGCCAGGCAAAGGCTGACGCTCGAAGGACTCCATGACCCAGCGCCAAACTCGTGGGTGCGAGTTCTCGAGCCGCATGCGCGCATCGCCGCCGATCGGACGCGTGTCGAGAACGGCCCAGCGGACGTCGCGGAGCTCGCGCAGCATGCGTTCCTGCTCGACGTCGTCCGCTTGCCAAGCGGGATAGATGTCCCAGGTCGGCGCACGGCGATCGAGGATCGGATAGAGACCCAAGAAATGCGCGCTGACCCACAAGGCCTCTTCGGGCAGCACGTTGGTCGTGATGCCTGCCATGAGGCTCCGCACGAGACGCGCGTCGTTCGGTGCGAGCACGAGTTCGTCACCTCGGAGCACGAGTCGCTCGTACGGCACGACATCGGTGGCGAGCGCGCGACGCACCACGGGCAGAGCGTTGCCGATACCGAGCACCGTCACACCGGTCAGGAAGAGGAGTGCCGCGATCCGGCCACGCAGCCGAACCCGCTCCGGAAGCGCCGCGGGGAGAGACAACACGAGGAGCAGGAACGGATGGATGCTCTGCGCCAAGTGCGGTGTGTCGCTGCGAACCGATGCGTGGTGGAACCACACACCACCGACGCAGGACAGCGCGAACACGGTCGACCAGCGCGCGAAGGTCGAGGCGCGCGCCGACATTCCGCGCAGGAATCCGGCGGCGTACGCGATCGGCAGCGCCAAGAACAGCGACCCGATCACGAAGGCCACGGCCGCACTCCACGCGTCGCGACGCGAGAAATCGATGCGCCACGGGAAGGGGAAAGCGCGTTCGGCGTTGAGCGCACTCTGCCGTGTGTAGAACGCGATCGATTCGACGAAGGCTTCGCGAAACCCGTCGGCGAGCAGCACGAGGCCGATCATGGGCGCGTAACCCACGAGGGTTCCCAGCGCGAGGTCTCCGAGCGATCGGAGAACGGGCTGTCGCTGTTTCCAAACCTGCACGCTGACGAGCACGAGCATCGCGAGTCCGGCGTAAACGCCCATGTTCCGGCCGAAAAATGCCGCGAGCCCAACCACTGCACCCGCCGCGAACCGTCGTGCCGAAGACGGTGATTCCATCAAGCGCACCGCGATGAAGGCGACGAGCATCGCGACGCTCGATTCGTAGAGCTTCCACGGTGGATGGATCCACGGGACGAGCACGAGCCCGCACGTCACGAGCCAAGGGATGCTTCTGTGCGAGCGACTCGCGATCAGGAGTCCGGCGCAAAGACCAAGGGCCGCGAACGCCCAATTCGCCGCGCGAACGGCGACGAGTCCATCGCCGAGCATGGTCATCCCACTTGCGCACCAGAAGTAACGGCCCGGGTCGTAGCTGCGGAAATCGCGCAGCGGAAGTTCACCCGCATGCGTCCGAATCGCGCCGTACCAGAGGAACGCCTCGTCCTGCAGGTTGATGCCTACGTGTCCCTGCAGAAGGAACATCGCGAGCGCAATTCCAACGGCGATCGCGGCACATGCGAAGAGCGAAGGCTCCGTCGCACGGAGTCGCGCCAGGGCGGACTTCATCCGCGGAATTCGTGACAGGCAGCGATGACCTCGCCCTGCTCGTCGTCGGTCAGCTTGTTGAAGAAGGGCAAGCGCAGGATGCGCGACGAAACGTCCTCGGAAACAGGACACTGGCCGTCGGTGCCGCCGTACCGCCGGCCCATGTCGGACAGGTTGAGCGGCAGGTAGTGGAAGACGGCCAGGATGCCGCGGTCTTCGAGGTGCGAGATCAGCCGCTCGCGTTGCGCGGTGTCGGCGAGCAGCACGTAGAACATGTGATAGGGCTGCTCACAGTGATCGGGCACGTGGGGGAGCGTGATGAGGCGCTCGGCGGCCCAGTTCGAGAGTTCGCGCTCGTAGCGCTGCCAGATGACGCGTCGCCGATCCTGGATCGTGTCCCGCGCTTCGAGTTGGGCGAGGAGGAATGCCGCCAGGATGTCCGAGGGCAACCAACTCGAGCCCTGGTCGACCCACGTGTACTTGTGCACGAGTCCACGGAGGAAGCGCGATCGATTCGTGCCCTTCTCCCGCAGAATTTCAGCACGTTCGACGAGCGACGGGTCGTTCACCAGCAGCGCACCGCCCTCACCGCACGTGAAGTTCTTCGTCTCGTGGAAGCTCTGCGTGCCGAGAACTCCCAGCGTGCCCATCCATCGACCACGGTACTTGCCGAAGAGTCCGTGCGCATTGTCTTCGACGACCGGAACTCCGTGGCGCCGACCGATGTCGAGGAGCGTGTCCATCTCGCAAGACACACCGGCGTAGTGGAGCGCGACGATGGCCTTGGTGCGCTTCGTGACCAGTCGCTCGACTTGACGCTCGTCGAGGTTCAGCGTGTCCGGCCGCACGTCGGCGAAGATGGGCTTCGTGCCGCGGAGCGAGAAGGCGAGCACGGACGTGACGAACGCGAACGACGGGACGATCACCTCGTCGTCCGGCCCGCAATGCGTCAGAAATGCGCACATTTCCAGCGCATGCGTGCAGTTGGTCGTGAGCAACACCTTCTTGACACCCAGCGCCTCCTCGAGGAGACGGTGGCAGGCCTTCGTGAAATGGCCATCGCCCGAGATGTGTCCGCGCTCGATCGCTTCCGCGATATAGCGACCTTCGGCTCCGGCGAACGAGGGTTTGTTGAAGGGAATTCGATACGACTTCATGTGCGCACTTCGTCGATCCAGAGATGGTGCCAAGTCTGCACGCGCTGTGTGCGGAACTCGTCGGCCTGGTAGAGCCGTTGCGCGCCGATATTTCGCCCTTGTGTCACGACCGTCGCGTTCGAGAGCCCGAGGTCGCGCAGTGCGCCGAGAGTCGATTGCACGAGCGACCGCCCCAGGCCTCGACCCTGCGAACGCGGATCGACTGCGACCAGACCGATTTCGCCCCGCCCGTTCTCGCGTACATGCCCCGTCGCATAACCGCGTACCGCGCCGTCGACGACGGCGACTCGAACGACTTGGGCCCAGCCGCTGCAGCTCTTTTCGATCCACGTCGCGAAGAGTTCGTGGCAAAGAACGCGCGGGAACCGTTGGTCCGCGTAGAAACGCGACGACTCGTGGCTCGCAGCAGCCAGCGCGCGCAGTTCAGCGAGATCGCGCGGTTCCGCCGCACGAATCGCTTGGTGCGTGAGGTTTGCACCCAAGTCGACGAGCCCGCGCTCGAACGTGATGCGCACGTCGACGAGCCGGGCGCCGGCTCTCGACAAGGCCTGGATCCCGGCTTGGTCTTCGACCTCGGACAACGCATAGACGCACTCGACCCCGAGCGTCTTGGCTTCGCGAATGGACTGGGCCAAGTCGTCCTCGTCGAGCGGGGGCGCGGACAAGACGGCAATCCGCCTCCCGAAGAACGCCGTGTCCCACTCGAGCACGCGCAGAGAAGCTCGTTCCGTGGTCATCCTTCGGCTCGCTCGGACGACGTTCCGCGCACGGAGTACGTCGGTCGATCCATCATGCGGAAGTGCATGCGTGCCAAGTATTCGCCGAGTACGCCCAGGGCGAAGAGCTGTGCGCCCGAGAAGATCGCGACCATGGAAGCCAGGAAGGTGAAGCCTTTCACTTCACCGCCGGTCACGAACTTGGCCCACAGGACATACGCCAGGATCGCGATGCCGAGGAGCGTGCACGCGAACCCCACCAGGCTCGCGAGCTGCAACGGCACGGTGCTGAACCCCGTGACCATGTTCATCGCGTGGGTCATCAGCTTCCGAACCGTGTAGTTCGATTGGCCGATCTTTCGTGAATCCTGCCGTACCGCGATGGACGTGAAACGCGTTGTGCCCCAAGTCAGCAGGACATCGAGCGAAACGTAAGGATTCCGGTAGTCGGCGAAAGAATCCCGAACGCGCGTCTTGAACGCGCGGAACGCGCTGACATTTCGTGCGGTCGCGGCGCCCATCGACTTCTGTAGCGCGAGCTTCGTCACTTGCGAGGCGAGATCGCGCAGCAGGCCATGACGCTCGTTCGCGGGAGTTCCGTACACGACATCGAAGCCGCGCCGAAGTTCAGCCAGAAGCTTCGGAATTTCCTCCGGCGGGTTCTGCAGATCGTCGTCCATCGTCACGACGGTCTCGAACCGCGCCGCGCGGATCCCGCACAAGAGCGCATTGTGTTGGCCGTAGTTCCGCATGAAATCGTAGCCGCGGATCCACGGATGCTGCCGTGCGAGATCGAGGACGACCGTCCAGCTCCCGTCGCGGCTGCCGTCGTTGACGAGGATCAGTTCGAAGTGGGTCGCGTTCGCGCGCAGGACGGGCTCGAGCCGGTCGACGAGCGCGCGGAGGGATCCTTCGCTGTTGTAGACCGGCACGACGACCGACAGCGACGTGACTCTTTCTTCCATGCCGGGCGCAGCGCTCGAAACGATCCTAACGCGCGGCTCCACGCCCGGCCAAGCAGCCCGCGGTGGAACTCGCGACTGCGGCTTCGCGCGAGTTCGCGAGGCGGCGTCGAACGGGGCCGACCGCGCAGAGATCGGCCTGTCTTGGCCCTCTTTGCAGCGCGAACTCGCGCTTCTCCTCGCGACGCGACTCCCACCACGGGCCGCAAGGTGGTCAGCGGCGGGTCGCGAGGACGAAGGCGTCCGCGGAGGTCCAGATCACCTTGGAACGCGCGGTGAGCCCCGGCTGAACGTCCCGATCGGCAGCGATGCGCGGCGAGAGCGCGATCGCGTCGATCTCGTACTTGTCGATCACTTCGAACGCGCCTTGGAGTCCACCGGCGCGCCTGGCGGCGAAGAAAAGGCTCCAAACCGGTCGATCGAGGTAGACCGAGAGGTGCCAGCCGATTTGCGAGGCGACACGCTGCTCCGACGGGACGGCAGCTGCGACCTCCGCGGCGTAACGCACGTAGAAATCGTGCTGACCTTCGATTTGACCCCAGCCGGCTCGCGGGCGGAAACCGAGGACGGGCACGAGGACGAGGAAGAGTGCCGCGACACCGCGCGCGATCGTCGGCGCGAACCTCATCCCTGCGATGAGCAGGAATCCATCGACCGTGGCCGGCAGGGCGATCAGCCACAACGGCAAGGCCAGCCGATCGCGGAAGCCGAAGTACACGAGCAGCACGCCGAGCAAGACGACTGCGAAGAACTCCGCGGGATCGCGACGTGTCCACGCGATCACGGCGACCAGGACGAGGACCACGACGCCGAGCGCGACGGCCGGAGCTCCGACCGTGCCGGGCAGCGAGTGCCCGCCGATCAAAGCCAAGATTCGCTCGGCCCGTCCCGGAACGTTGCCTGCGATCGCGGACAGCTCCCGTCGCGGCGAACTCGGATCGCCGCCGTCCACGTGCCACATGGCCGTCGAATAATCGAACAGGAAGTTCTGGTCGACAGGCGGCGTCGGATGGCGGAGGGCACAGCGCACGTCCCAGGGCATCTTCACCGCGATCGCGGCCAGTGCGAACGGGGCGATGCGCAGCAGCGCGAAACGAAACCAACCGCGTGCTCCATTCGGCCTCGACTGCGACCATTCCGCGAGGACGCGCGCTGCCGCGATCGCTGGGATCACGAGGATCACGACGCTGCGCATGTACGTCGACAGGCCGATCGCGACGCCGAGAAGGACATCCCGCTTCCAAGAGCGTTTCGCGGATGCCCAGCGTTCGATCGCGAGACAGGCGAGGAGCAGCGCCGCGCCCGGGACATCCGACATCGCTTGGTTGCATTGCGCCTGAAAAGGGCTCGAAAACCAGATCGCGAGCGCTGCGAGGCACGCGAGCGCCGCGCCGATCCGCCTCTGCGCGTGGAAGTAGAGGAGTGAAACGCACGCGACGCCGAACAGCGAAATCACGAGGTTCACGGCGAACCAGTCGGATCCGCGCAGCGCGAAGATGCCGGCCAGCACGAGGGACATTCCCGGCGGTCGCACGGTGAACGGCTGACCGAGGTAGGAGTAGCCTTCGCCCGCGAGCAGTGCCCGCGCGCTGGCGACGTAGATCGATGCGTCGTTCGTTTCGTCGGTCGCTTCGAACCAGCCGTGCACGAGGAACGGCAACGACGCCAGCGTCACGAGGAAGACGATCAGGAGACCGAGTTTCGCTCGACGATCCCAGGCGTGACGGGTCGGGGGCAACACGCGCTCTCAGTGCCCGTAGCCGCCGGCATAGCCCAGGTCCTCCAGCCCTTGTTGCATCGTGGCGTCCACCGGCGGGCGGAAAGACTTCGCCCAGGGCCGCTCATCGAGCTCCATGAAGCGCGTGTACCGCGCGTGGAGTTCCGGCAGGACGCGTGCGTGCTCCGTGGCGACGTCGCGTGTCTCACCCGGATCCACGGAGAGGTCGAAGAGTCGCGGTGGATCCGATTTCACGAGCACGACGCGCCAACGGCCATCCGTGACGGCCAAGTGTCGGTTCGGATTCGTCAACGTCCCGAGGAACTGGGGCATGACGCGGCCCGCGGGGACGGACTCCGCGAGCAACGAAACGCCGCGATTCTTCGGCGCATCGAGACCGAGTGCCTCGACGAACGTCGGCCAGACGTCGATGTGGCCGACGAGGTTCTCGACCCGGCGCGCGCCCTTCTGCGGCGGTGCGGCCGACTCGCGCATCGCCTTCGGGTACCGCACGAGGAAAGGCACGTGCAGGAGTTCACGGTGCAGGGTTTCGCCGTGGCAGAACCAGTAGTCGTGATCCCCGAGGTGCTCGCCGTGGTCGGAGGTGAAGACGAGCAACGAATCCTCGAGCATGTCGCGCCGTCGCAACTCGGCGACGAGCCGTCCGAGCTCCGCATCGAAGAAGTGGATCTCGGCGTCGTGACGATCGAGATAAGGTTGCGGCGTCGCG
>Ga0163154_10003492_pt1 | contig 21704 bp, 20 predicted proteins | sample OliLakLV19MP9P1_FD_148649 | JGI IMG/M metagenome (GOLD analysis project Ga0163154, IMG submission 148649) | Freshwater microbial mat bacterial communities from Lake Vanda, McMurdo Dry Valleys, Antarctica - Oligotrophic Lake LV.19.MP9.P1 | ecosystem: Environmental > Aquatic > Freshwater > Lake >... | reverse complement strand
GTCCATATTTATCCCCCAGCCAGCCGCACACGGGGTTGCTGATGGTCGCCGCCAGCAAATAAATCCCCGTCAATACCCCTGCCATAGCAGCATCCGCCTCAAAGCGACGCACCGCATAAACCGAGTAAAAAGCGGAACCGACCGAGGCAATTTGGATCAGCATTCGTGTGATGATAAATATGCGAAAATTACGATCCCGCCGCAAAATTGCAACCAAACTACGACGGAAGGCGGCTCCCTTCAAAGGCGTGTCCTCGCGTTTGACCGACTCGCTTTCGCGGGTTTGTGCCAAAAAGCCTAAAGACGCCATCATCAGCACGCCTGCCAAAAAGAAACACAGGGCAAACCCGACGGTCGAACCGCTGGCGGCTGCCAAGATCAAGCCCGCGATCACGGCGGCGATGCTGCTTAGCAAGTTGGCGGCTGCCGATTGAGTGCCATAAAAAATCCCCCGTCGCTCTTTCGGGATGATCTTGGCGATCATGCTTTGCCATGCTGTCGCCGTCAGCCCACCCATCAGCGCATGGATGATCACCATGACGAAGGTGAGTGCCAGCGCGACACGCTTGTCCATTTGGGTGCTGAACAAGGCGATCAACGCCAATCCAAAGAAGGGCCAGCGTTCATGCAGTGTCATAAACATCACCATCGGCTTGAAGCGCAGCAGATAAGCGACTCGATTGGCGGTTAAAATTTGGGGAAGCTGCCATCCGACCATGTGGATCGACGCGATCAACCCAATTAAAATACTAGAATTGGTGAGGGTGTTTACGAACAAGGGGATCACCGTCACGAACGACGCGAACCCCAACGCCATACCAAAGAGTCCGCCGTCGGTGACATTGACGGCGAAATTGAACCGGACGTTCCGGCTGTTCTCGCTGTGCAAGATAGGAGCCTTTAATGCTGTAGTTTCAATCCATATTCTAGCAGATCGCTAGATTGCGGCAATAGCACCATGTAACCGAATACACACTTGGACTCAGGGGGTGGCGTGCGTCTTCTCGATCACCAAAAAGTGCGACAGTCCAAAGGTATCCATCGGTGTGCCTTCGGCACTTTGCCACACTTGCCGCAAGGTCTTGCCCGTTGCCCCCAAACGGGCGATGAAATTATCGAAGCCCCCATAAATGCGGTGATGCGCCGTGACTTGCACCGGCTGATCGGCAAATAGGCGCAATAATCCGCGCTTGGTGTAGGCGCGCACATGGGGTGCCAGTCGGTTACGGAGGGGGTCAGGTAGATAATTGATGAAGGGGGTATTGCCGAAATGGTACTGCCCACGCCAGTAATACCCATGCGTCTCGAAGAAAAACCAACGATTGGGCACGAAGATCACCGCCCGCCCGCCCGGTTTCAAGACCCGCACGATCTCCCGCGCGGACGCGGCATCATCGGCGACATGTTCCAACGTTTCGTGCGACAACACGGTGTCGAACAAATTCGCGCGATAAGGCAAATTCTCGTTGGCGGCGACCGCCACTTGTGGCGTCACCCGCATCGCCACGAGGGATCGCTCAAACTCATATTCTACGCCAAAGACATGGGGAGTATAGCGTTTCGTAAACTGGTTGGTATACATGCCCACGCCGCACCCGACATCAAGCACATGCGCGTTTTCGAGGCGGGCATAGCGCGCAATCATCTGCAAGCGCCGCTCTTGACCGTCCCGCCATACATAACTCGGTTCACCACGCAGCGCCGCTAAATCAGAATGTGTCATAAATCCTTGCGCCTATCGTCAGGAAAATCACCAGTAGCAGCATAATATATCATGCGCCACCTGCTGGGGAACCCATAATCATGAGGATCGCTAGGCGCTAATCATAGGGCACGCGCCCTGTGCGGTTACTCGCAGCCCCGCGCTCAACACGGCTGATTGCCGCCCGTTCCAGTTTCGTCCCCCCCTGTTGCATCTTCCGACTCTGGGGGCTATCGGCACCCTTAAGCGGGACGATTGTGGTGATCACCGTACCCTTGCCGGCTACGCTATCAATGCTGATGGTGGCATCCAACATTTCTGCCCGTTCGCGCATATTAACCATGCCCAAGCTGGAACGTTTCTCGTAGCCTGCTTGCACCTTTTCAACGCTAAAACCCACGCCATTATCGACAATTTGAATGATGGCGACATCCTCTTGCCGTCGTGCCGTCACGCTGATTAAATTGGCTTTAGCATGTTTGCGGGCGTTGTTGACGGCTTCTTCCACAATGTAAAACAGAACCCCTTGTTGGTGGGCATCAAGATGATCTTCGACATCCCCCTCTACCCGCACCGCCACTGATTGCTTGTGCATTTCATACATTTTCTCGGAAAGCTGATTCAAAGCCGCCGACATCCCCTGCGTCTCCAACACCAATGGACGCAGCGTAAACAGCATGTGGCGCATCTCTTTGGTGGTTTTGCGCGCCAAGTCTTCCGCCTTCTTAAGTTCTTCGGGGACTTCTTCGGGACGTTTTTCGATCAATTTGGAAATATAAGCAAGGCGCATGGCTAACCCTGCCACCCCCTGTGTGGGACCATCATGCAAATCGCGCGCCAACTTTTTGCGCGCCTCTTCGTCAGCATCAATGATGCGTTCTTTTTCCGTCAACAAATTGGAATACAAAACAGCATTTTGCAAGGCGATGGTCGATTGTAAACCAATGGCGCGCAACATCTCGCCTTGATCCGGGCTGAAGGCATTGCTAGTCTCGCTCCCAAAAACGATCAAGCCATAGGTATCAAAGCCCGCCCGTAGCGGAATGCACAACAACGATTTGGTATATTGAAAGGCGACAAAAAACTGAAATTCAGCATCTTCGTGGGCGTTTTCGCCGATCACTGGTTCGGCTTCGCGTAATGCCCGCCCCGCCACCCCTTGCTTACCTTCTAATGTACGCGCCTCGTCCGACCGCGTGAAACGCCGCGCCGACACCACATGCAGCAAATTGTCTTCGATATGATAAAGAAAAATCGCCCCTACCATACTCGAAGCCTCTTGACTCGGCATCCGCAACGCCAACCGCCCCGCCTCTAAAGTGGCATCCAACACCGTTTTATAATTCAAGGTCGAGCTGAGGATAAACGTCAGTTCCGAGAGGACGTTGGCACGTTCGCGGACATCCAGCAGATAGGCATCTTTGTCTCTGCCAAGTTGTTCTACCGACCGTTTTAAGCCGCCGACCGTGCGATTCAAAGCATACGCAACTGCCGACGCCATCCCCCCCATTGCCGCGATGATCACAATCGTGCTGTTGAAGGTGGGGATTGTTGTCTGCCCAAACAGAATCAGTCCGGCAATACCCACAACCGCCATGCTGACACCGTGCAGCATAGTCCACGACTCGTTGACTTGCAGCAAACCGATGAACATCAATGCCAGTGATGTGGCTGTGACAAAAGTGATCTGCCCGGCACTGATGTAGCTTAAGACCCCCAGCATCAAGATATCACTGAACCAAATCATGAGCCGTGCGGCTGAATGGGTCGCCGACAACGACCCCACCAGAATCGTCACGAAGTTAGAGACTACAACCAACGCCACCGGCAAAGCCAGCGCACCCCACTCAAGATTATTGAATTCCGCGCGAAATATCACGACGGCGACGATAATCGCCAATAATAATATCCAACGCACATATAACTGAGACCAAAAAACCATCTGCAAAGGTACTACTACCGAGATCGGTTTTGGAGCGAGTATGCGTTTCTCTGTTTTCAATGAGGTAGACAATCGTGTGCCCCACATACAATATTTTTGATGATCTGCCCCCCACTGCGAGGCTCATTCTGATAATTATATGCCGAAGCTGAGAACTCTAAACATTGGGATTAGGCTATTCTGGTATGATTCTGGTTTGTGATAGGTTTGGTTTTCATGAAAAATAGAGGAGAATACCCTGCTCCCTAGCCCGCCGATGAAAAATCACGACACCGCCTATGATTGCTGTTTCCAATAGGCGTGTGTCGTCTCTGACAACGACTAGCAGTCCCTACAGCGCGGCGAGAATGCGTCCACAACTACCACAATAAATGACATGATTCCCTTGTCGCAATTGTTGCAGCAGCATGGAAGTTTGCTCCACACCGCAAATACCACAATTTTCCTCGCGCAGTTGGGCAACCGGCGAACCTTTCATACGCACGCGCAAGGCATCATACGCCTTTACGTAAGTCGGTTCGATCTGGGCTATCGATTCCTTGCGTTTACGAATCGCGTCCCGGATATCGTCGGCAATCTGCTGTTTATCTTTTACCAGATCGCTTTGCCGCACTACTTGTTGCGCTAGTTCCGCTTGTACCGCCGCACGCAACTGGATGATCTGCGCCCGTTGGGCTTCAACGGTCATCATCAATGTGAGGAGGGTCTCATCCATCGTTGTGAGCCGTCGCTTTAACGAGTCAAGCTCCATCTGCATCTCGGTCAAAATCTTCGGATTGGTGACTTTTCCCGAATACAACTGTACATCGGCTTCTTGAATCTTGGCGACCAAAGCCTTATTTTCGAGTTCTAAATCGAGCGCTTGTGCCTCTAGCGGTTTAATGGTTTCCTCGGCAGTATGCAGGGCGTGCGTCGCTTGGGCGACACTTTCATCACTACTGAGGACATGATCAATTTCATTCATCCGAACTTTCATTTTACCAATGCTGACATCTATCAACTGGAGGTTGAAAAGCATGGCGGCGTGATTGCGATTATTGGTTTGCATAAAGACTCCCTATCAAGAAGACTGGCGTGCTGCGAGCAAAGGGTTGGGACAAGGGGCAGAAATGGCAAGTGTGTTACAGGTTGATGACCAATAGGCTGAACCATGAAAGTCGAAACGCAAAATCCACGCCTGTCGCCACTCACTTGAAATGCTAGACAGATAACTGTACTCTATCATCTCATCGCAAATACTGCTATGGAACACAGAGATCACCAAGTCGGTGAATTGCCGCGCGTTGTTTATTCAGCCCAAGGTGCCCTGAAGGATACACTGCCATGACCATCGCCGACGCACTCTATCAAGGCAAAACCCAAATTGCCCCCATCAGCGACTCCGCCGGGGCGGATGCCCAACGCTTGTTATGCGCCGTGCTGGGGTGCGAGCGCGCATGGCTTTTGGCGCATCGTGACCAGCATTTGACCCCTGACCAGCGCACGGCTTACGAGGCGTGGGTAGCGCGGGCGGCAATGGGCGAACCGTTGCCTTACATTTTGGGACGACAAGCCTTTTATGATCGCGATTTTTGGGTGACACCTGCTGTCTTGATCCCCCGTCCAGAGACAGAATTGTTGCTAGAGCAAGCGCTCGCCTATGCCGCCGGATGCCCGCTGATGGTTGCCGACATTGGCACAGGCAGCGGCGCGCTTGCCGTCACCTTTGCGGCTTTGCAGCCCCAAACACGGGTCTATGCCACCGACATCAGCCCCGATGCGCTGGCGGTCGCGCGCGCTAACGCGACCCAACATCATGCCGACATCACCTTTTTTGAAGGGGATCTCGCCCAACCGTTGCTCGATCACGCCGTGCATTGTGATTTGATCATGGCGAATTTGCCCTATATCGCGGCGGCAGAAGTGCCGACGCTTCAAGTCAGCCACTATGAACCGCTCCTGGCGCTGGATGGTGGGGCCGATGGACTCGTGTTGGTGCGGCGCTTGCTGGCTCAACTACCCACCGTTATGAACGACGCGGCACTCATTTTGTTGGAGATCGGCGCGGGGCAAGGGCAGGCTACATTGGCGATTGCGCAGCACGCCTTCCCCGCGTGGGATGTCACTTTGTTGCCCGATTATGCCGGGCATGATCGCATCATACGGATTTTGAAAATCGGCGCGGTCTGACTCTTGCAATGGCAATGGCTTATGCTACAATCTTTAACATCAGGGCAGTTAGCTCAATTGGCAGAGCATCTCGTTGACGTCGAGAAGGTTAAAAGTTCGAGTCTTTTACTGCCCAACCGTCATGCATATATTATAAATCAACAAAAAAATCCCCCATGTAATACCACAGATTGCACCTTTGCACCTTTGACAATCACCGCCTTCACAATTTTGTCGATCAGTGCTTGATGAGCTTCATCAAAATTGGCGCGAGATACCCCCGCCTTTAGGCGTGGGAAGGGATAGCGCCGTGTCCCTTCGTATAGGTGTAACCGTCTGAATGGTGTAGCACGCGGCAGTGACGGTGTGAAACGCCAGCTGCTTTTCCCAAAGAGGTGCTGATGTCGAAACTTCCCGATGCGCGACACGCGACACGTCCGGTATGTTTCCCGGCATACTTACCAGCAGGGACGATAGCTTTAACCATGTCGCCCGTTTGAAAACCGAAATGGCGCTTCTGACGCAGACGGTAACGCGATGGGAAACCATACTTGTCGGTACGACACATTTGGCGTGAACCATGACCCGTTGCTTTAATCAACAACGGTATATCGCTAGACGTGATATAGACTTTTTCACCACTCTCGCCCACACACGCCGCGTCCAGCCAGTGAGTTTTTGCGTAGCCCTGCGTTGTGCGGTTGAACTTGGTGCGTCCACCCGTGCCGACCTCCAATGGCAGTCCGATTGTTTCCAAACGATGGTAGAGCGCCCATCGTGTGGCATTCACCGCCGCAGCGTCCTTGAGCGGGAGCTTGGCTTGTTTCTGGATTTCGGGGAAACCAAATTCCGCCGCCGTCTGTGTTCCCTTCTTCTGGTTGCAGTCGTGACAAGCGAGGGTTAAGTTGCTGACCCGGTTGCTGCCGCCGCGCAATTTGGGGTTGATATGCTCGATTTGCAGCGGCAGGTATTTCGCGCCGCAGTAGGCGCATTTGCGTCCCCACTTTTCGAGTAAATATTCTCGTATCTCGTAACCCGCCAACTCGCCCTGCTGATATTCCACGCCCCTGATTTCCGCATTTGCCATCAACTGCGTATCAAACTTCACCAATTCCTGACTGATACTGGCGATAGGACAAGCACGGTTCAGGCGACATGCCCATGTCCAAATGTTCTCCACGCGGCTTTGCAATGACGGCGGCAGCCATCCCTCTGGACGACGACGATTATCAAAGCGCGCCTGTCGATAGCGCGTGTGTCGTGCGCGGCGAGAACGTCGCAGTTGCCGCCTTGACAGGAGCGCGTCGCGTATCTGCTGCCCGCGATGGGTGAGTTCACCTGCCCAAATCACCCGCTTGCCCCGCTTGAAGTCTGCGACTAAAGCCATGCCAGTCGTCTTGCTGCCGGGATCGACCTTGAACGCGATGGGCTGTGTATCGCCGCCCTCGCGTTCTTTCAGGATGATGGTGAAAGGAAAAGTACGGTAGACCGCCGCTTTCCCCTTATGGAGCAGTTCCCGCGCCCTTGCCGGATGGCACGGCATGAGCGGTTTCTTGTTTTTGTCGATCACGAATACACGTTGCATTTGAGTTACCTCAACTTTTCTTCCCTTGCGGGTGTAATGTTCGCCTAGACAAAGTTATACGACGGTTTGGCGCGAACGACACTGTTTGCTCCCAAGCATTCTTTTTAATCGTTCACCGCAGAGTTCGGAACTGGCGTAGCATTCCGAAGTGCCTATAGTTTCGCCGCTAACGTAGCCTCTTGCGAGGCTGAGTCTGGTAAGCATTGGGGCTAAAAGCCCCCGCTTTTAGGCGTGGGGATGCTTACCTTTGACATCCCTCCCAATGGGTGGCGAAATGCTTTAGGGTGAGCGCATTTGTGTGCAGATCGTCATAATCCACTGGCTTGAGCGCATTCATCTCCGACTGCAACATAGGGTCTTTTTGTCCCCAAACCGCCGAGCGCTGACAACACGCCGCCTCGGCGGGTCTCGCCTACCCCCCGCCGACGCGATGCGCATCCCAATAATGATACGTTTTGGCGACGGCGGTCACCACGTTTTTGATCTCTTGTTCCAGTCCAAAATCGGGACCTGCGGGCAGCAAGATCGTCGCGCCGTCTCTCTCGGCAAAGACGTTTTCGGCGATGATGGCGCGCGCCATCCACTCTGCCATGGCATCGCCCGAACACACCAAGCCGACCCATCCCGGCATTCGGTTCATATCGGTCTCCAAAGCCGTAACCATCGACAACGCCCGCGCGATCTCGCCCGCGACGTGGCTAGACTGGTCGGGGTTGGCATACACCCTATCCAGCGACACCGATTCGAGCATTGTTCCGCGATGCGGGGGTCCACCCATCAGCGCGAGGTCGCAGAAATCCACCCACATTTCATCCCATGCGACCCGTCCGGCAGTATCATATTTCATGGCTGCCGACGCCATCGGCGCAGCACTGATCTGTTGGCAATCGGCAAGTGAAAGCGCCTCCCTGCTCAGGTTGCGTTGACTCAGACGTTCTTCAATCCACATGATCACGGCGCTCAACCCCGTGCCGCTCTTCAAATCGGTCAATCGGTAGGGAAGTTCCCCGCGCATCCGCTCAGTATCGGTTTTCATCACCTCAAGGCTTGCCCCCACATACGGCGCGAGATCGATCTTGTTGATCACCAATAAGTCCGACCGCATGATCCCCGGTCCGCCCTTGCGCGGGATTTTTTCGCCCCCCGCGACATCGATCACGTAAAACTCGACTTCGACCAGTTCCGGGCTAAAGCTAGCGGCAAGGTTATCGCCCCCACTTTCAAGGAAAATGATATCCAGATTGCCCTCAAAACGTTCGATCATGGCATCCAACGCATCTTGATTGGCGGAAATATCATCCCGAATCGCCGTATGCGGGCAACCGCCTGTCTCCACGCCGAAGATGCGTTCCGGTTCCAGCGCGCTCAAACGAGTGAGGATGGCGGCATCCTCCTTGGTATAAATATCATTGGTGATCACGGCGATCTGATGCGTCGCCGACATCGCCTTGCACAATTTTTCGATCAGCGTCGTCTTGCCAGACCCGACGGGTCCCCCCACGCCGATGATCAGCGGACGCCCCTCATGGACATGCTTCTCGAAAGATGATTCGTTGTACTCGACCTTGCACATGGCAAACTGCTCCTCAAGAAATAAACAACCGTTGAAACAATTGCTCGTGTTGCATCGAACGGATATCGAGTCCGGGCGTGAATGCGCCGAAGTCGTCCAACGTCAACGTGAGCGCGGTCTCGACCGCACTGGTGATCCCCCCGCCCGCCGCCCCCAAAACCGCTTGCGCTTGGGTTTGCCCTATCGCCATCAATTTCAGCGATGCCGCCGTTTGATTCGCTGCCAGCCCATAGCCAAACGCCAGCAGCGCCGCTCGCGCCTCAATACCCAACGCGGCACAGGCGATGCCGTGTACAACAGCGTGATGCCCTTGCGACTCTCCACGTTCTAACGCGGCGCGATACTCGCCCAGCAACCCATCGTGGTAAACATTCAACACGCTGGCAAGCATCCGCCGCCCAATCTTCTCGCTGGCTTCACGGGTTTCACGCGCCATCTTGGAGGCAGCGCACAAGCCATCCAAATTACGCAGCGCCGCCAAGTCACCCGCGTGATATGCCGTGATCGCGGAGTGAATCGCGATCATGTCGGTGGTGCTGGCGCTCTCCAAGCGGACGGCGATCAATTCCGCCAACGCCCGCGCGCCCGTCACACCCCCCACTTGGGCATACGTTTCCAACCCCATCGAGTGTGCAAACGTCCCCGTCGGGAAAGCCGAATCCATCCATTGCAACAGCATCAACAATTGGGCGGAGGCAAATTCCATCGTTTTTCCCTATCCCTGCTGCCCTAGAACAAGAAATAGCGTTGTGCCATCGGCAGCACCGCCGCCGGCTCACAGGTGATCAGCACGCCATCGACCCGCACCTCATAGGTTTCGGGATCAACGGTGATATTGGGCAGGAAGTCGTTATGGATCATGTCCGCCTTGCTCAAACCGCGACACTTTGACACCGGGGCGATCAATTTCGACAGCTTCAGCGTTTCGTGAATACCCCGATCATAAGCCGCTTGCGACACAAAGGTCAACGAGGTGCTATGAATAGCGCGCCCAAACCCGCCAAACATCATCCGCCCATGCACCGGTTGCGGCGTCGGGATCGAGGCGTTTGGGTCGCCCATCTGGGCATAAGCGATCAGCCCACCCTTCAAGATCATCTCCGGCTTGACGCCGAAAAACGCCGGACGCCACAGCACCAAGTCCGCCAATTTACCCGGCGCAATCGAGCCAACATACTCGGTCAGCCCATGCGAGATCGCCGGATTGATGGTGTACTTGGCGATGTAGCGTTTGACGCGCACATTGTCGTTGCGTTCCAATTCGCCGGGGAGCTTGCCCCGCTGCACTTTCATCTTATGCGCCGTCTGCCATGTGCGCATGATGACTTCGCCCACTCGCCCCATCGCTTGCGAGTCGGACGACATCATGCTGAGCGCGCCCATGTCGTGCAACACATCCTCGGCGGCAATCGTCTCCGGTCGAATCCGCGACTCCGCAAAAGCGAGATCTTCGGGGATAGACGGACTCAGGTGGTGGCACACCATCAGCATATCGAGATGCTCGGCAATGGTGTTGACCGTGAACGGGCGCGTCGGATTCGTGGACGAGGGCAACACATTCGTCACGCCGCACACTTTGATAATGTCGGGCGCATGACCACCGCCCGCGCCTTCGGTGTGAAAGGTGTGAATCGTCCGCCCTTTGAAGGCAGCTATCGAATCATCAACAAAGCCCGACTCGTTGATCGTGTCGGTGTGAATGGCGACTTGGATATCGTATTCTTCCGCGACCGACAAGCAGTTATCGATGGCGGCGGGGGTCGTGCCCCAATCTTCGTGCAATTTCAGCGCAATCGCGCCCGCCTCGATTTGTTCGCGCAAGGGATCAGGCAGCGAGGCATTGCCCTTGCCGAAAAAACCCAGATTCATCGGGAACGAGTCCGACGCTTCTAACATCCGGTACATATTCCATGCGCCGGGGGTACAGGTGGTGGCATTGGTGCCGGTCGCGGGGCCGGTGCCGCCCCCCAGCATGGTCGTGATCCCCGACGCCAACGCTTCTTCGATCTGCTGCGGGGCGATGAAGTGAATATGCGAGTCAATACCGCCGGCGGTGACGATCATTCCCTCCCCCGCGATGACCTCGGTCGCCGCTCCGACGACCATGCCGGGGGTGACACCCGCCATCACGCCGGGATTACCCGCTTTACCAATGGCGACGATCTTGCCATCGCGCACCCCGATATCCGCTTTGACGATGCCCCAATGATCGATGATCAGCGCGTTGGTGATGACCAGATCAAGCGCCCCGTCCGCGCGGGTTAGGGCGGGATCTTGCCCCATCCCATCGCGCAAGGTCTTGCCGCCCCCAAACTTGGCTTCATCGCCATAATGGGTATAATCCGCCTCGACCTCGATGATCAAATCGGTGTCAGCAAGGCGCACACGGTCGCCCGTCGTCGGACCATACAGATCAGCGTAAACGTGTCTTGGAATCCGTAAGGGCATAATTAAGTCTCCTTATCCAGTTTGCCATTGACGCGCCCATTCAAACCGTAAATCGTGCGCGTCCCGGCTATCGTCGTCAATTCAACCGTCTTGACATCCCCCGGCTCAAAGCGTACCGTCAAGCCCGAAGCGATATTGAGACGCATTCCATAAGCCTGAGCGCGGTCAAACTCCAGCGCGTTGTTGACCTCATAAAAATGAAAATGCGACCCTACCTGAATTGGTCGGTCGCCCGTGTTCGCTACCATCAACGCCACGACCGGGCGGTCAACATTGGCGAGGATGTCATCCTCTGCCAAAAAATATTCTCCGGGGATCATAAAATCCTACTTCCCTTAAGGAATTGGTTCGTGGATAGTGACCAGTTTGGTGCCATCGGGAAAGGTGCCTTCCACTTGAATATCGTGGATCATCTCCGAAACGCCCTCCATAACATCATCGCGCGTGAGGATCGTCTTGCCAAATTGCATCAAGTCGGCGACCGAACGCCCATCGCGGATGCCTTCCAACACTTCTGCCGTGATCAGCGCAATCGCTTCGGGATGATTCAGCTTCAATCCGCGCGCCTTGCGATCCCGCGCCACCATCGCCGCCACATAAACCAACAATTTATCTTTTTCTCTCGGTGTCAAATTCATGGCGCATCCTTTCTCCCAAAATCCACACTTTTCTTGCTTCGCGTCCAATGCCCTGTTTTTTACCTAAACCCCAACCTCTAAATCCTGATACCTGTTTTTCCCCTATTTCCGCAACGGTGCCGCCACCAATCCCAACCCCATCGACCGCACCAGATCGCGCAATGCTTGCAAGATGGCGTACACTGTTTCTAAACGATGGCTAAGGACGCGCACGCACAATCCGCTTCGCGCGAGTAGCGACACCCCGGCAATGCCGTCTTGTTTGGGCAAGCGCTCGCTGCTGATGATACCTACCAAGCGTTCCATCAACACACCGGCGTCGATCTTCCATGCCGCCAAATCACCGATCAGATAGGCGCTCCCCCAACACGAATAGCCTTCAAGCCGTCCTACCGACTCCAAACTGCCCGCCGCCGGTTCAATCCGCGCCGCCTCGTGGACGAGCAACCCACCCCTATCCTCGGCGCTAAAGCGACTGGAAAAGCGGCGAAAAGCCAAGCGTTCGCCGCGCGCTAACCGCCCCGGCATAACCACCTCTTGGAACAACCCTAATGCCCCCGCGCCCAAAACCACCTGCGTGCGCTGGTGAAAATCAGCCTCTGCAAACAAGATCGCCGCGTCGGGCAGGTATTCCAAAAATGCCCCATCGCCTATCGTGATGCGCACCATTTGCTCGGCACACCCTTCCGGCATTTTATAAATTTTCGTCGCCGATTGGGTGGTGAAGATGGCATGTGCCCCCGCCCCCACTTGCAAATCGATTCGGTATCGATCCCCCTGCACCACCCCACCCGTCGGACTCAGCAAATAGACAGTCAGCCCTCCCGCTGGATCGGGGATGGCGCGCATCACTTGGAGCGGCGGACGCGAATAATTGCCTGTCAACACGGTGCCTTGCGCGCGCCGTTCAAAGGTCAAGCGCAGTTCACCATCCCTACCAATCTGTGCCAGCGACATTGCTTCTGCCTTCATACCGACAGGTGTTCTTTGATGATATCAGGCGACAGTTCCGCCGCCCCGCCTTTGGAGACAATCGCGCCTTTTTCCATCACGTAACAGTAATCAGCGATGCCCAACGCGAAATCAAGAAATTGCTCGACCAGCAAAATCGCGATCTGCCCTTGTTCCCGTAACATCCGAATCAGGTCTTCGATCTCTTCCACGACGTTGGGCTGGATGCCTTCGGTCGGTTCGTCCAGCAGCAGCAAGCGCGGTCGGCGCACCAACACCCGCCCAATGGCGAGTTGCTGTTGTTGCCCACCGCTCAAGTTGCCCCCGACACGGCTCCCCATCTGTTTCAGCACGGGGAACATCGTATACACCTCATCCAACGCCGCTTGGGGATTGCCACGTTGGGAGCGGTTCAGCGCCTCGAAACCCATGACCAAGTTTTCATAGACCGTCAGATGGGGGAAGATTCCCCGTCCTTGGGGCACATAGCCGATCCCGGCAGCGGCGCGTTTGTTTGACGGCATCTGCGAGATATCATTCCCGTCAAACAGGATTTTCCCCTGGCGCGCCTTCAATAACCCCATGACCGTCTTAATCAAGGTGGTCTTGCCGACGCCATTCCGCCCCATCAGGCAAACGACTTGCCCTTGTTTGACCTCGATCCCGACATCATGCAGGATACGGCTTTGTCCATAATACACATCCAAATTGCTTGCCGACAGCATCCCTTGTCTCCCTCGCTTGATGGGCAGTTATGCCGCGTGGCGGTGTCCCAAATACACTTCGATCACGTTCGGGTCGGATTGCACCTGTTGTACTGCCCCTTCGCACAAGAGCTTGCCTTGATGCAGCACCGTCACGGTCGTGGCGAACTGACGCACAAACACCATATCGTGTTCCACCACCAAGATCGAACGCCCTTGCGAAATACGTTGGAGCAGTTGCCCGGTGTGATCGCGTTCCTTGCGGGTCATCCCTGCGACGGGTTCATCCAGCAGTAGCAGCTTGGGCGACTGCATCAACAACATGCCGATTTCGAGCCATTGTTTCTGACCATGTGACAAAAACCCGGCGGCAGTGTCGCGTTTGTCCTTCAGGTTGATCGTCTCCAAGGTCTCATCAAGCTTGTCGCACTGTTCCCCAGTCATACGCCCGCCGAGCGTGATGAGGGATGACCGGAAGCCGCACGCTGCTTCGAGATTGTCATAAATGCTGAGGCTGTTAAAGACTGTCGGCGTCTGAAACTTGCGCCCAATGCCATGCCGCACCAGTTGATGTTCTGAGACGCGCGTCACATTAACGGTACGGTCAAAGGTGACTGTGCCTTTGTCAGGGCGCGTCTTACCAGTCATAATATCGAGCAACGTCGATTTGCCCGCGCCATTCGGACCGATCAAAAAGCGCAGTTCACCATAGCCAATCCCGAAATTCAGTTTATCCAACACCTTAAAACCGTCAAAACTGACGGTGACATTTTTGACTTCGATGATGCAATCCGTCATGATCTGCGCTCCTTGGTAAGCTGTACGACCGTTATGTAACTGTTTCCACTTCCGAAGGGACTTGCGTCAAGACTGGGGCACTGGGTGCGCGCTTGCCCCAGCGATTGAAAAGCTCCTGCGCGGTGCCGACGACCCCCTTGGGGAAGAGCAATACCACGCCCACGAACAACCCGCCCATGATGAGTTGCCAAAAATCGGGACGGGCACTGCTAATACTGCTTTTGCCGACATTGACGATCAGCGCGCCGATGATGGCACCCAACAGTGTCCCGCGTCCCCCGACCGCCACCCAAATCACGACTTCAATCGAGGCGATGATGTCTAGTTGTTTAGGGGCGATGATGCCCACCTGGGGCACAAACAGCACGCCCGCCAGCCCGGCAATACCAGCCGACAACGCGAACACCATCGTCTTGATGACGACTGGGTTATAGCCCATGAAGCGAACGCGATTTTCATCATCACGCACTGCCACGAGTAAACGCCCCAAGCGTGACCGCGTGAGCCAGCGGCACCCCAAATAGACCGCCAGCAGCAGCACCACGCTGGCGATGTAGAGCGCCGTTTTCGTCCCCGGATCACCGAGCGGTGCGCCGAAAATGGTGCGCATTTCAGTGATGCCATTCGTCCCATTGATCAGTTTTTGCTGTCCCACCACCAACAGCGCCACAATCGCCGTCAAAGCTTGGGTGATGATCGAAAAATACACCCCCTGAATACGACTGCGGAAAATCATCAGCCCCAAAATGCCGGCGATCACCATCGGGAGCGCCATCGCCATAAAGACCGCAAACACAGGCGAATAAAAAGGTTGCCAAATGAGCGGTAGCGTCGTCACGCCGTATAAGCCCATAAATTCGGGGAGGGCAGTGCCCACCTTCTCCAAATTGAGGTACATGGCGAAACAATAGGCACCCAAGCCAAAGAATAACCCCTGCCCCAAGCTGAGCATTCCGGTGTAGCCCCAGATCAAATCCAGCCCAACGGCGACAATCGCATAGGTGATGAAGCGCCCTAGCAAATTGATCTGAAAGTCGGATAGCAGGGCGGGCAAGATGAAGATCATCACGAAGGCACACACCACCACGATCAGCGGTTGCACTGCCCCCCCTTTTGATCTCGTCAATTGGTTGATCATCCGTCAATCCTCCCCTACGGTCACGTTCGGCTACGCAGCGCCAACAGACCATTGGGTCTGAACTGCAAGAATACGATGATCACCACAAACACCAAGACCTTCCCCAACGACGCGCCGGAGTCAAAGCCCGCTAGCGAGATATACATCTCAAAAATCGGGTTGAGCGTCCCGATGATCAGCGCCGCCAAAATCGTGCCGGGTAGACTGCCCACCCCGCCCAACACCACCACCATAAAAGCATCGGTGATATAGCCTGTCCCCAACTGCGGACCGATCTGCCCGATCAAGGTCAGAGCGGAACCCGCCACCCCCGCTAACCCCGTGCCCAACGCAAACGTAAGGGCGTCCACGCGCCATGTCGCTACCCCCAATGCCGACGCCATCTCGCGATTTTGCATGACAGCGCGCGTGCGTAACCCGTAAGGCGTGCGATAGAGATAGAAATACACCCCAATCACGCAGATCACCGCCAGTGCGATGATGAACATGCGCGAATAGGGAAACCCAATACCCGGTGCCACCAACCAACGCCCGTCCAACCACGACGGCGAGACCACAGGCACATTGCGCGGGTCGTAACTGCGCGCGACCTGTTGCAGGATCAGCCCGATGCCCCATGTCGCCAACAAGGTATCCAGCGGGCGTCCATACAACCGCCGGATGACCAAGCGTTCCATCACCAGACCCAACGCCCCCATGATCAAAAAGGAGGCGATGATCGAGATCACGAAGATGAGACCTTCCTTTTGTGCGCCCACACCCCGCAACGGCTCGGCAAGGAACGTTTGGAAGATATAGGTCACATAGGCACCCGCCATGATGAATTCACCATGCGCCATGTTGATGACCTTCATCAATCCAAATGAAAAAGCCAACCCCAGCGAGGTTAGCAAAAGGATGGAACCGATACTCAGCCCCGTAAATAGCTGTGAAATCCAGATTTCTATCGACAACTTCCCCCACCTTTCGGCACCTATACGCGACTTAAGCAAACATGCTTCTGCACCCTATGGCGTGCAGAAGCATGTTTGCCGAACGAGTGTTTGGCTTAGCCTGACGGAACTGCCGTCGCTTCCGCCATGAAAGCGTCGCAGATGCCCTCAGGGCGGGTCAACACTGTCGCCCATTCATAACCGCACAGGTACGGGTCGGGGATCACCGGTTCGGTCTCCGAAATCGTGTCGATCAGCCCGTCTGCGCGGATGATACCGATACGGACCGGTTTGACGGTGTGCTGGGTCAACGCATCCAACTCAACAAACCCTTCGGGTGCTTCGGTCGAGATGCCACCGGCATTGATCGCGGCACGCACGGCGTCCACATCGGTGCTGCCCGCCGCTTCCACGGCTGCTTTCCACAGATAGACCCCGAAGTAACCGGCTTCCATGGGATCGCTGGTGACGCGGTTTTCGCCATAACGCGCTTGGAAGGCTGCCACAAAGGTCGCATTGGCGGGGGTGTCTACCGTCTGATAGTAGTTCCACGATACCAAGTGTCCGAGGATGTTTTCGACGCCGATACCGGTCACTTCTTCTTCAGCAATGCTGACCGACAAGGTAGGCAGCGTTTCGGCGGTGTAACCCGCATCCGAGTATTGGTTGAAGAATGCCACGTTGCTATCGCCATTGAGCGTGTTGAAAATCACGTCGGGGGCAGCCGCTTGGATGCGCAGCAAGATGGAGCTAAATTCGGTGCCGCCCAGTGGCACATATTCTTCGCCGACCACTTCCGCACCCGCTGCGGCAAGTTGCGCGCCGATAATGGTGTTGGAGGTGCGGGGGAAGACATAATCCGAGCCGAGCAGGAAGAACTTGGTCTTGCCTTGGCTCAGCAGATATTCGACAGCGGGGACGATCTGTTGGTTGGTGGTCGCGCCGGTGTAGACGATATTGGGCGACATTTCCAGACCTTCGTATTGCACCGGATAGAACAACAACCCATTATTCTCTTCAAACACAGGCAGCACGGCTTTGCGGCTGGCGCTCGTCCAGCACCCAAAGACCACCGCGACGCCATCTTCTAACAACAGCTTACGCGCCTTTTCCGCAAATGTCGGCCAATCGCTAGCACCATCTTCGACAATCGGTTCAATCATGCGTCCCATAATGCCGCCAGCCGCATTGATTTCATCAATTGCCATCAGGGTCGAATCGCGCACGGTCGTCTCGCTGATCGACATGGTGCCGCTCAGAGAGTGCAGGATACCAACACGGATCGGTCCTTCATCTTGCATCACCGCTAGCGAAACAGAGCTGAGCATGAACAGGACGACGACCAGCACAAATCCTAGACGGGTCGTCAGCGTGGAGCGGGTGAATAGTGCCATTGTTATATCCTTGTGGTGAGTTTGGAGACTGTTAAAGGCTACATTTGTTATCTTAATGTTTCTTCACAAGGGTTATCACCACAAAACTCACAAAATTCTCATCAAGAACTTTGTCATAACCCGACATGCGCTTGTGAAGTAAGCTTGGATTTATTGCACAAACCGCCAAAATAAGCCGGCTTCGAGATATGACCTATGCACATTGCACATTTTGATGTGTATTCCACAAGATGGATTGTCCGGCGATTTGTGCGCATTGACATAACGACTGAAATTTTTTTAGGTCAAGCGCTTCGCCAAGCGCCTATCATCGCCAAGCGCATACTGTCTTTATATAGACCAGTCTGTATAATTGACAGAAATGATAGAGCAATCGGCAGGATATGATATGACTCCCGCAATTCTGGTCACAGGCGCGACAGGCAATGTAGGCAGTGAGGTGGTTCGAGGACTGAAGAAGAAAGGGGTAGCTTTTCGTGTAGGCACCTCGACCCTAAAGTCAGCGCCATTATCCCCTAATGATCCCACTGAAACGGTTCACTTCGATTTTTTGAAACCAGAGACCTTCCCCGCTGCTTTTGAAGGCATCGAGCGCTTGTTTTTGATCCGCCCCCCGGCGCTCTCCAATGTCGAACGCGACATCGCCCCCGCGATTCACGCCGCCATCGCCGCAGGGGTCAAGCAGATCGTCTTTCTGTCGCTGCAAGGTGTCGAGAACAACAAAATCGTCCCTCACTATAAAATTGAACAGGCGATCCTCGCAACGGGGGTGCATTACACCTTTTTGAGGGCAAGCTTCTTCATGCAAAACCTATCGACCACCCAAGCCGCCGAGATTCGCGACCATGACGAAATCGCCTTGCCTATGGGTAAAGCTAAAACGAGCTTCATTGATGTGCGCGATATTGCGGCGGTCGCGGTGATGGCATTGACCGAACCCCATGATATCGACCAAAAGATCACGCTCACGGGCAGCGAAGCGTTGGATTACAACGAGGTCGCGCGCCAACTCAGCACGGCATTGGGGCGCACTATTCGCTATACCAACCCCTCGCTTTTACACTTCATTGGGGCACAAATCGCCAGCGGGCACAAGCTAGGTTATACCCTCGTGGTCGCGGCACTCTACACCATCACCCGTTTTGGGAACGCCAAAGAGGTCACCCAGGACGTTGAAACATTGTTGGGGCGTTCGCCTATTACCTTTGAGCAATTCGCGCGCGATTATAGAGCCAATTGGATGCGTTAGGCGGCGCGAACAAAAACAAAAGCGAGGACACTTTGATAGTGTCCTCGCTCAAAAATTGTGCTGATATGACTCCGGTGGGATTCGAACCTACAACCAATTGATTAAGAGTCAACTGCTCTGCCGTTGAGCTACGGAGCCACGACTTCTTAAATTGTAGCAAAATGTCGGCGCGGATCAAGCCTGAACCTGCCCCCGACCCGCCGAGATCACCCCATGACTTCGACCGCATCCCCGACCCGCACCACCCCTTGATCGTTCGAGGTCATGTTTTGTCCAAACAACACCCCCCGCTCCGAGTCACGGTATTGTGCCAGCGTGCGCAAGGGTTCTTTGCCCCGTTGTGCCGTCACCTGATCCGTCGTCGTGATCGCACAACGGGCGCACTGCTTCACCAACTCAAAGGTCACGCTGCCCCCGACGCGCATCTGCTTCCAACCGTCCTCAGCGTATGCGGTCGTCTCACGCACCACGATATTGGGACGAAAACGATTCATCGGTAGGGGTTCATCAAGGCGGTTATTCAAATCCACCAACGATTCTTCCGAGATCACCAAAAACGGGTAACCATCCGCAAACCCGACTTGATCGGTCGTGCGCGGCGCGTAGCGCTGATCGACTTGGCGCACAGCATCATCGGCAAAACGTACCAAGCGCACAGGCGTCTTTAGGTGATCACTCAACCACCCCGCCACCCCATCGCCTTGATCGACCGCCCCCACGCCACTATTTTTCCAAATAGTGACCGCTTGCGCCGCCCCTGTTTGCCCAAAAGCAATCTGCTGCTCGCCCATATCGGGTGCCCGCAACACCAAGTGATCCGCCGTGAGCGCCGTCTGAATCAACGCCATACGGGGCAGTTCCCGCTGGGTCAAAAACATGCCTTCCAAGTCGGTCACCAACCAACGGCGATCATGGCGAAAGCCCTTCGGCTCGACGTAGACTTCGTTCAACGGAATGCCACCACACGACTTCACGGGATACACATTCAACTGCGTTACAACAATACTCAACACATCGCTCCCAAAGCTTTCACTCGTTGCCAGAACTGCCCTATTTTAGACGGCGTTGGTCGCCTGTGCCAATGCCTCGGCAAAGAGCGCCAAGGCGTCTTCGATCTGCGCCTCGTTGACCACCAGCGGCGGAATCCAGCGGATCACATTGTCATAGGTGCCACAGGTCAACAACAATAAATTGCGATCCAAACACGCACGCTGTACTGCTTTGGCGTTGGTCTTGTTCGGCTTGCCCGCCGTCGAAAACTCGACGCCGATCATCAAGCCCAAACCGCGCACATCCCCGATGATCGGGTATTCCGCCATCAATTCACGCAACCCGCCGATCAGGTGCGCGCCTTGTATCGCGGCATTGGCGGGCAAGCCCTCGTCGTGCATCACATTGATCGTCGCCACTGCCGCCGCTGCGCACAGAGCGTTGCCGCCATAGGTGCCGCCGTGTGACCCCGGTTGCCATTTCAGCATCAATTCCCGCGATGACGCCACCGCACTGATCGGCACCCCGCTCCCCAAGCCCTTCGCCATCACGATGATGTCCGGTTGCACATCCGTGTGTTCCAACGCGAAAAATTTACCGGTGCGTCCAAAACCGGTCTGCACTTCATCGATCACCAGCAACATGCCGTGTGCCGTGCAAATATCGCGCAACGCCCGCAAGAAACGCGCCGGGGCGGGCACATAGCCGCCCTCACCCAAGACCGGTTCGATCACCACAGCGGCGGTTTCTTCGGGGGCGGTCTGCGACTTTAGCAACAGATCGAATTGTTCGAGGCAATAATCAATCGTCGTCTCTTCATCCCAGCCAAAACGATAGCTATACGGGAACGGCGCGACAAAAATCCCACCCGGCAACGGTTGATATGCCGCCCGATAGATCGTCTTAGAAGTCGTCATCGCCATTGTTTGGGCGGTGCGCCCATGAAAACTGCCCTGAAACACGATGATGTTAGGGCGTCCGGTCGCTTGCCGCGCCAACTTGACCGCGCCTTCAGTCGCTTCGGCTCCACTGTTGGAGAAGAAAAAGCTGTTGATGTTGCTCGGCGTGATCGCGTTCAACCGTTCCCCCAGTTCGATCACCGGCGGGGACACCACCACATTGATCTGCCCGTGAATCAAATTTGCCGCTTGCTGCTGGATCGCCGCCACCACGCGCGGGTGGCTATGCCCGGTATTGGTCACGCCGATCCCGCTGGTGAAGTCGGTATAACGATTACCAGCAGCATCATATAAATAAATGCCCTCGCCCCGCACCGGCTGAATCGTCGTGAGGTGCGTCCATACAGGGGAAAGGTGGTCGAGCGTTGGAGCGGACATAATCGGATGATCCTTCACTAATGAATGCGCATAATGATAGAACAAATTGTAACTACACAGCTACCCCTCATCCCCCGACCCCTTCTCCCACAAGAGGAGAAGGGGAGAAACGCAGTAGAAAGTCCCTCGCCCCGCCGCTTCGCTTATGGAGAGGGATTTAGGGTGAGGGGTGTGT
>Ga0163154_10003491_pt1 | contig 21710 bp, 20 predicted proteins | sample OliLakLV19MP9P1_FD_148649 | JGI IMG/M metagenome (GOLD analysis project Ga0163154, IMG submission 148649) | Freshwater microbial mat bacterial communities from Lake Vanda, McMurdo Dry Valleys, Antarctica - Oligotrophic Lake LV.19.MP9.P1 | ecosystem: Environmental > Aquatic > Freshwater > Lake >... | reverse complement strand
ATGTCGGAGGTGGTGAAGGAGCCTTCAGGATGATTGGTAATCACCCACTCAATGTCGCCGTTTGTGGCAACTACCTTGAATAGCTGGACGCGAAAGGGAACTTCTTTCAGTTTGACGGATACGCCATGCTTCAAGCGTGCTGCACTCCACTCTATGGAGTTGCCAATAGGGCGATTACATCAAAACGTTTTCGAGGTTTTTAAAGGTTTGGTAGATTCCCTTGACAGTATTGATAAAATAATACTCAAAAACGACGCGTGAGACAAATGAGCGAATTAGCAGCGGTTGGGGACTTTTGTCCGAACCCTGAGTGTGAAGATTACGGGAAGGTTGAAGCAAAAACCATCATTCGCTATGGTAAAACGAGAGAGGGTCGTCAACGCTTTCAGTGTAAGACCTGTAAACAGACTTTCAATGAGCGCAAAGGCACGATGCTGTACAATCGCAAAACGGATGAAAAGGATATTTTAGAATGCCTAGTGGGTCAAGTGGTATGAGCAGCGCCATTATTTAAGCGCCTCGCCACCGGGTGCCTTGTGCAAGCGCCAGAACCACCCATTGAGGATGCGTTGCACGGATTCCGCCATATTCAGCCAGCTACCAGCCACGGGCGTGTAAAGCGGTAGGATGCCCTGTTGAAAACACCACACCAGCCACGCCGAGTTTTTGTGTCCCACCAGATTATCCATCACCAGCAGCAGGCGCAGCGGCGGCAACTCGGTCGAGCGTGTCGGTTTGACCGTCAGTCCACTGCGCCAACTTTCCCACAAAGCCCGGTTGTTGTCGGCATTTAGCCGCGTCGTTGGCTCAGGCAGCGTATCCACGATCGCCGCCAGTTCCGTCTTCAGCCGGCCGTGCAGGGTTTCGTTGCGGGTATTGGTCACGCCTCGGACACGCACCTGAACGGTTTTGGGATGCAGCAGCGTCAGCATTTTGGCGGTGCCTTCCTGGAAATATGCATGAGACTGGCTCACCGGCTGCCCGACAGGTTGCCAGCTGGCACCCTCATCGTTTTTGAGTATTATTTTACCAATACTGTCAAGGGAGTCTACCCAAGCTTAGGCTCAAAAAAATATACCTCCGTAGCTTCTGGCATACGGAGGTATTTGTAAATGACCGTCTAAAAATCGCATTGGCTTCCTAGTTGGGTGCTAAGCCTCATCGGAAGTTAAACTATTAGGACTTTCGCTCACGCATTTACCCCACCCCTAAATCCCCTCCCCATTGCATGGAGAGGGGACTTCAAGATGCGTTTTTCTCCCCCTCTCCAATACTTGGAGAGGGGGCCGGGGGGTGAGGTAAGCGAAAGTCCTGACTATAATCCTTAAACGATTGGTAAGGTGCAAGCTTGATCGGGAAATCACGCTTCAGTGGGTGGTAAGTGGCCTCGCCGCCATTCATAAAAGAATAGCACGAAGAACACAACAGCTAACACCACCATGAATGCTCCTGCTGCTATTACGCCTGTGGCAACATTGTCCCAGCCGTAGGCAGAGAGAAGATTTCCCCTAAGGTTACTTCCCGTCAACATCGTATTGCGGAGATTTGTGACTGTTGTTAACCCTGTTTGTGCTTCTTCAAGCGCAACATCATCACCTGATTCCGTGGCTGCGGTCACCGCTGCTCTAAATTCGCGCTGTACGCCACCCAATGTTGCGTAGGCAGCATCTGGATAGCCCGCCTCATCGGCTGACTCCCGCATGTGCAAAGCTATGAGTTCTGAGTAAACTTGGGCTTGGTTGCCGGTAGTGAGGTCTAGCCCAGCATTCTCGGCGAGGCCAGATATCTGTCGTTCCTCATCGGAAAGCTGGTCTTCTGCCGAAAAAGAGATCTGCTGAACTACCAGTTCATCGCGAACATTATCCTGGACGAACCGGCCCAACCCTAGTGAGATCCCCCCCAACACTAAGGCTCCAACGCTGAGGGTGAGCCAAAGTAATAGTACTCTTGACCACATTGCTGCTGAGAGACGATGGCTTAGGTATTTCATGAAGTTACTCCTTTAGATTGACTGACTACTAATTAGAAACGTGCATTAACAAGAAATCTTTATGTTCCTTTCACAGCATAAAGACCTTTGATAGTTCACTAATGATATTGGCACAATGAAGAATGCTTCAGATCAGGCGATTTGACTGAGACTAAACCTTACCTTCAGCACAGATTTTTGAAATACTTCTACATTGTCCTTTAAAACAGGGTCAGGATGTAGTGAGATATATCACCCGTGTCGGTATAAGTGTCACATCACAAAATGACATTGTCTTGTTGCGCGACATGACATTTGTTATGGGTAACACGCAAAAGAATATAAATTCAACGCAGAGGTTTGAACTAGACTTGCACCACTTGTCATATAAAGTAATATAATAATATTTACTATGGCATTTTGCATATCATCATAGCTATACTCGATATGGCACTCTTTAATCTACTAGTGGATCTTGATCAAAAAGCTCCTCGCGTCGGCATGGCCAAAGATATTGGTCACACCACGAATACACTCAATGATTAAAGCATCATTGTGGACAAACCTCGTCCCGCCGTTCCAATCACCTTACCCACGATAATCGGTCTGTGGTGCGTTTATATAGAGGAAGGTGACACAATCTACCAAGTGATTACCCCTGGTACGGGATGATGCGAAATACTGGGAATGCGACTGCCACTGCCTCAAAATCTTTGACCAAGGCATTTACTCACAGGCATATGAGGCTGTCCGCCGTGCGCGCTGCTCAACCAGAACCTCCTCCATCTGCACCGTGATGTACAAACCTAAGAATGATACGTTTTGTATTGTTCTCACGTTCTTTAAACCTATATCAGTCCATCCACGCATCATCTGAACAACCTCTTTGTGCTAAAAGAGGGATGTTACTGGTTAATGATGACATCCTGCATTGATGACTATCAGGCAGTCTCTGATACACTATATTCAATGTTTTGAATATGGAGTAGCACGATGGAATTGTCTTACGAACAGCTTGCGGAGTTTTTCAAAGGTCTGGCGCACCCCACACGGCTGCAAATACTGGATTTGCTGCGAGAGGGTGAGATGTGCGTTTGCCATATTGAAGCGTTATTGAATAAGCGACAGGCATATATTTCGCAGCAGTTGATGACCCTGCGTGAAGCGGGACTGGTAGACAGCCGTCGTGATGGTCTGCAAGTCTACTATCGACTGACCGATCCTCAAATTAGAGATTTGCTAAACCTCATGCTCGGAGCAACCCACAATATAGGCATTCAATGTGTCGAAGGTTGCCCCTGTCCCACCTGTTCTGTTATTAGAATTGCACAAATTCAGTGAAAAGGAAATATCATGTTGAGTATCAAAGTTCTTGGCTCAGGTTGTGCGAATTGTAAGCGCTTAGAAGCGGAAACGCGCGCGGCACTGGATGCAGCAGGTATCGCTTACGACTTGTCGAAAGTCACCGACTACGCCGACATCATGGCTTACGGCATCATGAGTACACCGGGTCTGGTGATGAATGAGAAGGTGTTATCGGTCGGACGTATTCCTAAGCGGCAGCAGATTGTCGAATGGGCAACGCAGGCCGAGTAAATCAACTATTCATACCGAGGACAAAAGATAATGACGACGCGCATACAACAGCTTATCCCCTCTCACGATGATCGCCAATCGCTTTTGATCGTTGTTATGGTTGCGATTGTCTGGTGGATTGCTTACAACAGTTTGCAAACGATTGCAGATTTTATCACCTTTCAACTGCTCAAACTGGCTCCTGAAAGTCAAATCGGCAGTTCGCTGAATTTCTTCTTTTATGATGTGCTCAAGATTCTTCTGCTGCTTTCGGGCATGATTTTCCTCATCACCACGCTGAGAAGTTTCATTACGCCTGAGCAAAGTCGCCGCTGGCTCGGTGGCAGACGCGAAGGGGTAGGTAATACCCTGGCTGCGCTGGTCGGTGTGATTACTCCCTTTTGCTCCTGTTCTGCCGTGCCGCTGTTCATCGGTTTTGTCGAGTCAGGTGTCCCTCTCGGCGTGACCTTATCCTTCCTGATAGCAGCACCGATGGTCAACGAAGTTGCACTCGTACTACTTTTTGGCATGTTCGGCTGGCAAGTCGCTGGTTTGTATTTGGTCTCCGGGCTGACCGTCGCAATCGTGGCAGGCATTATCATTGGGCGGATGAAAATGGAGCGTTACGTTGAAGAGTTCGTTTATCAAATCAAGATCAAAAGTGGTAGGTTGTTAGCGGACGACCATCTGAATTGGACAGAACGCTTTGAACAGTCGCTCCAAAGTACCTGTGAAATCGGTGGCAAGGTCTGGTTATATGTGGTGATTGGAATCGCCATCGGCGCATTCATACATGGCTACGTACCCAATGATTTTCTAGTAGAGATCATGGGTAAGAAAGCGTGGTGGTCTGTACCTGTGGCAGTGATTTTGGGTGTGCCGCTGTACTCCAATGCGGCAGGTGTAATCCCAGTGGTTAGTGTCCTGTTGGAGAAGGGAGCCACACTCGGCACTGTACTGGCCTTCATGATGTCGGTTGTAGCCCTCAGTCTACCAGAAATGGTTATTCTGCGGCGCGTGCTAAAGCCGCGACTGATTGTTCTCTATGTCGCTGTAGTGACGCTGGGCATTATCCTAATCGGTTATCTCTTTAACATCGTTCTCTAACCGACACTATCAACTTTATCCAATCAGGCAGTCATATCCGCTTTATGTCCAGCAGATCATGCCAAAAGCCGAGCCTGAAAGCGGGTCACTCCTTCAGCCCAAACGCCCGCGAGGTCGTCCCAAAGGAAGTAAAAATCATGCCAAACCGGAGACTGGTCTCAGTCCATTGCTCCAGCTTTTAGGAGCTATGCTCACCACTCTTCACCTTCAACTGACCTATTTACAGGTCAAACACATCGTTCTACACGGGTACTTTGGCAATTATCCTTCAATCTAGTTGGTACAACAAATGGGCTTACATATCATCTCAAAAATGAAGTGTAACGCTGCACTGTATTTACCTTATACCAGCGACAAACTCCGTCGTGGTCCGACCCCACCCTATGGCAACAAACTCACCTATAGACAACTGCCACTCACTGCACGGGTCACATCTCGCATTCACGATGATGACTAGGAGTTTCTGGATAATTCATTATTCTTTCCAACTGGGTGTGGTGAAAGGTGTGGCGAGAATACTCTTGACGAATGAAAACATGTCCGTATTGCCAAGCACACATACATCAGATGAAGGCGGGACGTAATTGAAGTGATCTTTACAGACAGCGCGACCACAAAATTGACATAAAGCGTGGGCGGGACGGTCACAATGCCAACAGTTCATAAAAAACAATCTCCCGCGATGAATAGCGCAATGTATTCTTAGTGTATACAAAAGCGCTCCACGCACCCACATACTGATATAAGCAATTTGTGCCTGCTATCCGATAGTCCCGGCACACTCACTCTTGGGCGTATTGACAGGGTAGGAAAAAGTTAGGACTCCTCCCAACGCGCCCCCGTTCCACCGTATACTGAAAACATCACACAACCTGACACTGCGGAAAAGGATGCCAGTATGGAATCAACGATCAGCCAGCACATCAAAGGGTACGATCTGCGCGAAAGAATTGGGGCAGGGGGATTTGGCGCGGTCTACAAAGCCTATCAAAGTACCGTCGGGCGCGAAGTCGCCATCAAAATTATTCTGCCCGGTCTCGCCAGCCAGCCCGAATTTATCCGACGCTTTGAAGGCGAAGCCCAACTCGTCGCCCGTTTGGAGCATCCGCATATCACGCCGCTGTATGATTATTGGCGCGATCAAGACGGCGCGTATCTGGTCATGCGCTGGCTGCGCGGCGGCAGCCTGCGTGATGCACTGCAAAATGGTCCGTTTGAACTACGGGCGGCGGCGCTGCTGCTGGATCAGATCGCGGGGGCGCTTTCGCTGGCGCACCGCAACGGCGTGATTCACCGCGACATCAAACCGGGCAACATCCTGCTCGATGAAGACAGCAACGCTTATTTGACCGATTTCGGCATCGCTAAGGATTTAAATCTGCCGAGCAGCAACACGCAGCAGGACGCGATTGTCGGGTCGTTGGATTACATCTCACCGGAGCAAGCTCGCAGCGAACCCGTCACCGCCCGCACCGATATTTACAGCCTGGGCGTGACGTTGTATGAAGTCATTACCGGACATCATCCGTTTGAAAATATTTCCGCCATCGAGCGCTTGTATAAGCACATTAACGACCCGCTGCCGGAGATCACCAACCTCGAACCCGCGTTGGAAAGTGACGTGAACCGCGTCATCCAGAAGGCGACGGCGAAAAATCCCGATCATCGCTATCCTGATGCGTTGGCCTTCGCGGCGGATTTTCGTGAAGCCGTCGGCATGAATCGGAGTTCGACTTCGGTGATTGAACTGCTGACGCAGCGCGAACATGAAATTTTGCAACTGATTATCGACGGTTTATCGAACAAAGAGATCGCCCAGCGGCTGACAATCACGCTCGGCACCGTTAAATGGTATGCGAACCAGATTTACAGCAAATTGGGAGTTCGCAGCCGTGTGCAGGCCATCGTCCGCGCTAGAGAACTTAATCTGATCGTGAAGCCGGGGGAAGCCCCGTCGGCGGTGATGATCCCGACTGAGGATTTTTATCCTGAAAACCCGTATAAGGGCTTACGCGCTTTTCAATCCGCTGATAATCAGGATTTCTTCGGGCGTGAGGCGTGGGTGAATAAACTCATCACACGGATGGGCGATGCGCCAAGGATGGGGACAAATGGCGCAAACCTTGGGGCGATGCGTGCGCCATCCGTGCCGCATGACCCCGCCGAAACCAATCGTTTTCTCGCCGTTGTCGGCCCCAGCGGCAGCGGCAAATCGAGCCTCGTCAAAGCGGGACTGATTCCGGCCTTATGGCGCGGCGACCTGCCCGGCTCGGAAAAATGGTTCATCATCGAGATGCTGCCCGGTGCGCGTCCGCTTGATGAACTCGAAATCGCACTGACGAAAGTCGCCGCGAATCAATCCGGCAATCTGCGCGAACAGCTTCAGCGTGATGCATTCGGCTTGCTGCGGGCTGCCAATTTGCTTTTGCCCAACGATCAAAGCGAACTCGTGATTGTCATCGACCAGTTTGAAGAAGTGTTCACGCTGGTGGAAGATGAAAAAGCGCGGACGCATTTTCTCGATCTGCTTTATATCGCCGCCACCGAACCGCGCAGCCGCGTGCGCGTCATCATCACCATGCGGGCGGATTTTTATGACCATCCGCTGCATTATCCGCAGTTTGGCGAACTCGTCCGCACCCAATTAGAGACGATCATGCCGCTTTCCGCCGCCGAATTAGAACGCGCCATCGCCAGCCCCGCCAAGCGTGTCGGCATGACGTTTGAGCCAGGATTGGTGACAGCCATCATCGCGGATGTGAATTATCAACCGGGGGCGCTGCCGCTGCTGCAATATGCACTGACGGAACTTTTCGAGCAGCGATCAGGCCGTTTGCTGACCCGCGAAGCCTATCAGGCCATCGGCGGCACCGTCGGCGCATTGGCGAAACGTGCCGAGGAAATTTACCAAAATCTGGATGATGTGGGTCAAGAAGCCGCCCGTCAGATGTTCTTGCGCTTGGTCACATTGGGCGAAGGCGCGGAAGACACGCGTCGGCGCGTGGCACGGAGCGAACTGCTGGCGATTAGCCTTCACCCTAAATCCCTCTCCCAAGCGGAGAGGGACTTAAGCGCAGATTCTCCTCCTCTCTATGTAATGGAGAGGGGGTCGGGGGGTGAGGAAATCATGGACGAGATCATTGACACTTACGCCGCTTACCGCCTGCTCTCGCTGGATAACGACCCCGGCACACGCACCCCAACCGTTGAAGTGGCGCATGAGGCGATTTTGCGCGAATGGGAACGGCTGCGCGGTTGGCTGAACGACAGCCGCGACGAAATCCGTTTACAGCGCCAATTAGCGAGTGCCGCCCAAGAATGGCGCAAAGCCAAGCAAGACACCAGCTTTTTACTGCGCGGCACACGGCTGGAAACACTGGAAAATTGGGCGCAGACGACTCAACTCGCGCTCACATCCAGAGAACGAGACTTTCTCGCAGCCAGCCTGAAACAGCGTGAAGCCGAATACACCGCCGAAACAGAACGGGCGGCGCGCGAAACCCGATTGGAAACGCGCTCACGCCGCTTTTTGCAATCGCTGGTTGCTGTGCTGCTGCTGGCGACATTGGGCGCATTTGGATTAACAAGTTTTGCCGTAAGTCAAAGCGGGGTAGCACAGCGCAGCGCAGTAGAAGCGCAGAATCTCGCTCTCATTAACGGCTCACAGGCGGCGCTGGCAAACGGCAAAACCGATCAGGCGATTGCACTGGCGATGGAAGCGGTCACAATTGATCCAAGTTCGGCACGAGCGCAGGTGGCATTGAGCGAAGCCGCCTATGCGCCGGGAACGATCCGTATTTTTGAAGGACATACCGCTGAAGTGGATTGGGTGGAATTCAGCCCAGACGGACTCGCCGCACTGTCTGCTTCATGGGACGGCACATTAATCCTATGGGATATTCAAACAGGCGCAGAAATTTGGCGTTTTGAAGGGCATATGGACAAAAGTGGGACAGTCGCCTTCCTGCCTGATGGCTTGACCGCCATTTCTGGCTCTTACGATACAACCATGATTCAATGGGACATCCAGACGGGGCAAATCATCCGCCGCTTTGAGGGACAGCCTGACCAGATATGGGCAGTGGCGGTGAGTCCCGATGGCTTGACCGTCGCTTCTGGTGGCTCAGGAAATAATATGCTTCTGTGGGACATCCAGACAGGGGAAATCATTCGCAGTTTTGAAGGACACACAGGTGGTATAGAAAGCATTGAGTTCAGCGCCGATGGCAGCCAGCTTGTGACCGCCTCTGACGATAATAGTGTCATCCTGTGGGATGTGGCAACAGGGCAGATACTTCACCGTTTAGAGGGTCATCACTCATGGGTTGCCAGTGCTACTTTCAGTCCTGACAACAGCGTAATTGCCTCTGTGTCAGACGATAGTTGGGTGATTCTCTGGGATCGTGAGACAGGCGAGATGATTAAACATTTCTCCGAAGGCGGTTCAACCGGTCCGACAATCATAGATGTCGCTTTTAGCCCCGACGGTCGCACCCTTCTCACCGGAGGGGTAGCAGGAGTAATCCTTTGGGATATTGACACCAGCCAACCCCTTAGTCACCTGCGGGGGCATGGGGGGGATGTAAACTCAGTCGCTTTCAACTCGAATGGACGAACGGTCATCAGCGCAGCAGTCGATGGCACTTTACGGCTGTGGGATTTAGAAGAGGGGCAGATCATACGCCATTATTCCAGTACAGAAGATGGAAATTTGTTTACGTTAACCGTCAGCCCTGATGGTCACACAGTATTATCGCCCTGGTTCACCGGCTCAAGCATGAATGTCATTATCTGGGATTTGAACACCGGGGCGGAGCTTCGTCGTTATAGCACGGACAACTTTATTTCCAATGCTACATTTTCCCCGGATGGACAGATGGCACTCTTAGGTGTTGATCACTATAACGGAACACCTGCCGAGGTTATTATGTTAGATGTCAACACAGGCGCAGAACTTCGTCGTTTTACAGGGCATCTCACAGGGGTAAGACGACTGGGCTTCTTGCCTGATGGGCATACTGCTTTCTCGAATGATAGGAATGGCGTGACTATTCTGTGGGATGTGGCGACAGGCTCGGAGATTCGGCGGTTCAGCAGCGACCAAGGCGATGAACGCACCACGGTCTGGTTCACCCCGGATGGTCATAACCTCGTTGACACGTATGGCGATGGCAGCATTGCGCTGTGGGACGCGGAGACCGGCGCGGAACTTCGCCGCTTTGAAGGACATACGTTAGCGCCAAACGTTGTTGATTTCACAGCCGATGGACAGCGCGCTTTCTCCGGCGGGCCGGATACCACAGCCATCCTGTGGGATGTCGCTACTGGCGCAATCATTTATCGTTTCACCGATCACACATCTCAAATCCCCATCGTCGATATGACCGCTGATGGCAGTCTGGGGATTGCGGGTGCAGCCGATGACACGACCTTGTTGTGGGATTTGAATACAGGTGATCTGATCCGCCGTTACAATAGTGGGATATTCCAGCCAACATTTTTACCGGGTAATCAGACTGCTCTCAGGAATAACTTTGGCAACCTAGAATTGTGGCGGATTGACGCAACACTCGATGAACTTCTCACATGGACACGCGCCAATCGTTATGTCCCCGAACTCACTTGCGATCAACGTGAACTCTATCGCCTAGAGCCGCTGTGTGAACCCGCATCACAACAGATCACAACCGGGTCAGGATAAATTTCCGGCAAAGTCGGATTTCACAAATCAGACGCAGCATTCAAGCGAAGGGACGACGACAGGTCGTCTCTTTTTTTATCCATTTTTCAAACGTGTCTTCTTTGAGAACTAAAAATATAAGGGTAGGAAAAAGTTAGGGATGTTCCCACAACGCCGATAATATCCATTATGCTGAACCTATCAGTCGGCAAAGCGCTTTGTTGATTGTGATGGTCAGATCAAGTCGTTCAACGAGAATAAGGAAATCAGCATGAAACAAATCCGCTTGTATGGAGTACTAATCATAGCATTACTGAGTCTCACGTCGGTGCTGGTAATGGCGCAGGATGCTACGGAAGAACCCGTCTCCGACTTCGCGCCACCAACCGGAGCGCTGATGCCTTGCCCGGTGGAAGTCACCGCAACGACGGTTTGCGATGTGATCGCAACACAGCCGGAAGATATTGTCGGTGTCTGGTCCCTTTACTTTCAGAGTCAGGCAGCCTTTATCCGCTTCAATATGGATGGCACATGGGTTCTAGGCAATTCGGTGGAGAGTACCTCCGATCTTACTTCAGCCTCTGCCAGCGGCCCCTACAGCTTTGACGACGCAGGCGTATTCACATCGGTTTCCACTGGCGCTCCGCTCGATGTCGTGCCACAAGAGTGCCAAGCAGGTCGTTATATTTTGCGCGTGATCAAAGTTGGAGGGCAACCAGTGGCACTCAATCACATGGTCATCGAGGATTGCTTCGTAAACCGGGAGACCGATTGGCGTTACACGATGCTCCGAGTCAGCGGCGAATAATTTAAATATATAACAAAACGGGACGCCCTAAAAAGTGTCCCGTTTTTGTCATAAGAGGTAATTTTGGCGGGCGGCATGGCATAAGGTGTCATGCCGCCCGTTGTGGTTTCAGGCGGAAGTGCGCCCTCATCCAGCGTTGGGATTTCCGGCACTTCTGGCGCCTTTCGACACACGCCCACGCTTCTTGATACGCGACAACGACAGCAAGTACGGTGCTGCGTTCGCCCGGGCTGCCAGCGGCATCGAGATTCTCAGAACGCCGATTCGTGCCCCCAAGGCAAACGCGGTTTGTGAACGCTTTCTGGGAAGTATCCGCCGCGAGTGTCTCGATCACCTGTTGATTGTCAATGAACGCCAGTTGCACCGCGTGATTAAGGAGTACGTGAAGTATTTCAACACTGCCCGACCGCACCAAGGCATTGGGCATCGCCTTCCAGTACCCCCTGCCGAGCCAGAACATACAACAGAACATGGGGAATAGAATCATCGCGTTTCCAGTTTTGGGTGGTTTGCACCACGACTATCGTCGCAGAGCCTGAAATGTCGTTTCTCCCTCAGATGCGCTAAGTATCCCCCACAGCCCGAAAATCTAGCGGTTTTACAGCACATTGCCCTTAATCTTCTCAAACAAGAACGCTCAGCCCGTTCCAGTGTTAAAACCAAGCGCTTACGCGCTGGTTGGGATGATAGTTATTTGTTCAAAGTTTTGGCTTCTTAGTTTTCATACAATCGCCCTAACCCACCGATGTAATACAACATAGCGAAATGATGCCAAGTTCCGCCGATTTGCTCCACGCTCCTCGTTTTACACTATCGGGCATTTTTACTGTCCACTAAACTAGGGGAAGCTCAGATTGTTTGGGGGTACAAATGAATAAAAATCAAGAATGCTACGATATGCCAATTGAAGCACTAGGAGTCAGTGAGGCCTGTGTACAAGCTGCAATAACGTCTGGCTGTACAATAGTAGGAGACTTTTTAGATATCTTTCAAAGGTTCGCCAGCGGCACCTACAGTGTAGACAATGTTCTATTACCCTATATTGAAGAAATAAAAGATAAAATTATATCGATAGGATGTTACCCACCGATGTAATACAACATAGCGAAATGGCGAAATGATGCCAAGCCAGACGTTGAAACGTCCGACTGCCAAAGTGCCAAGCGCACTAAAGGCGCTAATTTGACCCTTTACGTTCTCTAATAGCCCCTTCAGTGGGCTTGGTTTCTCGGTAGCCTGTCGGCTTTAGCCACTGGCGGAAAAGTCTAATAAAGGGATAAAGTCCAATTTAGCGGAAATGCTCAATATTATCGCTTCACCGATCTCCCAACGTAGAGCAATCGTCGGGCAAACGTCATCTAATCTGGTGATTCATCCTCTCACGAAATGTTACAATGAGGGCTGACCTGAATTTACAGCTTATCGCTCAGCGCGAGGCTTTAGAAGGAGTCCTCCTATGTTCAAACGGTTACGTACCCTTTTACTCTTATTATGTTTTGTCGTCGCAGCGGGCGTTTACGCGCAGGGTGCGCCGGAACGCATTAATGATGCACTGGCGGATTTGAGTACGCGGCTCGGCATCACCATAACCCTGAACGACCTGCAAAACTGGTCTTGGGGACAAGACAATTACCCCGATACCAGTTTAGGCTGCCCACAGGCGGGTCAGGTCTATGCTCAAGTCTTGACCGTCGCCTATCAGTTTGACCTGACTTACGGCGGCAATATTTATGATTACCGTGTCGCCGCTGATGGCAGCCTCGTCCTGCTGTGCAGCATCACCGCGCTGGCAGAAGTCACCGAAGTGCCTCTGGGAGTCGGCGGTGATCCATCGCTCAGTAACCCAATCTGCCCCGCGCCTCCTGTAGGCATCATCTATCCGCCGACTCGTTTTATCTTCGGTATTCAAGGGCGCGTTACCCCCGGCCTGCCCAACAACGTCCGCACCGAGCCGAATGTCAACGGCGCACTCGCGGGTGAAATCCCCGGCGGCGCGACCTTCAACATCCTCGCGGGGCCGCAGTGTGATGAATTTGGCAATTTGTGGTGGCAGGTGGATTTTGATGGGCTGGTCGGTTGGACGGCTGAATTTACCAACGGGCAATATCTGCTCGAACCCGCAACCGCTGCGCTTCTGCCCACCGGACTTGAAGCAATCTCAGTGGATAACGCCGACCAAATCAGCGAAGTCTCGCGCTTGCAGGGCAATTTCGCACCCGCGCTTGCATGGTCAAAGAGTGCGGAAGCCGATGCTCCACCGCTTCTGATCGCGCTCGGTGCGCGTGGTTCTGGCGGCGCATGGATTTACGACACCAACGCCATCTCTGAATCCGCCCGTATTGTTCAGCCGGGGACTGACCTCACGACAATCGCTGTCGGCCCCGAATCGACTTTACCGCTGTTCGGCAGCGAAAACGGCGGCATCCGTCTATGGGACATTTCCGCCAATACAACACTTGTGGAACGGGCTTTCCTGCAAAGCCAAGCCGATCCGGTGAGCGCGGTGGCCTTCAGCAGCGACGGCACCACCCTCGCCGCGACGGGCGGACGCGCCGTCTTGCAGCAGGACGTACCTGAAAATCAATTTGCGATTTCGCTTTGGGATGTCGCCACCGTATCGCAAAAACCGGTCGCGCTGCGTGGTCATACGGCGGAAGTGATTTCACTCATGTTTAACACCGATAACACCATGCTCTATTCTGGCAGCCAGGATGCAACCGTCCGCTTCTGGAATGTGGCGGATGGCAGCAGCACCAGTACCCAACTGCCTGCCGCCGTGAATGCAATGGCGCTGACTTCTGATGGTACGACCCTCATTATTGGCTTAGTCGATGGCAGCATCCAGACCGTCGATATTGCCGCATCCATCGCATCACCTTTCGCCCAGAATGGCACGCCGATTACGAGTGTCTCAATCAGCCCTGACGGTACCTTGTTGGCTTTTGGCGATGGCGGCGGGATTGTCCATGTGTGGGATATTGCCGAGCGCACCGAATTGATGGTGTTGCAAGGCCATACCGGACTGGTCGAAAATCTGAGCTTTAGCCCTGATGGGACGTTGATCGCGTCATTAGGCGAAGACAACACGATTCGCTTGTGGGCGGTTGTCGGGGGCAGTGTAGGCTAGAGTCACACACCCATTAAATACGCAAACCGTAGGGAACGACCTGTGTGTCATTCCCGGTAAGCAGATCAACGAGTCGACAAAAATAATGTAGGACTTACGCAGATGATGGGTTTTGTAGGGGCGACTCGGCGAGTCGCCCCTACGGAAAATCTCGCTGAACTGCGTAACTTCTATAATGTAAAAATTGGAACCACCTAAGCAAAGCGACGACACCAAGAGAATTTCTTGAAAATCTTCTTGGCGCTCTTGGTGACTTGGTGGTTGAAAATTAAACGACTTTCATGGTTTTACTTCTACTCAATCAGCACTTTTAACACAGCGCCTCGTTCCAGCGCCTTATCAAAAGCAGCAACCGCCTGCGCCAAAGGGAAGCGGTGCGTAATCAGATAATCGATTTTGATTCCGCCAATTTTCAGCAGCCGAATCGCCTCTTTATAATCGTCGCCGACATACATCAGACTGCCTTGGATTTTGAGTTCCCAATCCTGAATCAGTCCGGCGGGGATGCTGGCATCTTTCGCAAACACGCCCATCACAATCAGCGTCGCGCCTTTACGACAGCCCAAAATGCTGGCACGTAAAGCCGCTTCTACCCCTACGCATTCAAAGACCACATCATAGCTGCTAGGCGCAACTGACTCAGCGGTATTCAATCCCCATTTACGGGCGACGACTAATCGCTCTTCCATTAAATCGATCACTGTCACCGAAGCTGCGCCATAAACTGCCGCGACCTGCGCCACCAGAAGACCAATCGTCCCCGCGCCAACAACGGCAACATGCAGCCCTGCGATATTCCCGGCGAGGCGCACCCCATGCACCGCGACGGCGGCAGGCTCAACCACAGCACCCTGCTCATGGGTAAAATCATCCGGCAGGAGATGGATTCGATCCAGCGGCGCGGCGAAATACTCCGCCATCGCGCCCGGCGCTTGAAAGCCCATCACACGCAGCCCGGTACTGATGTTATAGCGTCCCGGCTCAAAACGCGGATTCTCTCCCGCAGGTAGCGATGGCTCGATCACCGCTTTCTTACCGATCAAGCCAGCATCCACCCCGTCACCAACGCTGATAATCTCGCCGCTGACCTCATGCCCCGGCAGAACAGGATAAGAAACAAATGGGTGCATTCCCTCGAAGGTATGCAAATCCGACCCGCAAATACCGACAGCATGAATTTTTAACAGCACTTCCCCCGCCGCCGCTTCCGGTTTTTCAACATCAATCACTGCTAAATGATGCGGTTCAGAAATAATGACACGTTTCATCGATATACTACTTTCTTGCTATTTGGCGTACTTACCGTTTTAAGACCCAATCTGCAAATGGACTTTGAGCGTTTCGCCTGCTTTAAACTGATGGAAAAGCTGCGCGAAATCCGCTAGCGGCACGGTATGGCTGACCAACGGTTCAACATCAATCACGCCATTTTCCAGCCACGCAATCGCCGGAAGGAAGGTATAGCACAGTGCAAACGACCCAATGATCGTCCAGTCATTTCGGAAAATATCATACGGATTCAGCGTAATCTTGGCATTATTAGCTGTAACGCCGAATTGCAAAAATTGTCCACGCACCTTGAGATGACGGATAGCGCCTTCAATCACAGCGGGAACGCCCGTCGCATCAATCACAATATCAAAACCATGCGGCGCTAAGGCTTTCAGTTCAGCATCTTGGTCGGGATTAGCAAGAACTGTTTGATTCGCGCCAAGCTGCTTCGCTAAAGCAAGCCGCTGCGGTTGTTTATCCACTACCACAAGCTGTGACGCATTTCCCGCCCGAAGCGCTTGAATCAGCAGCAACCCCATCGGCCCACTGCCCATCAACAAGACACGATCCGCCGGACGAATATGCAGCCGCTTTAAGGCATAGACGACACACGCCAGCGGTTCGATAAAAGCCGCCTGCTTATCATTCAGTGCATCCGGCAGACGATAGGCCGCCCGCGCCGGCACTGTTACGTATTCTGCGAAACCGCCGCTGCGCGTGATTCCAATCCCCTGCCAATTAGCGCAGTGATTCGACTGTTCATTCCGGCAAAAATCGCAGTGTCCGCAGTACAAATTCGGATCAACCGCGACACGCTCACCGATGCTATAGCCTTTTACTGCGCTCCCGATTTCGACAATCTTCCCGCCGAATTCGTGACCGGGTATCAGGGGAAAATCCGACATATATTCGTTGCCGTAAATATGCAAATCCGTCCCACAGATGCCACTGCGGGCGACCTGCACGACAATTTCATCGGCGGCAGGCGTTGGATCATTGACTTGTTCCAGTGAGATCGTTTCCGGCTGTGGAAACACGATTGCTTTCATAGTGTGTCCTAATGGGTTTGGTTATCTCTCGTGTAAAACAGGGTGTTACTGACCTCTCGCGGCGGTGCGGTGGAAGATCGGATGACGAGCCGTGTTTCTAAGACGGCAGATTGCGGCTCAAGATCGCCATCTTCAATCTGACGCAGCAGTAAATCAACCGCTGTCCTTCCCATTTCGACAATCGGCTGCGCCACCGTCGTCAGCGGCGGCATCATGTAAGATGCAATCGGGATGTCATCATAGCCCAAGACCGAAATATCATCTGGCACTTTATAGCCCATTTCTGCAACGGCGTGCATGACACCCACTGCCGTCACATCCGTGAGCGCGAAAATCGCAGTCGGCGGTGAAGCCAATTCCATCAACTGCCGCGCCGCGTTATAGCCCATATCAAAAAGCTGCGTATCCCCCATCACCATCAATTCTGGGTCGTAGGGCATCTCATACTGCGTCATCGCCTGCCGTATGCCTAACATACGCCGGATAATGGGTTCAGGATGGCTGGGTGCGCCCACCACCCCAATTCGTTGATGCCCTAGTTGAATCAGATGTTCCATTCCGGTAAACCCACCCATCGAGTTATCACAAAACACCTTATTGCAGCGTAGGTCTTTAAGGTTACGGTCAAACAACACTATCGGAATGTTGTTTTCGCCCAACACCATCAGGCTTTGCGAGTCACGGGCGGATGAGTTGATAATCATGCCGTCCACCCGCTGCCGCAGCAGCATTTCGATGTATTCTTTTTCGCGCTGCTCATCTTCTTCCGAATTACAGATGAGCGCTCGATAGCCTTGCTCGAACAATCGCTTTTCGATGGACGATGCCATGCGGCTGTACGAGGGATGCTCCAAAATCGGAATCAACACACCGATTAGCATCGTTTGTTGTTTTTTAAAGCTGCGAGCGAGCGTACTCGGATGATAATTCAGCTTTTGCATGGCCTTTAGCACGCGCTGTTCAAGTTTAGCGCTGACCGTACCAGAGTTGTTGACCACCCGTGATACGGTAGCGACGGAGACACCTGCTTTTTTTGCGACCTCGACCATCGTCGGATCGGCTTTACGTTCTGACTGTTTCATGGGCTTAACCACATCTTCTGGATTGTTTGGTGAGATTATCACACAGAATATTCAAGAGATGCAGTGAGATGGTCTTATTTTACTGCGCCCATCGTCAGCCCTTTTACCAATTGGCGCTGTGCGAACCACCCGGCGATAACGACTGGCAGTACTGCCGCCGTCGCCCCGGCAGACATCTTCGCCCAAAATAAGCCTTCCGCCGTCTTAAACGATGAGATATACACCGAAAGCGGCGCGGCATCCGTCACGGTCAGGTTAAAGGCGAAGAAAAATTCATTCCACGAAAAAATCATGCATAGCAGCGCCGTCGCGAATAACCCCGGTGTCACCAATGGAATAGCGATAAAACGAAATTCTTGCCATAAAGACACTCCATCAATCCGCCCTGCTTCCAAAATTTCGTAAGGGACATCCAGAAAGAACGAGCGCATCATCCACACTACCAACGGCAAATTCATCGCGCAGTAGATAATAATCATTCCCAAATGGGTATCACGCAGCCCCGTATCTCGGAAGATAATGAATAACGGCACGATTACGCCAACAGGCGGCAGCATCCGGGTGGAAATCAGCCACGTCAGCGTAAAATCTGCCCGTTTTCCCGGATAATAGGCCAGCGCATAAGCCGCCGGAATACCTAAAATCAACGCTAAAGAAGTTGACCCCGCCACAATCAGCAGCGTGTTCCTAAGACTTTTAAAGAAACCAGTCTCGAACAACGCGATATTCCAATTGCTCAAAGTTGGCGTAAACACCAGCTTGGGCGGGTAATCAAAAGCGACAGCCTCCGTCTTAAACGAAGTCAGCACCATCCAAAAAATTGGGAAGAAAATGATAAAAGTGAGTAGGTAGGTTAGGAACGTTAAGCCGTTGCCAACGGTGCGATTACGTAACATTAGGTCGTAATCCCTTCATCTTGTCCGCGCCGCAAGACACGAATAAACACCACCAGCATGACATTCGCCAGAATAATGGCATAAATACCCATCGCGCTCGCTTGCCCAATATCCCAGCGCTGAAATGCTTCGATGTAGATGCCAAAGGAAAGATTAGTCGTTTGGATTCCCGGCCCGCCCGTCGTCGTCACGAAAATTTCCCCAAACACGCTCAAGATAAAGAGCATTTCCATCAAAACGGCCAGTTCGATATAGCGCATCAGATGCGGAATGAGAATATGGCGGAAAATCTGGATTAAATCCGCCCCATCAATTTGGGCGGCTTCCACCCGTTCCATATCGAGCGACTGCAGCCCCGCCAACAAAATCAACATCATAAACGGTGTCCATTCCCACACAATAATGATGATGACGGCGATCATCGGCTCATGCGCCAGGATATCGGGTCGCGGCAGCCCTGCTAAGGCAAAGGCCGAACCAATTAAGCCGAAAGCCGGGTTAAACAGCACATTTTTCCATAAGACCGCCGAAACCGTAGGCATAATTAAAAAAGGTGTAATCAGCATCGTGCGGATAATGCCACGCCCCGGAAAAGTGCGATTTAATAATAAAGCGAGGATCATGCCCAAAACTAACGTGATGATGACAACCGAAAGTGTCAAAGTCATCGTGTTACGAATAATTGTCCAAAAAGAAGGTTCTTGAAGAACTCTTGGGAAGTTATCCAGGCCAACAAATCCCCGCCGCTGTGGCCGCAGCAAATTCCAGCGCTGTAAACTGTAGGCTATCGTAAACAACAGGGGGACTTGTGTCACGATAATCATGAAAACAAGCGCGGGAGTCGTCAGTAGCCGACGCAGACTGGGGAGAACACTCTTTGGTCTTTCCTGCTCTGGTACAGTGCCGGACAAAACAGATGCTTGAGACATACTTAATCCCTAAAAATAAGACCTATTTTATGATGAGGAAAGCAAGCGATGGGCAGAGCCGAAACCCTGCCCATCTTTTGCCATCAGGGGCAGAAATAATTAGTCGTAATAGCCCGCTTCTTCCATCGTGGCACGGGTCGCATCTTGTGCGCTTTGGAGTGCTTCTTCGACGGTCACATCGCCAGCCAATGCTTCTGCAATAAACTGCGCGACATCCGTGCCGATTCCTTGGAATTCAGGAATGCCCACAAACTGCACGCCGACATACGGCACAGGATCACGGGTGGAGTCTGTCGGATCGGCGGTCTGCATCAATTGGAGTACGATGGGGGCGAATGCCGCCGCTTCCAGATATTCCGCACGTTCATAAGTAGAAATACGGGTTCCAGGCGGAATACTTGCCCAGCCGTTGGTTTCACCCACCAGTTGAATGTAATCGCGGCTGGTCGCCCAAGTTGCGAATTGAAGCGCTTCGGCGGCGTGTTCGGTGGTGGAAGGAATAGCCAGCGACCATGACCACAGCCAATGATTACCCTTCGCCACAGGGCCAACAGGCGCGGGGGCAAAGCCAATTTCATCGACAATTTGGGATTGTTCTGGGTTCGTCAGGAAGCCAGCAGCAACCGTCGCATCAACCCACATCGCGGCCTGTCCTTGTGACATCAAGGTCAGCGCTTCGGTGAAGCCGGTTGAAGTCGCGCCCGGTTGACCACAGTCATTGATTAAGTTCACATAGAAGCTGACGGCCTCTTGCCATTCTGGGGAATTCAACTGCGGTTCCCAATTTTCATCGAACCAACGTCCGCCATACGTATTGATGACAGTCGTCAGCGGAGCCATAATTTCGCCCCAGCCCGGCAGACCGCGCAAAACGATACCATACTGGTTATTGGCAGGGTCATGCAGCGCACAAGCAAATTCGCGCACCTGATCCCAAGTCGGTTGTTCCGGCATTTCTAAACCAGCTTCTTCAAACAGGCGTGTGTTGTAATACAACATGCTGGATTCGCCATAGAACGGCACAGCATACAGTTCTTCGTCAAAGGACAAGCCCAAACGCACGCCGGAAAGCAAATCATCAAACCCGTAATCCGGTTGAACTGAATCGGGGTTGTCGGCCGCAAGCTGATCGATAGAATTCAGCCAGCCATTTTCCGCCCAAATCGGGACTTCATACGTACCAATCGTCACAATATCAAACGTACTAGAACCCGTCGCCACGTCTGTCGTCACTGTCGAGCGCAGCTCATTTTCTGGCAGCACCACCCAGTTCAGCGTAATGCCGGGATACGCCGCTTCAAATTCAGCGGTGAAACCCTGCATCACGACCATATCCGGGTTATTGACGGTAGCGATTGTAAGTTCAACGGTATCCTGCGCTAGGACGGATAATCCACCCAGAGCTAGGACAGACAAAAGAAGAAAAACGATCAAATATTTACGCATTTTTACAGACCTCCAAAATAGTGATTTTATAGGCAAGTAAACGTTTACAATTGTAAACGTTTACAAATCCTGAAAACACTATAGCAAAAGGAGTTTTGAATTGCAAATTTGAGATTATTTTCACGAAAGCAACTACATCTTGAAGGTCTAAAAGATTTGGGGTCATAGTAACCGTTCTTGATAGCTGGCTAACTCTTTTTCAACCATAGTAAAGTATTCTGGCATGATTTCTATCCCAACTGCCTTTCGCGCCATTTCTAAAGCGACTAAAACCGTCGTCCCGCTGCCCATAAAGGGGTCTAACACAAGGTCGCCCGGTTGGGTAAACAGCTTAATAAACCACTCAGGCAAGGCTTTAGGAAAAGCAGCGCTGTGGCCTTTATTGCCTGTTTCTGTCGCCAGATGAATGACATTGGTGGGGTAAACTTTGTCCCTGCCGACCCAATTCGATACATTTTTACCGAAGCCACTTTCAACTTTTGAATTGTCCCGGATTTTGTCGGTCTCGCTCAAATTATTTAGGCGCGATTTAGACCAATCCCCAATGGGAACCATGACCTCATCTTGATACATGTTAAAAGTTTTGCTCTTGTTGAATTGCAATAATCGCTCCCACGAGTCACGAAAGCGGTTCGGCCATTTGCCGGGATACGAATTCTTTTTGTGCCACATAAATTCTTCGGTCCAAAACCAGCCTTGTGACCGTAAGGCTTTAATCAGGTCTAAGACATAGGTGTGACGTTCACCATCCACAACACGCTCTTTAATGT
>Ga0163154_10003489_pt1 | contig 21712 bp, 20 predicted proteins | sample OliLakLV19MP9P1_FD_148649 | JGI IMG/M metagenome (GOLD analysis project Ga0163154, IMG submission 148649) | Freshwater microbial mat bacterial communities from Lake Vanda, McMurdo Dry Valleys, Antarctica - Oligotrophic Lake LV.19.MP9.P1 | ecosystem: Environmental > Aquatic > Freshwater > Lake >... | reverse complement strand
ATTCGAGAAGTTTTGGCGTTGTACCGTCGCAACGCCCGCGCAGCCTTCCAAAAACTAGAACAGAATGCTCATTTGCCGATAGCGCGAATTTTTCTGGCCGCGCTTGAACTCGATCAAGCAACGCCAGATGAGTTTCGTTTGGCGTTAGAAAGCGCCGCTCAAGCAGAATTGCCGTTGCTGAAGCGATTTAATACGGTGTTTGACACGGTGATCAGCGTGGCTCCTTTGCTGGGGCTGCTGGGCACTGTGCTGGGCTTGATCCAATCGTTTAGTGCGCTGCGGTTGGGTGATGTGGGTGGAACCCAGACCACAGGAGTGACGACCGGAATTAGTGAGGCGCTGATTTCGACCGCAGCAGGGCTAGTGGTGGCGATCGCGACCCTGCTGTTTGCCAATACGTTTCGAGGGCTATACCAACGGCAAATTGCCTTAATCCAAGAATATGGCGGGCAGATCGAGTTACTGTACCGCCGCCGTCATGAACGCGGAGGTAACCCCAATGCGACTCCCTAGTGAGCCAGATCCACCGCCCCAAATCAATATTGTGCCGATGATTGACGTCATCTTTGCCATCCTGACGTTTTTCATCATGTCTACGCTGTTTCTGACGCGATCGCAAGGGCTGCCGGTTAACCTTCCCGGCGCTGTTACCGCAGAAACCCAGCAACAGCAGCAGCTTGTGGTCACAATTGATGCTGAGGGCAACCTCTCGATCGATCGCCAGCCCACGACTTTAGAAACACTGGATGCTCAAATCCAAAGCTTACTGACGGCAGGTAATACCCCTACAGTCGTGATTAATGCTGATACCAACGTGTCTCATGGCAAGGTAGTAGCCGTGATGGATCGGCTGCGAACCATTCCGGGGGTGCGGCTGGCGATCGCGACTCAGCGCCCGTAAGCATTTAACTATAGTTGATAGGTGAATAGAGTTAATCGGCACGCCCAGCCTACATGCCTTCTGAAGGGCATGACTAGATAAAATACCTAAAAAAATATCGATGCCTCTATATGTAGACATATGTATAGAAGCATCGATTTTTTTAGCTTAGAGGATTAGCGAATCGGGCTTGGTTCAGGTGTGGGTTCTGCTGGAGCGTCTAGATAAGTAAGCTGGTCTCGGACTGATTGCACCATTTCTGTGTTTCCAGCCCGTTCGTATAGCCGCAGCGCTTGCTGATAATCGGCTCGGACGGCATCCGTATTACCTTGACTGTAATAAATATCGCCCCGGTCTAAATAGGGCATAGGCTGGGTGGGATCGGCCTGAATAGCCTGATTGAAAGCTGCTAGAGCCTCGTCTATTTCCCCCAGCATATATAGGTTAGACGCTTTGGCATACGCCTGTTCAAACGGAGTGGCATTGGCGACCGTCACCACGTAAGTTCCACCTTGCCCTGAGAAAGAACGCGCTAACACCTTATAGGTGCCAGTGCTGGCTAGGGTAAAGACGATGGTTGAATTGAGCGAGCGAGCGTAGTCGTCATTGGTCGCCAGTTCTTCACCGCTGGGGGAAACCAGTGCCAAATAAGTATCAAAATCGGGGCTGTTCATGGCAATGGTGACTGTGTCGCCCGCTGTACCAGCAAAGGTATATTCTGCCTGCATGGGCTTCAGGGTGCCTTGCTGCTCAAACAGCGTTTGGGCTGCCGCTGGAGGAGAGGCGATCGCTCCTACACCACCCAATACAACAACCGCTGCCAGCAAGGCACCAGCTCGATTAAACCGTTCGTTCCGCATCCACATAAAAGATCCTTGGATTATTTGAAATCGTTTGACAGGGCATCAGAACTCTACTGGTTCTGGCACTTTCGTTTGCTGACTGAAAGCACATCGGTTTATCCGCAGATGAAGGGGATTTTGGGAAAACACAGCGTCTAGAATCCTCACCCCGCCCTGAATTACTTCCTCTAGAAAGAGTTGACGCCTAAGCGAGTCCATCGGTTTCCCCACCTTAACCGCTGTTGGGAGCAACAGCCAGTCTCCCCCATCCCGAAATGAACCAGTAATGGTGCAGGTGCTAGTTAATCTGCCCCTTTCCGGCGCTTAGAGGACGTTTTCGACAATTTTCGATTAGTAAAAGTTAATCAATATTGAGCGACCAATAGGCTTTTTGCACGAATCGCCCCCCAGCCATGCTGGGAGGCGATTCATGCTCATTAACGATGAACCTGCGTAGAGCAAGAGGACAGATGTCATGAAGTAACGATTATTACCCTATGTCACGGCAGTTACGCACGCGCCAGTGTCACCACTTCCGACTGATCTTGATATTTGCCTTGGCGAGTTTCGTAGTTAACTTTGCACGGTTCTCCTGCCAAAAACAGCAGCTGCACGACTCCTTCATTCGCATAAATTCGACAGTCGGCACTGGAAGAGTTTGAAAACTCCAGCGTTAAATGACCGCGCCATGATGCTTCAGCCGGGGTAATGTTGGCAATAATGCCACAACGGGCATAAGTACTTTTACCCATGCAAATTACGGTAATGTAGTCAGGAATTTCTAGCCGTTCCAGAGCCACTCCTAGACCATAGGAGTGGGCAGGCAGGACAAAATATTGACCCGTAGTATCTTCGTGAAGTTCAGTTGCTTCCAAGTTACCGGGATTAAAGTGCTTTGGATCGACTACGGTGCCGGGTACATGTTTAAAGATCCGAAATTCTACGGGTGACAGTCGGACGTCGTATCCAAAGCTACCCAAACCATAGGAAATGACAGGAATGCCATCGACGGCGCGAATGAGTCGGGGTTCGAAAGGAGCAATCATGCCGGCGGTGGCTAATTGAGAAATCCAGGAGTCGTTTTTAATCATGCCTGCTAAAAGGGAGAGGTTTTGAATCGGAGTGGACAGTAGCCAGGGTCAATTTGACGAGCGGCTGTGAATACGGCGCTAGGAGTCTCAATATGTCTTGCCTACGCAACATGTGGCGTAGGTAGACAATCCACATCCAAGCGGTAGCGTTTTGTCTCCTTAGAATACCGCGAGAATAGCGTGAATAGCCGCCGTTAGATTTGGGTGCTGTAGCTGGAGGCTTGCAGGGTAAACATGTGAGCATAGAGTCCGGCTTGCGCCATTAATTCATCATGGCTGCCCAGTTCCGCAATCTGCCCGTGCTCTAGTACGACAATTCGGTCGGCCATGCGCACGGTAGAAAAACGGTGGCTGACGAGAATGGTCATCTTACCCTCAGTCAGCTGCCGGAAGCGCTGGAATAGATCGAATTCGGCGATCGCATCCAGCGCTGCGGTGGGCTCATCCAAAATCAAAATCTGAGCCGGGGTCATAAACGCCCGCGACAGCCCAATTTTTTGCCATTGCCCACCCGATAGCTCTGCACTTTCAGAAAACGTTTTACCCAAAATTGTTTGGTAGCCATGGTTGAGTTCAGCAATCAGGCTGCTGGCTCCAGCGCTCTTGGCCGCTGCTTCAATTCGCTCTAAGTCGTCACGCTGGCGCAGGTCACCAAAGCCAATATTGTCTTGCACACTTAAGTTGTAGCGAGAAAAGTCTTGAAACACGACGCCAATATTCCGCCGCAGATCGCTTAAATCCAGATCTGCCAACGCAATTCCGTCTACGCGAATGTCGCCGCTCTGCACATCGTAGAAGCGGGTGAGTAGCTTTAACAGCGTCGTCTTACCCGCTCCATTCATCCCCACCAAGGCAATGCTTTCCCCTGGGTTAACCGTCAAATTGAGATGTTGCAGTGTCGGTTCACTAGCACCAGGATAGGTAAAACTGACATTTCGCAGGGTTAAACCCGATCGCATCGGCACTGGAAACAGTTTGGGGTAGGGGGGATCAACCACCTCGGGCTTGAGATTGAGAAACTCGAAATACTGCGAGATATACAGGTTGAACTCGTATACCATCGCCATCCCCAGCAGAATGCCTTGAATTAGTCCCTGGGATTGCTGAAAGGCTCCGGCATACATGGTTAAATCCCCTAGCGTCACCAATCCCTGCACGGCTCGGACGATCACCCAAGCATAGGCGGCATAGAACCCTAGGTTGGCCACCAACCCCACTGCTACCCGTAGCGCCGCTTGGCGGGCGGCAAGGCTGGCCGATTCTTGATTGAACTGCTGGCGGATCGTGTGCCACTGATTCAGCAGGTAATCGCCTAAATTGAACAGGCGCACTTCTTTGACAAATTCTTGAGTAGTGAGCACCTGCTGGAGATAGTCGGCCAACCGTCCACTTTGGGTCTGGCGGCGCAGCATCCAAAACCGTACCCCCGAAAACCGTAAACCCACCCAAAAGGCGGGCAATGCCGTCAGCAGCAGCAGCACCAAAATCAGCGGGCTGAAGCGGATCAGCAGGGTGAGCAAGCTGGCAAACGTGACCACTTGCCCCACCAACGAGGTTAGCGTTTCGAGCACGCGAACGGGATATTTGCTGCCGCTCTGCTGGGCGCGACTGAGGATGTCGTAAAAGTCGGGCAGTTCATAGTGGGCTAGGTCTAGGCGGATAGCTTGCTGAAGCAGCACCTGGTTGGCGTAGAGGGTGAAGCGATCGCTCAACGCTAGCGATGTGTAATTGTTGGCTTGGTTCAGACCAACCTGTAGCAGGGTAACGCCTAGACCCACGCTGACCAGCACTATTAGCGCATTCCAATCGACCAGCGATCGCCCCACGTCTTGTACGACCTGATCCACAATCAGCTTGTTGATGTAGAGCTGAGTGACGGGCATCAGCGCGCTGCCTAACGTAATTCCCAGGTTGAGTAATAACAACAAGGGGGCGGCGCGCCACACTAAATGCAGGAGTCGGGGTGTATTTGCTACGACTTCCCAAAACCGAGTTTTCGGTCTAGCGTTGCGGGTATTTGTCATGAAGATTAAATGCTCAAGAGTCTCCGATTTTAAGGTGTGCAACACCTAACTGGTAATACCAAAATATAGTATCAAAGCCGTAGCTGTGACTAAGATCACATCGCCAGATGCAATAGCTCACAAAGGACGATTGCACTAGGAGGAAAAATTAAGAAAATATAAAATTCGTGTAAATCTTTGATGAAGCCCTGAGAGGCGCTAAAGCAACTCAAGCTCTTGCTAGATCAGCTTAATGACCAAAAAGCTAATGTAAAGTTTTCGTAAAGCCATCACCAGTTTTAGGGAACCCCTGATCCCCACTGCAAAAACTTCATGTTACGGTAGTGCAGTTAAACGGTTACACAAGTAAATACGTAATGAGTACGAGTTGAGCAAACAAACCGACGCCCCAATTAGAGTTCTTAGTAATTCTCTCATGGGGTCGTTAAATGCTTCGAGTGGATCTGATCGATTGGTAGTTGGCAGCTAACGTCGAAACGCTTTCCTGAAACGGTTGCGGCGATCGCAATTGCATTAGGACGCTAGCAGTCCCAAGTCTCGGCTCACCATGTCCTTTTCAATGGAGTGTATGGCTCAAAAACTTTGGAGCGGCTTAACGACTGCCGCCATGTTGGTAACATCTCTAGGCGTAGCGCCTGTCGGCTATGCCAACGCTAGCCAGCCTAGGGAGGCTGACGAGGCTCAACAGGCGCATGTTCCCCGCCAAGCAGCCCCATCTAATTCAGCCCCTGCTGTTTTACCATCCGATTCGTCTACACCGGTAGAATCTTCACAAGGAAACCAGGCTGATGGGACTATAGCTCCCGCCGCTTTACCGGATTCTGCGCTTGCAACCCTAAGCAATGTTAGAAAAGTGGGAGAATATCAATCCCAAACAGAGGCGCAAGCAGCCGCCGAAACCATTGTTAACATCTATCCTCATGTGGTAAGAGGCCGAAACGCAGCCACTATCCACGTTCGCAGCATCCCCGTTCTGACGCTTCTGGGTGGTTCCCAGACAGAATCTAGGACATCTGTTAACCCGAGAGCGGTGACACAACCTGGCTCTTTGCAGCCCGCTTCCTACAGCCCCAGCGCCACATCAGGAGTGAAGCTTCCTACTCCTCCCAATGAGTCCAATTCAGATTTAAACCTAGACCTAGCTCCGGCTGGTGCTATTGCCACAACCACTCAACCCGATGCGGCTCGTAATAGCGCTGGAACCTCTGACCCGGTTGAACGGGCTTTGGCGATCGCGGCTCGGATCAATCAATTGAACCGCGACGGAGTAGACCCTGAAACCATCACGGTTCGCTGGGATGCAGCGCAAGAGCAGTTCATTATTCAAGCTGGCGGACAAGATCTGGTCGCAATCAACGCCGATACAGTATTGCCTAACACGACCCGCAACTTTGCAGAAGATGCCTTGCAAGCTACCAATCGGCTGCGTCGCCTGATGGGCGATGCTCCACCGTTGCAGGAGATTCAGGGTCGGCCTCGACCTAGGATCCAGGTATCTGTAGGTGCGGTTCAGATTCGGGTATCGGGAATGGCTTCGTGGTATGGCCCTGGCTTCCACGGTAACCGCAGTGCCAGCGGTGAAGTGTTTAACCAGCACAGCCTAACGGCGGCGCATCGCTCGTTACCCTTTGGCACCCAAGTGCGGGTAACTAATTTGAACAACGGGCGCGCTGTGGTCGTGCGAATTAACGATCGCGGTCCTTTTTCGCGAGGGCGCGTGATCGACCTATCGGCAGGAGCTGCTCAGGTGATTGGACTCACCCAGAGTGGAGTCGCACCGGTCAGCCTAGAGGTCATGGGGCAAGTCCAGGCCGTCTCTGCTCGCTAACGGGCTTGAGTCTTAATCAGTCACAGCAATAAGGGCAACCTATCTCAAGGGATAGGTTGCCCTTATTGCTTATTGTGTGGAGTCTAACGGAGCCAGACGTTACTTAGCTCCAGACTTTACTTAGCTAGAAACGTCTTTGCTTGTTTCAGGGCCAGTTGCCCGATGTTATAGATGGCCCAACCACCCGCTAAGAGCAGCGGTGACAGCACGATCAAAATACGCCAATCCATATTGATCTCCTCCTCTAAAGATTTGTGAAATACTCTCATCTTTAACTACTATTCTGCCGCTAACAGCCTCAATTTGCTAGGGGGTAATTGATGATCCTGATTCAGTATTCTTGCCTGCATGGATCAACGCCAGCTGCTCATATTTTTTGGCATGGTCGATTAAGTCAGCGGCTTCTGCTTCAGACAGCTGACGCACAACTTTAGCCGGAATCCCCAAAACCAGCGATCGCGCCGGGACATCCTTGGTCACAACAGCTCCTGCTCCCACGATGCTTCCGGCTCCAATCCGCACCCCGTCTAGCACAATCGCCCCAATCCCAATCAGACAGCCTTGTTCTACATGAGCACTATGGATAACGGCGCGGTGTCCTACTGTGACGTATGCTTCTAGTACGGTGGGTTTGCCAGGGTCACCATGTAAGATTGCGCCGTCTTGAACGTTGGTGCTTTGCCCAATCACAATCCGTTCTACATCGCCTCGAACCACAGCGCCATACCAAATACTAGCCCCAGGGGCCAGCTCAACTTGTCCGATTACGGTAGCTCCAGGGGCGACAAAAGCGGCAGCTGACAAATCAGGTGTTGACCAGCCGAGGACGGGGAATCCGGTTGAGGGAGTCGCAGGGGTCGAAGATGTAGACAACGTGAACCACTCCTTAACAGTGCCCAGGCTGATTTTGCCCTGGGAGGATGTTGAGAAAATATTGTGAACGGCTGATGATTTCTCGGACATTTTGCCCGCGAAACATCAACTTTTAAACCAACCTCTTCCGGCAGAATGCTCTTAGAATTGGCGTGAGAGCAAGCATGTCCAAAAGTCTATAATAGAGCCACCGCCCATGGTACATGGAAACTACGCTGGTAGCGACTTCATGATGAACCCAGCCCTACAGTATCCGATCTTCGGCCCTGAGATTCAGTGCCCGCATTGTCGCCAAGCGATCGCCGCCCTAACGCTGACTGATACCTATTTATGCCAGCGTCATGGGGCATTCGAATCCGACCCCAAAACGGGTGAACTGGTTCACCTGCAATCGGGACGGCATTGGCGGCTATGGAATGATGAGTGGTTCCGCCAACATACTCACCCGGATGGCATTCGCTTCGAGATTCACGAAGCCCTCGATCGGCTCTATACCCAAGGCTATCGTGCTACCCGCGTGATTATTGCGCTGCGGTATCAGGACTTAATTAGCACTTATTTAGAACGCGGCACCCCGTGGCGGGGACAGGCAGATTCATCACGCCCCCGGCTGTATGGGTTGCCCGTTGAGTTTAGCCCTGATCCCAAAGATGAACCCTGTTGGGATGTGATCAATTTTGATTTAGAAAAAGAACCAGGTGCGCCAGTTCGTTATCCCTATTTCCGGCTGTTTGAATAGAGATGATTAAATCTCCATGCACCACGCTTCAATTCGCACGGCGGATATTTTTAGGGCGATCGCCTTCTATGAGCATCTAGGGTTCGTGGTATGTGAGCGCTTTACGGCGGGGATCACGCTGGGCTGCTGGATGGAGGGCTTGAACGGACGGATTGAGCTGTTACAGGTGCCGCAACCTCGCCCCGCCGCCGACGCCTTTGGCGACGAGCACTACACCGGGTACTACCACCTATCGTTTGACCTGACGGCGGCGGCAGTAAGTTTGCCAGATTGGCTAGGCGGGTTACGGTCTAGATTGGCAGACCTAGAACCCGCCCAGCCTTTGACCGTATTGCTGGAGCCAACCCAGCAAATCATCGGCGATCGCGTCTACGAAGTGGCCTTTATTGCGGATCTTGACGGGCTACCCCTGGAATTTATCCGCGTTTTGGGCGACGCTTTTGGGAAACGTTAGCGGCGGATGAGCCAGGGTGACGGCATCAGGTTCGGCGGGCGATCGCCCTAAGCTCCCCGGTTTCGCCATTGGGCGACCGACCCCATAGGTGAGCGCATAGCTGCGAGCCAATAGCCAAAACCACAGTGCCGGATGGCGCGGTTCTAGCCACGGCTGAACGCGACAGGCAAACCCTGGCAGCCATTGAAATAGCCAGCTTAAGCAAGCTGCCACCGTAAAGTTGACATAGCTGCCCATCCAGCGGACTAGGTCGCGAGGGCCGGCCAAATCCCAAATCCACAGCAGTAGGGAGGGGTTGTACCAAGCCGCCTTCAGCGCCATGCGGTTGAAGGGAATCCAGCCCGCTCGGTCTTTAACAAACCGATCGGCCACCTCTGGGGTTTCACTTGCCAAAATGCCAAAGAAGGTGTTTAGCATGGAGTTCACCCGCTCGGGGGCGATGAAGCGACCCGTAGGCACCATCATGCCTTTGGAAAACAGCCAGGTGACCGCAATATTGCTCTGGTAAGCGCGAATTTGCTCTAGGTGGCGGGCTTTCAGCAAATCGTGGCGCAGCGCTGTGTGCAGCAAATCGGTGAGGCGCGGCAGATTGCGCACCAATGAACCAAACCCTGTGAACACCAAGGGAGACTGCAACGACGCGGCATCGCCAATTGAAATCAGCCGATCGAGGGCAACATGGCGATCGCCTCCATCCACGCTGAAGTGCCCCGGAATATAGCCAAATGTCGCCTTGCGCCAGACCAATTTGTCCATGTCACAGCGGCGGTACTCGGGCAAGATGGTGAAAAAATCTTCATACATTTCCAGCAACGACCCAGGGTTTTCAGCATTTACCTGGTGATAGTGGAAGAGATAAAAGGTTAGTTCTTGATCGCGACCCGGAAACAGTTCCCAAATTAGCTGACGACCTCGCGAAATGTCGCCGTGGCTATTTAGCACATCCCCGTAGTCGGTATCCCAGACGCCCGGTTCAAATCCCCGCTCAATTACGCCTCCCACCGTTGGGCAAACGCTGTCGAAGGCTCGTCCTCCATTCAATTGCCAGGCGATCGGTGAAGCCGTACCCATGGCGTCTACCAAAAGCCGCGCGGTGGCTCGCCGAGGTATTTGAGTGGGCAGGTGAGTCGCCTGCATGGTGACACTCTGTCCCCCAATATCGGCACGAACAAATTCTGTCTCATCCCAAATTTCGCCGCCCGCCGCTCGCAAGGTATCGCCACAAAAGCGCAGGAGCTTCTCCGCGTCAATACAGACATTTAGGACGGTGGGTGTATGTAAGATTGGGGCTTTGGCCTGAGGCGGGTTGTTGGCATCAAAAAACTTATGAAATCCGTCTATATATTCGCGCGCCACCACACTCTCAAAGTCGGCTGGGCTAAATAGCCCTAAATCAATTAAGCTTTGAAATTCATCGCGCGAAATGTTCCATTCACGGTTCATGCGGCCAAACGGTAATCGCTCCACCAGCAAAACGCGATACCCCAGCCGAGCCATCACGGCCGCATGGATCACCCCCAGTGCCCCACCAATATAGATTAGATCGTAGGCGCGCTCAGATAGCTGAGGGGCGTCTTCTAATCCATGCAGCGGAGACTCTTGATCGGTAAAAATTACTTGACGAGGGGTCTTAGGATTGCGTACCCCTTCGCGCCAGCGCTGTTCCCACCAGTAGACCCGCGTCAGGTCATATTCCCCGTTGGGAATGCGCTGAAAATATTTGACGGTGAGAGGATGCGTGGGTGCCAAAGCTTCGAAAATCGTTTGCTGCGCCAGATCGATGACGGGTGGCTCGGGGTAGCGGGTGGGGAACGCAGCCTGGACTTGACTGGTCAACTGCTGCACAAACTTGGCTTCTTGAGCGGCAATGGGGGGTGACACAGCAGAGCTAGCCCACCTAAATACCTTGAGATAAGTGGTGCGCTGCACTGACCAGGTAAAGACGGATAGGGTCGCACTCTCTGGCTCCACCGTTACGTCGGCTACAGCCATTTTTAATAAAAACCCATCCGGCGTAGCCTGTTTTGTGCCAGCTGGAACCTGAAACTGATGCTGCAACCAGGTGCGAACAGCATCAATATCAGGAGTAGGTACCTCTAAGTAAAGAATTTCTCTCATCTAGCGTGTTTAACCCCGCGAGTCCCCAAAAATACAGAGTTGACAAGATTTGAAAGTGCGTTAAACTTCACCAATGCATTCAGATTGCTATAAGCAAGCTTACAGACTTCTCATTTTTTGCAATGCAGTTCTCTTTTAAGTATCCGCCGTTCTTCTCACGTTTGTTTTTGTCCTGCCATGAATTATCCCATCCCCAACAACCCTCAAGAGATCTTGGCACTTCGTCAGCAGCCAGTGGATGAGGAACTGGTGGCGGCAGCGATCGCCGGGGTGGTTCGTGTGGCTCGCTCTCGGGGACAATCGCTAGAAGAGGTAACTGCTGAAGTCATGGCCGACGATGCCATTCTTAACCGCTCTATGCGGCTCTGGTTGAGCGATATTGTGGCACACGCCTGGAATTCGTTAGCTTAGCTAATCCTGATGCCGGTTAGGGCAACTCAAGATTTGGGTTTTAGGGTATCTTGAATCTTTGAACCCCGATCTAGGACAAAACCATATGGGCAGCAATGGTCGCAACCAACCGCTTCACTCTACCCGCATCGATCTACCTCTAGACGTTCGGGTTCACGTCATTGATACGCTAAATGCCACGTTGGCCTGCACCTTAGACCTAAAAACTCAGGTAAAACAGGCTCATTGGAACGTCAAGGGCATGGATTTTTACCAACTCCATGAACTGTTTGATGAAATGGCATCGGAACTAGAAGAATACATAGACATGGTGGCTGAGCGGGTGACCGCGTTGGGTGGTACAGCGTTGGGCACTGCTCGCATTGCCGCTAGCCAATCGAGCCTACCGGAATATCCTCTCACTATTTTGGCCGGGAAAGACCATGTCACGGCGCTGGCCGATCGCTTTGCGGCTTACGGCAAACTGCTACGCGAAGGGATTACTAGCACAGACGATTTAGAGGATGCCGACACCGCTGATCTCTACACAGAACTTTCGCGCGCCATTGACAAGCGGCTGTGGTTTTTGGAAGCCCATCTGCAAGCGGCGGTGGTTGTGCCGACTGCATCGGCGATAGCCAACGGGGCTGAACCTGCTGAAGTAAATGGGGCTGAAGCAACCAAGGCACCCACTAAAGCGAAGAAAGCTGCCAAGCACGCCAAGTAGTTTTCAACCAAATGGTTAAATCGACCCGCTTTGTGCAGGCACTGACTGTGTTCGCAGAGTGGGCATGTTTTGCATGTTGAGTTGGATCAGGCCATCGTTCTACAAGGGGAGCGTTTACAATATGTAAAGGTTTTAAACAAGGCTGTTAACGAAAGATTTCAGCGCCAGTCACAGCTGCAAAATTAAACGATTCATCTATCCTCACTGATCCCCATCCTTTATCCCTCTGGAGATTCAATGCTACGCCTGGAACATATCAGCAAGATTTATCCGACAGGTGAGGTGTTGAAAGACATTAACTGGGAGGTGAAACCGGGCGATCGCGTCGGGTTGGTGGGGGTAAACGGAGCCGGAAAATCGACTCAGCTGAAGATTATTGCCGGAGAAATGGAGCCGACGACTGGAGAAGTAATTCGCCCGTCCAGCTTGCACATTGCCTATTTAACTCAAGAATTTGAGGTCGATCTATGCCGCACGGTGCGAGAAGAGTTTTGGCGTGCGTTTGCGGAAGCTAACCAGGTACACGAGTCGTTAATGCAGGTGCAGCACGAGATGCAAACGGCTGATCCCCAACAGTTAGATCAGCTAATTCACCAGCTCGATCGGTATCAGCGGCAGTTTGAGGGGCTAGATGGCTACGGATTAGAATCGCGGATTGAGAAGATTTTGCCCGAACTGGGGTTTGACGCCGATGCTGGCGATCGCCTAGTCAGCTCCTACAGCGGCGGCTGGCAAATGCGAATGAGCTTGGGCAAAATTTTGCTGCAAGCCCCCGACTTGCTGCTCTTGGACGAGCCGACCAACCATCTCGACTTAGAGACCATTGAATGGCTAGAGACTTATCTGAAGGGGCTGAGCACGCCCATGGTGATTGTCTCCCATGACCGAGAATTTCTCGATCGGCTCTGTACCCAAATTGTGGAAACAGAGCGTGGCGTCTCTAGTACCTACCTGGGTAACTACACCTCGTACTTAGAGCAAAAAGAAGAAGCCCAGATGGCTCAGCTAAGCGCCTATGAGCGGCAGCAAAAAGAGTTAGAAAAACAGCAGGCATTTGTAGAACGGTTCCGCGCCAGCGCCACCCGCAGCACCCAGGCCAAGAGCCGGGAGAAGCAGCTCGACAAAATTGAGCGAATTGATGCCCCAGTTGACAGCCTGCGGACGCTGCACTTCCGATTTCCACCTGCACCCCGCAGCGGGCGAGAAGTGGTGATCATCAAAGACCTGACCCACGCCTACGAAGACAAAATTTTGTTTTTAGGCACCAATTTGCTGATTGAGCGGGGCGATCGCATCGCCTTTTTAGGTCCCAATGGCGCGGGCAAGTCTACCCTGCTGCATCTGATTAACGGCACTGAACAGCCCACTGAGGGCAGCATTACGATCGGGGATCACAACGTCATCCCTAGCTATTTTGAACAGAACCAGGCTGAAGCACTAGATCTGAACAAAACAGTCATCGAGACCATCCATGACGAAGTGCCCGACTGGACCAATGAGGAGGTTCGCACGTTACTCGGTCGGTTTTTGTTCACTAAAGATACTGTTTTCAAGAAAGTAGGTGCGCTCAGCGGGGGTGAAAAAGCCCGTTTAGCCCTAGCAAAAATGCTGCTGCGTCCCGCTAACCTACTGATTTTGGACGAGCCGACCAATCACCTCGACATTCCTGCCAAGGAGATGCTAGAAGAAGCTATCCAAAATTACGATGGCACCTTGATCGTGGTCTCGCACGATCGCTACTTTATTTCCCAAGTTGCCACCAAGATTGTCGAAATCCGCGACGGTGAACTGGTGCTGTACCAGGGCGACTATCACTATTACCTAGATAAAGTCGCTGAAGAAAAAGAGAAAGCCAAGTTGGAGGCGAGCGCCGCTGAAAAAGTGGCTAAGTCTGCGGCTAAGCAATCCAAGCAAAAGCAAAAAGCAAAATCTAAGAAGGGTGGGGAAGATTAATCATCGGGGGTGCGCGGTGGAGGTTGAAACCATCTCTGGCGTAGGCTACTTCACTTCCGGCTATAGCCAAGCGCCTGTGTAGAAGGGATAAAGCTGTGTAGAAGGGATAAAGCTATCAGTTTAGGGTAGTTAAAATTTTGGAGACAGCAGGCCAACTAGCAGATGATTCCACAGGATCTAGGTTAGACTCAGCCTAAATAGGATGAAGCGATAATTCTCTGAGTAGACCGTTGTTAGACTGTCGGATAGATGCTCAAGGTGTCCCTGAAACCGTCCCTGAAACGCTGGCCATGGGGGTGCGTTCCCGACGGATAACGCCCTATGCCAACTGGTTTTCTCCGGTTGAATCCGTGAAAATTAAACTTTGAATGGTATTATTGCTGAGAAAATAGTCAGTTAATTCGGTTGTTTAGGGCTATCCATATGGCACAAGCGCCAATTTCTCCAGTAGTTTTGGTCATTTTAGACGGGTGGGGATATCGCGACAGTTCCGATGGCAACGCGATCGCCTCTGCCAATACCCCGATTATGGATAGCTTGTGGGCGGCTTACCCGAGAACGTTGCTGCAAGCTTCGGGTAAGAGCGTCGGCTTGCCTGACGGGCAAATGGGTAACTCAGAAGTCGGGCATCTGAATATTGGTGCAGGCCGAGTCGTGCCCCAAGAACTCGTGCGCATCAGCGATGCGGTAGAAGACGGGACACTGCTGAGTAATCCGGCGCTGCTCAAAGTTTGTGGTGCGGTTCGTCAAAGTCACAGCAAGCTCCACTTGGTGGGTCTTTGTTCTAATGGCGGCGTGCATTCTCACTTGAGCCATCTGTTTGGGCTGATTGACCTAGCTAAAGAGCAAAACATTGCAGATGTTTGCATCCATGCCGTCACCGATGGCCGCGACACCAAGCCCACGGATGGGTTAGCCGCTATCCAAAAAATTCAAGACTATGTTGATCAAGCGGGCATTGGGCGAATTGTCACCCTCAGTGGCCGTTACTACACGATGGATCGAGATCACCGCTGGGAGCGGACGCAGCAAGCCTATGACCTGATGACCCAGGACGGTGATGGCGATGGGCGCTCTGCCTTGCAGGTGTTGAAAGATTCCTATGCAGAGAATCTCAGTGACGAATTTGCTCGCCCTACGCGAGTTGTTCCAGGGGCGGTGGTGGCTGGAGATGGGGTGATTTTCTTTAACTTCCGCCCCGATCGCGCTCGGCAGTTAACGCAAGCATTTGTTGATCCCAATTTTGACGGCTTTGAGCGCGACCAAATTACGCCGCTCAATTTTGTCACGTTCACCCAATACGATTCTCACCTGCCTATACTGGTGGCCTTTGCCCCCCAAGACCTGACTAACATCTTGGGCGAGGTCATTGCCAACCACAAACTGCGCCAGTTCCGGACGGCTGAGACGGAGAAATACGCCCATGTCACGTATTTCTTTAACGGTGGCATTGAAGACCCCTTGCCGGGTGAAGACCGGCAGATGGTACCTAGTCCGGCTGTGTCTACCTACGATTGTGCCCCGACGATGTCGGCTAATCAGGTGACCGATGGGGCGATCGCTGCTGTGGAAAAGGGCATTTACTCGCTGGTTGTGATCAACTATGCCAACCCCGACATGGTGGGTCATACCGGCAAGATAGACGCGGCAATTCAGGCAGTTGAAGCCGTGGATGCTTGCCTAGGGCGGTTGCTAACAGGCATTGGCAAGATGGGGGGAACAGCTTTAATTACAGCTGATCACGGTAATGCTGAAGTCATGCTGGACGAAGATCGAAAACCCTGGACCGCACACACCACTAATCCAGTCCCTTTCATTGTGGTAGAAGGCGAAGGTCGCAAAATTCCTGGCCACGGTACGGATGTGGTGCTTCGAGAAGGCGGTTGTTTAGCAGATATTGCCCCCACTATTTTAGAGATCCTCAAACTGCCCCAACCCTTAGAAATGAGCGGGCGATCGCTGATTGAATCGGTTGGGTTTGACGTGCGGACGAACCGTACTCCCGTGCGCGTGTCTCTGTAAGGGTAAAATGAGCAATAGACGACGCACCGTCTATTCTTTACTTTTTTTCCAACCCTATGACCCCTGAAACCGTCGTTCAGGTCCTTTGGACCGTTTCTGCTGTTGGTTTAATCATTTTGGTGCTGCTGCACAGCCCCAAAGGGGATGGCTTGGGCGGTTTGAGCGGGCAGGCCCAACTGTTTACCAGCACCAAAAGTGCTGAGCAGACCTTGAACCGGGTCACCTGGATTTTGACCATTTTGTTTATTGGGCTGACAATTGTTCTAAGTGCCAAATGGTTGACGGTGACACCCGATTTTCCAACCGCGCTGCCCTCTCCGGCTGTTTCCCCGGCTCCGGTGACGCCACCCTCTCCCGCTTTACCCCCAGGGTAAGAGCCTTCCAGGTGAAGAATTGTAAATAAATTAACTTTCAAACGTTTGTAGGGAGAAGTCGATTGGACACTTCTCCCTACAAACGTTCGTGCTGTTTTTATCAGTTATTTGAGACCTTATTGGCCATGCTCTGACTCATAGGTAATTTGGTCAGATTCATAGGTAGACGGTTCAACGTGAATGTTGATGCGCACCGGGCTAAATTGGGTTTCTAGCGCTTCCTCCACAGTTTCTGTAATTTGGTGGGCTGTTTCGACCTCGATTGCGTCTACAACTAGATGCATTTCGATGAATACCTGTCGCCCAATTACGCCCCTAGAAGCAATCTGATGGCAGTTGACCACTCCCGGCACCTGCATCACAATTCCATGGATGGCCTCGGGAGCGATCGCCATCTCATCGACTAGCCAGGGTAAATTTTCCCGCAATACCGACCAGCCGCTAAAAAACACGAGGATCGCCACCGGAAACGCTAAGGCCACATCTAGCCATTGCACCCCTAACGCCCAGATGCCGATTAGCCCTGCCATTACACTAATCGTCACCCAAACATCGCTCATGGTGTGTTTGGCATCGGCAATCAAAATCGGGCTACCTACCTTTTGACCCACATAGCGTTCATAAAAAGCCACAAAAATATTGACGCCCAAGACAATCAGCAGCAGCCACAGTTCCCTGCCAACAATCTTAACGGGCTGGCCACCATAAAGAATTCGATTAATCGCACCTTGCAAAATCTCGAAACAAGCGATGCCCAAAAAAGCGCTAATCCCCAGCGCTCCAACGGCTTCAAACTTCTGATGACCATAGGGATGATCGCGATCAGGTTCGGGCGACGAAAATTGACTGGCCACCAAGCCCAAAATATTATTGGCGCTGTCGGTCACGCTGTGGAGGGCATCTGCTAGGAGGCTTAATGATCCGGTCCACAGTCCCACAGTTACCTTCAACCCCATAACAAACAGGTTGAGCAATAAGGTGATAATTAAAACCTGGCGAACTTGTGCCCGATTATCGACAATGCCTGCCATGGACTAATTCCTAACGTACCTTTAGTGGTCATCATCACTAAAGCACTCTAGTTCTACATTGACAATCTATATTTACGCCCAGAGCCAGTTACAATCGGGCACATACTCTGGCGCTAAAATTCGATGCAGTACTCACTTGTCAGTCGATTTCGCGGGGCGTTGCTGGGGGCGGCTTTGGGGGATTTGTGGGCAGCAGCGAGTCTAAGTTCCAGTCAAAGCCTCCCGCAGAACTCAGCCTCTCCCTTCCAGTTACCCCCCCAGTTAATAGAAGTGCCGAGTGGTAGTCCGATTGCCACTCCAGCTATTACGGCCACCCATTGGGGTGCGATCGCAACCACCATTGCCCGAACGCTGATCCAGCCTGGATCTCAACCCTCCCAATGGAGCGATGGCCGAGTGCTGCCGCCCTCTGAGACAAAGTCGGGGGGTGGCGAAGGTAGTGCAGCTGATTTGCTTGAACAGGCGGCTGGGTGGGCGATCGCGGCGTTACCTCTGATGCTGTGCTATCACGATAATTTTTCAGACCTGCGATCGCACCTGTCTGCCATTCCCGCCGCTGCTCGCGCAGATGCCCTAGTTTTGGGCTACACCCTGTCACAGATCCTTCAAGACCAGCTCAATCCAGATACGCTCATCGCTCAAATTTTGGCAGATTTAGATCTGGAAAAAACGAATTGGGCACTAGCCGATCAACTGACCGAAGTGCAGTACCTGATTCGTGCAGGGGCAAGTCTGGCGATCGCCCAGCGAGTGCTGGGGGCATCCACCGCTCTATCTGCCACACCTATGCCTATAGCCATGGCGCTTTATTGCTTTCTTGGTACGCCAGAAGATTTTCGTTTATCACTCTTACGCAGCACCCGTCAATTCCCCCTATCGACCCTCACAGCTACCTTAGCCGGGGCGATGTCAGGCTGCAGGAATACAACCGCTGGTCTGCCGCTCCAGTGGCGCAGCCCGTTTCAGCAGCGATACAGCGATGCTGACCTGCTGCGATCGCGCTGGGGAGTAGAAACTGAAATCGACCTGCTGCACCTAGCTGATCTGCTGCTGGCGCATTGGGCAGGGTTTTATCATCCGACTCAACCCCTTCCCCTGGCTCGCTACCGAGGAGCGATCGCTGCCCCTAACGTGATTCGGCCGATTTGAGCAGCAGTAACCAGAATTTCTAAGATGAATATTGCGAATTGCATCCAGGGCATTAGTGACCTTGCCTCAAAACTGTCGTGACCTCCGTAAAATTACGGAAGACTTTTAGTGGGTTTACAAACCTTTGATGGATTTGTACTGAATACTCTTCATGTTTTTCTAAATGAGCTTTACAATTAGAAGCTTAAAACCGCTCTTTTCAGCTCGTTTTTACACCCACTGCCGATGATCTATCACTTCTAAGATCGGCGCAATGGGCTGAAACCTAGATCAGATCAGCAAATACACTATATTTAGAGTGAAGGGAAAAAGGAGGTATCAGACGGGTAAATAGTGACCCATGAGCAAAAAACTCAACAGCGCTTAGTTCCGTATAAATACTAGGAGCCTCAAGGTCATCATCTGAATCCACTTGCATCTAAATCCATGGCGATTGACTGGTGAAGTGATCTGACCCGTTGAGGGTGCGATCGGCCTACTCAAACTCTTAATGTTTGAGTCAGCTAGTAGGCTGAGGCGTCAATCTGCCTACCGTTCGTAGTGCAGGCTTCCAGCCTGCGCGGGCAAGATGCCCGCCCTACGGTAGCTAAACTTGCGCCGTCTTCTACTAGCAGCTTAGGGAATTTCGTTAAGCTTGCTGTAGCGTTGCCTAAATCTACCTCAGAACTGGCTTTCGTGAGCATTGCCTAAGTCCTAGCCACTGCGGATTTTTTAGTTTTTTCGCTCTAAAACTTTTTTCTCTCTAAGCCGATTTCCGAAAAAGAGCAGATGTTTTCTGTAGAGACACACCATACTCGTCTTCAACCGTTCTTCAACCTCATCATTTCGCTTCCGGTAATTCCGCCTCCAAGTAGATAGCCAATTTATTCCAGCCAAACTAAACTAGATCATTTCCAGAACTATCCATCAAGGGGGCGTTAACAAAGCTTCAGGCCCAGCTCATCAAAAATGTAGTTGCAGGCTACTGCAAAAAGCATTTTAATCTCGTCACTTACACCTCTGTTTGCGTCTGCTGTTCGCCCCAAAGTTCCTGTTATCTTTGAGTATCATGATGGTCTTGGATAAATTGCAAGAGGGTTTCCATCCCCAAAATGGGCAGACTAATCGATTTCAAAGAGATATTCCAAAAGCTCAAGAAACGATTTATAACTATCTACTTGAGATCGTTAAGCTGTGGTCTCCCGAAGAGGTCTTGGCTGAGTTCAAACACCTGTTTATTCATCACGTCAACGCTATAAGCTCTCATATCTTGCCGTCGCTATATGAGATCGTTTTTTCCAATCAAGAGGTTGAGTTCAGAAACACCCTCAAACGCTCCTGCTACATTTTAATCAACAACTGGGACATCACTAGAAGTCACGAATCGATCCAGGGGCTGATTCAAATATTTAACGATCCGACTTTAGATAAGCCAACGATGTCGCCAACGATGCGACGGCTTAGAGGTTGGCTAAAAAACTTTGTAGAGAGCAGCGATTTTGAGCAGCTTAAGCTGTTTGCCTCTAAATATGACGAGCAAGGGCATCGGCATTGGTCAGAACGCTACACGTCCTATTTGTTGGTACCTCAATACATTGATTTGAATAACTCTGTAGAGCAGCGTCACGCGGCCCGAGCGTTATCCAAACAGCTGAAAGAACGATTCAAATTTGACCTTGCCCTCTACACGGCGCGGTCTCAAAGTCAGAACCCAATCGTAGATGCAGCAGAACCAGAAAGAAAGCCACGACTGAACCCAACGGGGATGGGCGATGAGGTACTGAATCTAGTAAAGATGATTGTAGTGAGGCGAGGCAATTTTAGTCATACAAATCTGGCTCATATTTTTGTCAGCCAAATCCAAAAACTCACCTATCGAGAATTTAAACTCAGCCTACAGCGATATCTGGTTTTTTCGGTAGAAGGCCATGACTATGCAAGCGCGCTCAAAAAGCAGTTTGCCGAAAAGTTAGAAGTTCTCTACACCAGTCATCATGACAAACCGATTGATGACGCTTTGCTGCTACGCACTTGTAACCGAGTCATCGAATATTTGACCACGGAAAACCATCAGGAACCCTCTCCTCTCTTTGTCCAACTGCTTTCACAGGGCAATCCTCTAACCTTAGTGGTTATTTTGCTAAAAATTATTCTAGTGTGCAGACACGCCCGCACTCATCTAGAATCACGCATTGCCAATTTGGTTCAGTATTACAAGAGTTATCTGGAAGAAGATTGTCGCTGGGTAATTAACTTCTTTGAAATCTTTGATATCACAATGGCAATTTACGCTGAAAATGTTGAATTTAACTTGGTCAATATGCGCAGAGACAATTCTGAACAAGACTCTCCGCAAGGATCTTCAAGATTTGCCGCTTATCGGATTTTTTCACAAATGAAAGCTGAAGCCGACCAAGATAGTGAATCCGATGAGCTAAGGTTGCTGCAAGTGTTGCTAGAGGATGAAGATCCTAGCGGATAGAAGGCTGTTTATATTGGCTCAGTCGCCTTCCACCCATAAACCTGGCAATTGTTTCAGCAGTTGCCAGGTTTATGGGTGAAATAGCTTATACCCATAAATTTCTTACGCTGGGTAAATTCTCAATCTGCGGTTGGGTTCGTCACCAAAGCTAGAAGATTTCAGATGGTAATGCTCTACAAGTTCATGCTGCATTTTACGAACTTTCCCAGATCGGGGCAGCAGTTCCACCGGTTGCCCTTTGGGAATTACAATTTGTTCGACGGCAAGGCGGGCCTCTTCGAGGGCCTCTATTTCATCCTCGTCGCCGCTGCGAGAGAAGAGGTTTAGATTGAGCGGTTCGTCAAAGCCTGTGTCGTCAATGTGTAAAATCCGCTGTAAGGAACGGATGATTTGGGGGATGCTATTGGATTTGACCGTATAGATTGCCAATTGGCGAGTTTTGGCAATGTGACGTAGCTTAGAGTGGTTTTTGATGTGCGATCGCAATGCCAACACGGCATCTGCTCCGTCTAGATCCTTCGTTAGCACAATCGGTAAATTCAGCGTATGAATCACCTGTTCTACCTGATGACGGCTGATGGCATAGGGATAGATGTGCATTGGCAAATCCTCACCATTAGGCCCAGCGGTAGGTAGCTCACCAAATGGATCAGCTTCAGAGGGCATGAGCGATCGCTCTAATGACTCATTCAGCATTTGATCAAACGCTTGTTGCTCTGGTGGTACAGCACTAAGTGGAAGGCCAAGCTGAGATCG
>Ga0163154_10003488_pt1 | contig 21714 bp, 31 predicted proteins | sample OliLakLV19MP9P1_FD_148649 | JGI IMG/M metagenome (GOLD analysis project Ga0163154, IMG submission 148649) | Freshwater microbial mat bacterial communities from Lake Vanda, McMurdo Dry Valleys, Antarctica - Oligotrophic Lake LV.19.MP9.P1 | ecosystem: Environmental > Aquatic > Freshwater > Lake >... | reverse complement strand
CCCACATATTGATCGACTGGCAGCCAATCATTAACTTTTGCCCGTTCAAATGCTTGCTTGGGATTTTTAGCATCAGTAAAGCGTAAATAATACCAAGAAGAATCGATAAAAGTATCCATCGTATCCGTTTCTCGTTTCGCCGAAGTTCCACAGCTCGGACATTTTACATTTACCCATTCTAATTGTGCCAAAGGCGAAGCTCCCCGACCCGTAAATTCCACGTTTTCAGGTAACTTTACAGGTAGATCGGCATCAGGAACGGGAACAATTCCACATTTTGGACAATGAATTATGGGAATCGGCGCACCCCAATAACGCTGACGAGAGATCAACCAATCCCTAAGCCTATATTGAATTCGAGCTTTTCCCCAGTTATGCGCTTCGGCATATTTAATGATTTCGGTTTTAGCTGTAAGTGAATCTAATCCATTAAAGCGATCGCTATTTATCATCACTCCAGATTCAGTGTAAGCGCATTTTAATTCTTGAGATTTTAGATCTAACTTAGCATTAGAACTAATTACCTGCTGAATTGGTAAACCATACTGAGTTGCAAAGGTAAAATCTCTGAGATCGTGGGCTGGAACTCCCATTACCGCACCTGTTCCATATTCAAACAAAACGTAGTCGGCAATCCAAATCGGAATCTCTTTATCTGTGAAGGGATTAATGGCGATCGCCCCTGTAAATACTCCTTTTTTAGGTCTATCCTCGGCAGTGCGTTCGATCTCACTAATATTTGCCACTTCGGAAATAAATGCTTCTACAGATTCTCGGTATTTTGAAGTCGTAATTTTATCTACTAACGGATGTTCGGGTGCCAAGACAATATAACTCACGCCATAAACGGTATCGGGACGAGTTGTAAAAACGATAATGTTTTCAGTCAAACTGGCTAAAGAGAAGGATAGCTCTGCCCCAACAGATTTACCAATCCAATTAGCTTGCATGGTTTTAACCCGTTCGGGCCAATGGGTAAGCTGGTCGAGATCCTGAAGTAATTGCTCGGCATAGTCAGTAATTTTAAAGAACCATTGTCTTAACTTCCGTTTTTCTACTTTTGCTCCCGATCGCCAAGATCTACCATCACTATCTACTTGTTCGTTGGCTAAAACTGTCTGGTCGATAGGGTCCCAGTTTACAGTTGCTTCTTTTTGATATGCCAACCCCGCATCTAAAAACTGTAAAAATAACCATTGCGTCCAGTGATAATAATCGGGGGCACAGGTTGCTAATTCTCGCTCCCAATCGTAGGAAAGTCCAATTTGTTGAAGCTGCGATCGCATTTGTTCGATATTTTGAAAAGTCCACTGGGCGGGGTGGGTATTCCGATCTATGGCGGCATTTTCCGCAGGTAAGCCAAAGGCATCCCAACCCATAGGATGTAAAACTCGATAGCCTTCCATGCGCTTAAATCGAGCGATCGCATCGGTAATCGTATAATTTCTAACGTGTCCCATATGCAGACTTCCAGATGGATAGGGAAACATGGAAAGAGCATAGAATTTAGGGCGATCGTCAGGCTCAGAAGTTCGATCTAACTCTAACTCTGCCCAGACTTTCTGCCACTTTGGTTCTATTTCTTGAGGATTGTATCTGCTCGTTTCCATAATGAAATCTATCTAGTCTTAATTTTTGCTAGTTTAACAGATTAACTAATCTATATAATTTTTCTACAAAAGTTTAGACTTAGTAGCTGATTTTCCCAATAATTTGCCAATTCTATGCACAGATTAATAATCAACATCAATCACTATTACGACGTTGAAATCTAAAATCATGTTTATTATATTTACGCCCGTTACAAGGGGAACATAGCGTTTGCAGATTACTTAAATCGTTAGGGACTGGGGGACAAATAAAATACCAGATATTATAGAGTAAGTAGTCTATAGTGACCAAAAATGTTAACAGAAGAAGTAAAGTCAACCTTCAAAGATGCAAGCAAGAAGCTAACAGGGTAAAAGAAATAGGGACTTTATTGTCAAAGTCACAGAAGATTACTTTGGAGGGAGTGTACGAAAAGGGGAAACGGTTATAGGTTGGAATCGGAAAAGTAGAGAACTGGGCATCCATTAACGCAGGACAGGGATAACTAGCTATTCCCTTCCCAGTATAGAATTAGATCTAATAAATGGGGACATTTATGAATAAATATGAATAAATTAGAGTAACTACGTGAAAAAAATTTTGATAAAGAAGAATAGCAAAAATTATTTTACAAATATCAGCAAGAATATATAAAGAAGATGGCTAGAGGCAATCAAATATCTGCATGAAGCTAGAACCAGAAAAGAAGTGATAGAAAAAATTAGAAAAACTACATCACTTACCGTCAAATATAACATTGCTGAAATTGAGAAAAAGTTAGAGGATGTCAAAATCTTGATGAATTCTGAGCAGATATCTAAGACTTTAGGACACATTTTTTCTTTGGCTCCTATGTCTACTCTTTAACGGGGAAGAGAGTAACTATTTCCACAGGGTTTTTAAGTTATGTAGTTAGTTCTATGAAACCCTTTTCCTGCCTTATTTACAGCTTTCTGTCCTGTACGTAGCTGATGTGATTATCAAATTCATTCATTAGCTTTTTGATTAGGCGATCGCTTACAAACCTAAATCAGTAACTTCTTGAACCGTCATACTTGCCATCTTTTCAGCCAAATTAGAATCTCTCATTACATTTCTCCTTTTAAAATTATTGGTGATTAAAAAAGGGGCGATCGCCCATATCCACCACCGCCTGCGTCATTGCCACATAAAAGTTAGCAGGTAAAGGTTCAGTCACATCTCTAATTCCTAATTTAATAATGGTAGCGTCGGAATGGGCTTGGGCAGGGTTATTCACTCGCCTTGCAATTTCAGGAAAAAGATAACCAGCTTTGAGCTTCAGATAATTGTGGTTAAATGTTGCCATTAGAGAATTTTAGTGATTTTCTTTACTTAGATTACATCGGCGATTGTATCAGTGACTACACGGAAGATGATTTATTCCTAAATCGAAGTACTTAGTGCGGAAATTATGCTAGTTTGAGCAAGATGTAAGGGAGTATTAGAGCTACTAGAACAGAAAATAGTCAGGATTTGGTACTCAATTCAAAAAAATCAAAACTACGCTAAGATACTGATTATTCAAGCTGGCTATTCTATAAAATGTGTGAAGAACTATAGAGGGAATAAACCATGAATGCAACATTAAAGGTACTAGAACCTTCGGGACTAATTGATAATATAAATGGTAGTCAACTGCGCCAAGAGGTTGCTGACTTACTTGAAGCAGGATCTGAGACAATTTTAATCGATCTGACCCATATTACCTTTATGGATAGTTCGGGACTGGGGGTAATGGTGGCGATCCTCCAACGAGTTCGCACTAAAAATGCCAAGCTTTATCTTTGCGCCCTTAACGATCAACTTCGGATCATTATGGAATTAACCAGAATGGATAAAGTATTTGATATATTTCCCGATCGCGCTACCTTCGACATAGCTATTCAAAATTAATTTGTAAGAGCGAAACATCATCTCCAAAAACTGCATTGGGTGTTTCTCTACGAATGCATTGCAGCACCCATTCTGCACTAACATTTCTATTGTGTGGGAGTTCGTGGGTGAGGAGATTAATAAACTTAGGTAATCCCCAAATTTGTTCATTACTCTGCATCACCTCAAAAATGCCGTCACTAAATACACAAAGGCTAGTACCTAGCTCAATTACAAATTCTGCACTTGTATATTCAGCATCCTCAAAAAAGCCAATTGGCATACTGAGACTCGGTAATTGTTGGATCTGTAAATTTCCATCTCTGACTATGAGTACTAAAGCGGGAGGATGCCCTGCGTTAGCGTAAACAAGCTTACGTTCAGATCTCTTGTATACCCCATACCACATCGTAAAATAGCGTCCCCCTTGCTGACTCATTTGAAAAGCGTGGTTAAGTTCGGTCATCACGGCGCTAGGATCGTAAAACTTCTCTTTGCCAAAGGATTGCGATCGCAGTAAGTTCAAAATTGAAATCGAAAGTAACGCTGAACCAACCCCATGCCCAGATGTATCAATTAGATAAATGGCAAGATGATCGGGGTCGAGCCAGTAAAAATCGTAGCAATCGCCGCCTAATTGACTGGAAGGAATAAACTGAGTGCCGATCTTAATATCGCCCTCTAAACTCACAGGCAATAGCGATCGCACATATTCACTTGCCTCATTCAGTTCCGATTCTAGGAGTTGCTTTTGTAGTTGCAAGTCCTGATTGAGTTGGTATAAACGTAAACCTGCACGCACACTAGCGATTAGTTCGATTTTTTCAATTGGTTTAGATAAGAAATCATCGGCTCCACTATCCAAAGCTTTAACCTTATCCTCTACTGCATTTCGCGATGTTAACAAAATAAAGAAGGTCGAAGAAAGGCTTGGTTCCTGCTTAATTTGCGTGCAAACATCTAAGCCATCCACATCAGGCATTAGCCAATCACAAATAACTAAAGCAGGATGATGTTTCTTGGCAAGTTCTATTCCTTCCTTACCATTTTTAGCAACGATCGCTTTGTAGCCCTGCTCTTGAAGGGTATTCTTAAGAACCATGCGCATGACAAGATCGTCATCAATTACTAAAATTTGTAACATTTATAATCCCCGAAGTACTAGTAAGAATTACAAGATATTTCTGTGTCTGCATTTTAAAGTATTTGATACCAGAAAAGAAGAAGATTTGATTCATCTTTTTAGCTCGAGAATTAGAGCGTGTTTGAGAAGTTGTATATATCTCTAGGCGCTTTTGCAAATCATTATTCTTTAATATTTTAATCATTGTTTTGCGCCGATCGCAGAGACTCAAATGGCATTGTCCAACCAAGTAATTGCAGGCGAGCCATACTTTGTTACTCACAGCATGAGGGAAAAACCAAATATTCATCACTTTACGGCATCGCTATACGCGACGAAAACTTCTCAAATACTCTCTCAATCATCGCTGGAAATCATTATCATTGGCAAGTTAACAATCTAATAAACTGTGAAATTAATTCTTTTTTGACTGGATCTTGAAGTTCGCCTATCACCATCGATATAACGGCGATCGCTAAGTTACCAAATAGTTTGAACTGGGTACTGCGCGATCGCACTATCTACAGTTATTAGAGAAAAATCTTCAACAAGGCTTTGAGCAATCAATAGGCGATCGAATGGATCTTTATGAAAGTTTGGCAAGCTGTTGATTTTTAAGATACGGGATATTTGAACGGGTAGAATCTCAAACTGATTAGAAGCGACACGAGTAGGAATATAAATTTCTGGTGATTCGGATAGCGATAGTTTGCCAGTTCCGACTTTAATAATAATTTTCCAAGCGCTGACAACGCTAAAGTAAATGTCGTTATCTGGATTAGTAATAATATTTTTGGCGGTTACGGATATTTGTGGATCATCGGCAACCCACCAAAGAAACGTATGGGTATCAAGTAATACTTTCACGATCTTTAAACAAGAAAGTCAGCAAGAATATCATCGGGCAATGGTGCGTTAAAGTCGGGAGCAATAAAGATTTTGCCTTTGTCTTGACCTGCTAAGCGAGGTTGGCGTTTTCTTGGGCTGGGTGTAATTGTGGCAACTGCTATGCCATTTTCACAGATGATAATTTCTTCGCCCAGCAGAACTCGTCCCATTAGTTGGGAAAATTGTTGGCTAGCTTCAGGGATGGTGACAGTGATAGACATGGGTTTGTTATTAATTCGGCTAAGTCGCGATCGCATTGCCTTTATTATGACAAGAGTTAGATTGCATAAAGTGCATTAAATTTAGAAGCTATAAAAAATTTTTCCTTTGTCTTGACCTGCGACCGCTCTTAAGAAATTTTGAGAAAGACTGATTGGATAAGAATCGGGATATTTCTGAAGGGATGTAAAACTAATAGGTCGCGATCGCAAATCACTATCAAAATAAGGGCGATCGCCTCAGACTAGACCAAAAGTTTCAATCCGAAAAAGCCTGAATGATTAGGTGCTATAAGTCTTTAAGAAATCTCTACTAACTTACCTTCAATAAACTTATGCAAAATACTAGAAATAAATGATGGATAGGGAAGTCCTTCTGCTAAGGCGCGTTTTTGTAGTAGTCTCAAATCTTTTTCGGAAACTGAAATACTGATAGTACTATTTTGGGAAAGGGTTGCGGAGGCAATTTCTCGGTGTTGCTCTAATTCCTCTTGCCAATTTGCCGATCTAGTTAGTTGATCTGATTCAAAAGCATCTAATATTTCTTGTTCTTCTTGGTCTAGTTTATTCATGGATGTCACCTAAGTATTTTTTAGTAGCTTTTTGACTTGGAATAATCGTTTTTAAAAATATTCCTTCTTCTGATTCAACAAAGGGGACTAAATAGACATATCCTTCAACGACAACAACAGATATTTTTGATTGGAATAACGCTCTTGATTGGGACGGTCGAAAACCTCAATTTCATCGCCAGATTGAATGTGAAATACAATTTCTTCAAAGCTAATTTCTCGCTCTTGTTGAAGTAGTTTGTTCTTGTCAGGATTCCATAGGTAAAATTTCATTTTTAGGATGTGCTGACGAAATTAAGCAATTTATCTTTGCCCGTTATCAGTATAAACTTTTTGCATTTAGCGCGATCGCTATTTCTGAAAATGCATTCTTACTAAAGCGCGATCGCCTATCAATATCAAAATAAAAGGCGATCGCCTCAAACCTAAATCCTAGCCTTTATCTCCCAGAGAACCCTAACTCACAGCCTGATCGCTTTTAATAACTCCAATCTTAGGCGATCGCGCTTAGTTGCCCAAAATCTAATGTTATCTTTCTAATTCTAGTTTTCGCTGTCTTTGAGAGATTTCCAAAAGGACTTCATAAAGTGTTGGTTCGTGGCTTGATTGAATGTCATCTGCTTCATGTTTGTGGTGTGGGAAAGTGGCCAACTTCGACGTGATGGGGCGCATTGTCATAGCGGAAAATCATGTTCTGACTTTCGTTCATGTAATGATATCGATATTTAAGCTTTTGTATGGAATCTGTATTTTTGACTTCAACAAAATCTAAACGATGGTTATTTTCAAAGATGACTGAGCCGCCAATATAACCTTGTTTGACGTTATAGATTTTCTTGGTCAATGATACAAAACGGATGTTGGGAAATTCGCGAATAGTTTGCTCAATTTGGTGGAAGTACGCCTCAATCATCTCAATTCATAGAGTTGAAGCTGGTTTTGGCAGAGCATTTCATATAATCCTGACCACACCATAAAGTCTGCGTCATCTTCTAAAATACCCTGTGAGAATTGATTCTGAAACTCTTCGGATGTCATCTTATATTTTTGTTCAAATTCGCCTAAATCTAATCGTAGATTTAAAATGCTTTTCTGTAATTCAGAAATCTGATAGGAGATAATATTTTGCGCAAATGTTTCGGTGTCTCGCACCGAGTCTAAAATCTTTTTAAGTCGTTGTTCTGTTTGGGGTTGTATAGAGAATTGAAAATCCAACATATTTCCCTCGTTCATTGTTCGTTTTTGCTTATATTATTTTAGCCCAGTATCTGTTTTTTATACTTTTGCGCGATCGCCTATCAATATCAAAATAAAGGCGATCGCCTCAGATCAATCTAAAAGCTTCGATCCGAAAAAGCCTGATACGGGAACTACAAATATTGGATTTCGATTGGTTAAAAATTTGGTGAGCTAAGCGATCGCCTAAAGTACAATTTCAACAGTCCAGAAGATAAGATAGTTGTAATAATTGGTCTAATCAAAGGAGATACTTATGACTTATTTAGAGTTGCGCAAAAAGGTTGAGCAGCAAATAGCTCAGTTGCCTCTAGAGCGTCTTTCTTTGGTTAGTAGTTTTATTGATTCTATTCAACCTAAAAATGATTTAAGCGAGAAGCAATTACGTTGTCTCTCACCTATCAAACGCAGTAAAAAAGCAAGCGATTTGTTAAATTATTCGGGAACTTGGCAGGGTGATGATTTGCTGGAATGTCTTGACTATGTTCGAGAAACTCGCTCTATTACTCAGTTTTAACTTTGCTTCCTAATCTGCTTTATGACTTATTTGCTTGATACGAATCATTGCAGTTACATTATCAATGGCGATCCTAAAGTTACAGCCAAATTAAAATCTCATTCTGCGGATACTGTTGGGGTTAGCATCATTACCCATGCGGAATTGTTATATATGGCTCAAAAGTCAGCGTTAAAGGCTAAAAATTTAGAAACGATTCACAGATTTTTATCTGAGGTGGATCTTTATTTTCTTGATGAAGAAACTGCCAGTATTTACAGTCATCTCAAGGCTACGATTTTTAATCAGTTTGCGCCCAAGGATAAGAGCAAGCGGCGAAATGTGAGTATTGAGAGTTTGGGATTTAGCGATCACGATCTTTGGATTGCGGCAACAGCTATTCAGCATGATTTGATTCTGGTTTCTGCGGATAGTGATTTTCAACGTATTAACCAAGTCAATCCTTTTTTGTTAGAGTCGTGGGTATAGTATTTTTATCGCTATTTCTGAAATGCATTCTTACTAAAGCGCGATCGCGTATCACCATCAAAATAACTGCGATCGTTATTCGTTGAAAGTAAAACCGCGATCGCTTCAAATGATGTTAAACAAATGCTTGATTTATGAGGCGATCTCTATGGTGCAATTGCTTTAGAATAGTGACATAAATATTTAGTATGAACTATTCTGAAGCAATGACAACCATAGAATTAATTGTCAGCGAGTTGAATTCAGTACCAAAGCCTTTGTTAGAAGAGATACTTAGTTTTATTCGGGCGGCAAAAAATAAAACTATGCGATCATCTGAAAAATTAAACCTTCAGCGTGTTGCGGGTCTACATGATGGGCAAATCTGGATAAGTGATGATTTTAATGATCCTTTGCCAGATGAGTTTTGGTTGGGGGATGATAAATGATAAGAGTTTTGATTGATACTCATGTTTTTATTTGGTGGACAAGTGATGCCAAAAAACTATCGTCACGAGTTTATGACCTATTACTAGATCTGAATGTTGTATCTGTTTTAAGTGTTGTTAGTATTTGGGAAATGCAGATTAAGTCATCTTTAGGAAAGATTCAGTTTAAGATGCCTCTACCAGAATTAGTGAATGATGAGATAAGTCGTAATGGAATTGAGTTACTTCCACTTTCTCTGTCCCACATTTATGCTCTCAGCACTCTTGGCAATCATCATAAAGATCCATTTGATCGCGTATTAATTGCTCAGTCTATGGACACAGGCTTACAGATTGTTAGTATTGATGAAAAGTTTGATGCTTATGGAGTGCAGCGTTTTTGGTAGGGGCGATCGCTTTAAATGATATTAAACAAATGCTTGGTGTATGAGATTTTAGTTAAATCGCTATTTGAATCAGCGCAGTAAAGGCGATCGCTATTTCTAAAAATACAATCTCACTAACGCGCGATCTCGCTTATCACCATCAAAATAAATGCGATCGCTTAGCGTAGAATAAATACGGTATGTATCAGCAAAACAAGAAATCCCATGCAAAGTACAACTAATATTGAGCAAAGCATCTTACAAAATTTGCGATCGCTACCAATCGCAAAACAGCAGGAAGTTCTTAAATTTACAGAGCGTCTTCAAGAAACTCAGCCTATAGCCGTTAAACCATCTCTGCGAGAACTAGCTGCGATGCCTTTAGCTCAAAGGAGTCGGCACATTGCGCCATTTATTCAAAAAACTGCTAACGACTTTCTTAATGATCCAGAACTTACCGAGTTTTCTGTTTTAGATACTGAAGATTGGGAACTTGAAGATGATCAACCCTAGACGTGGTGAAATTTGGTTGGTCGATCTGAATCCGACGAGAGGACAGGAAATACAAAAAACTCGACCTGTTGTTATTATCAGTGCTGAAGCATTTCAGCCAATTCCTCTTAGAATCATTGTTCCGATTACAAGCTGGCAAGAAAAATTTTGAGATCGCCTTTTTATGGTAAAAATCGAGGCTAGTCCAGAAAATCAACTTAGTCGTGATTCTGCGGGTAATGTTTTGCAGGTTCGTAGTATTTCAACGGAGCGATTTGTAAAACGGTTGGGGCAAGTTTCAGATGAGATTTTACAAGAGTTGCTGGCTGGTTTGATTGTGTGTGTTGATTATGAACCAAATTCATAGATCGCCTATCACCATCAAAATAAAGGCGATCGCACAGCTTTAGCTCAATTTATTTGATTAGACTATAATCAGAAAAATCTACTTTCAAATCTATTTTTCTAGGATTGCTTATGTCTCCATCTAATGTTGAAGAACGTCTGTCAAAACTTGAAGCTGAAGTTACGCAGTTAAAACTATCTTTGTCGGCTAGTCCAGAGACTATTAAGCCTTGGTGGGAAAGTATTGTTGGTGTATTTGCTGACGATGATGCTTTTGATGAGGCGATCGCGATCGGTAGAGAATATCGTCTATCTTATAAGGATTTATTTGATGGCTCTGAGATCGAGTGATATATCTACTAGACACGGATCATTTGAGCATTCTGGAACGTGGTGGGGAGACTGCTCAAAGACTCGTAAGTAGACTTAGTATTCTTTCTTCAGATAGTATTAATGTTACGGTCATTACTTACGAAGAGCAGACCCGTGGATGGTTGGGATATATTGCGAAGGCTCGTAATTTGGAAGAGCAAATTGTTGCCTATCGTAAGTTAGAAAAGCATATTGCAACTTTTTCTAAGCTTAAGGTATTTGGCTTTGATAGTAAATCAGCAGCTATTTTTAAGCGACTTCGTGCTGATTATCCACGACTAGGAACGATGGATCTAAAGATTGCCTCAATTGCTATTTCTAAAAATGCGACTTTACTAACGCGCAATCTGTCTGATTTTGAGAATATTGTTAACTTACAAGTGGAAGATTGGACAAGTTAGATGATCGCAAAAAGCGATCGCTGAAGATGTGGGGCGTTTGCCGTCTTTTGTGTTGGACGATCGCAAGGTAAAAGACTCTATCGATCTATGTTTATCGAATAAGCTGCGAAATGCAACACCTCAAGACTTAACTCAGGTGATTATCGATTTGGCTCACCAAATGAAAAATCGACGGGAAAAACCTTCATCATTTATCGAAAGCGACTTGGCGGATCGAATTGCGGTGAATGACTATATTTCGCTAGGTGAGGGTGGCGAACAGGTGTTTGTGGAGGAATATCGGCAGAGTAAGGTGATGGAAATTTTTGAGACGCATCCTGCGATCGCGGCTTTGCGTAATGGGGAAGCAGTAACGGATTTGTAATTGGTGGCTCTAGAGCGCACTTTGCGGCGGGAGTTGTTCGGCGGCAATATCCAATTAACGGAGTCAAATATCCGTAAGGCGTTTAATCTGAAGGTGACGAGTTTACTTGCCTTTTTGCGAGAGTTGCTGGAGTTTGAAGTGTTGCCAGACTATCAGGACATCGAAGAGCGCAATTTTGAGCAGTTTATCGCGCAACACTGGTACAATTCTGGTCAGATCCGATTTTTACGCGCTTTACAAAGCCTATTCTTGCAAAAGCGGCGGTTAGAGGTGGCAGACTTGTATAAGGAACCACTTGATCGCTTTGGGGAGGATGCGGTAGAGCGATGGTTTACTGAGGATGAGGTAAACGAGTTGATTGATTTTACTGAAAGGTTTGCAGCTTAATAAATAACTTAATATAAGTAAGCTAAATTGGAGAAATTAATGGTAAAAAGGTTATCTGTACTAAGCAACTACGATATAGAAAAAGAATTAGGTAAGAATATTCTTATTTATCCATTCTCCAAGAGTAATTTACGAGGTGCAAGCTATAATTTGACTGCCAGTAGGCTTGCTTGGAATTTAGAAACAGGGACTACTATATTTAATGGAAATAAGATCATTATTGCTCCAAGTTCAACTGCATTGATAGAAACAAATGAGACTATTTGGGTCTCCGAAAAAATTACAGGTTCTTACCACTCAAAAGTAAAACTGGTTTCTAAAGGTTTATCGCATATTGGTACTACCTTGGATCCATTGTACCTTGGGAACTCACTTATTGCTATCCATAATCACTCTAATAAGCCCGTAGAGATAACTGAATTAGATTCGTTTGTAACTTTAGTTTTGTATTATGTTGCAAGTAAATCCACGATTGATCCTGTAGGGAATAATGCTCCTGGTAGACCTGATATTTATTCAAGTCTTCAATTAACAGAATTTGAAAAGAATTGGTTAGATGAAGGCTTCAGAACTAACCGTGATGATCTGAGAAAAAAGATGAATGAATCAATAGATTTTAATGAAATACAAACTTTTCGGCAAATCTTTGGACGGAAATTCAAAGATTGGGCAATTATTCTGATAATTCTAGTATTGTGGATTGCCTCACTAAGTTGTGTAAGTTATTTAGAATCAAATGAAGAACAGTTTAAAGCTACAAACTGGTATAAATTCGCTTTAAATGGTGCTTACTCCTTCATGTATGGGGCACCTTTTGGAGGAGTTATGACGATATTAAATAGAAATGCTTAGTGTACTTGTAAAAATAAAATATATGAAGATTGAAATTAAGAAACTTTCTGAGAAAGCCATAATTCCTGTGTACCAGAACCCTGGCGATGCTGGATTAGATTTGTGTTCGATTGAGGAATATTCATTACACCCAAATGAAACAAAACTTATAAAGACAGGTTTAGCCATTTCCTTGCCAGATGGAATAGAGGCGCAAATCAGACCAAGAAGTGGATTAGCTCTTAAGCACTCAATTACCGTCCTTAATACCCCAGGAACGATAGATTCAGGATATAGAGGCGAGGTTAGTATTATTCTTATCAATCATGGTAAGGAGACATTCTATATTACTCCTGGAATGAGGATAGCCCAGATGGTTATAGCTCCAGTCTTGCGTGCAGAAATTGAAGAAGTAGAAAGTCTTGATGAGACTCAAAGGGGCACTGGGGGATTTGGCTCAACAGGCGAATACGTTACAATTAAAAATGCTCACTAATTCAGAATTACGATCGCAAGTCGATGATATTTGGGATCGGTTGTGGTCGGCGGGGTTGTCATTGCCTACGGACTCGATCGAGCAATTTTCTTATTTGCTGTTTTTGAAACGCCTAGATGTTGAAGAAGACAGGCGGATGAATCAGGCAAAGCGGCGCAATCAGATATTTGTGCCAAAAATTCCTACAAACTTACGGTGGTCGCATTGGGTAAATTTTGAAGGGAAGCGGCACTAAAACACGTTCGTGAAAATGTTTTTCCTTGGTTGTGATCGCATTTTGGCTTAATCTAATTTATTTGCGATCGCCAGTTTCTACAATAAAGATATGATGTTACTGGAGGTTGAGAAAAAATATGACTGAAACAGTTGTTTTACAAATACCAGAAGCATTGTATCAACGCTTAGCGATCGCATCTGAAGCAACACAGCGATCGCTCGAAGAGATAATTTTACAAGTGCTACAGAATGGTAGTCCTCCAACATGGAAAGACGTTCCTGAAGAATTTCAGACCGATCTCGCGAGCTTAGATCGACTTGACGACAATACTCTCTGGCAAATTGCTAGAAGTCAAAAATCTCAAGTAGATATGGAAAGGTATGAATTTCTATTGTCAAAACAACAAAATGTAGAACTTACAGATGACGAAAGATTAGAACTCAATAATCTCCGTACAGATGGCGATCGCTTTATGTTACGCAAATCTCAAGCCGCCGCAATCTTAAAATGGCGTGGACATAACGTTCCCAGATTGTCAGGATAATAATTTGTGTCAGTTTATATCTCTCAAAATCTGCGATCGCAAATAGAAGCCTTTGATAATAAACGTTGCTGCTATTGCCTCACCACTGAAGTAAATAGCGGTATACCAATGACTATCGATCATATTCAACCAGTTTCTAAAGGAGGTTTGAATACCCTTGATAATTTATGTCTTGCCTGTCGAACTTGCAATGAATACAAAGCTGGAAATACAGAAGCGATCGATCCGATAACAGGTCAAAATGTGGCTTTGTTCAATCCACGACAGCAAATTTGGAAAGAACATTTTCAATGGAATAATGATGCCTCTCAAGTTGAAGGAATAACATCAATTGGTCGAGCATCAGTTATCGCGTTACGAATAAATAACGCTTTAATTGTCGCTACTCGTAAGCGCTGGTTTGCGATCGGGTGGCATCCTCCAGAATTAGAGTCATAGGTTTTTCGTCTTCACTGCCACGATCGCATTTTAGCTTCATCTAAGTTATTTGCGATCAAGTTTTAGATGTGGCGGGCTTTTTGAAGATGCGATCGCCAGTTTCTACAATAAAGATATGATGTTACTAGAGGTTAAGAAAAAATAAGACTGAAACAGTTGTTTTACAAATACCAGAAGCATTGTATCAACGCTTAGCGATCGCATCTCAGGCAACACAGCGATCGCCTAATGAGTAAAATATTAGCAAGCTTAAAAATTTAGAGGTAAGACTATGACCCAAGCATTAAGTAGCGCTATTGAGTCCATAAGCGCCCTCACCTTAGAGGAAAAACATCAACTTTGGCTAATTCTGGATGAAGCGATCGCCCAATCCGAAGAATCAGAATGGCTAGAAGACGATGAGACAAAAGCGGAAATTCAACAAGTACGCGAAGAGTATCAGAAAGGTGATTACCTTACATTGGATGCCTATCTTGCTCTGAAATAACCATGACTTACGCAATCATTGTCACTAAGTCCATTCAAAAAGATTTAGACAGTCTTCCCAACGATATTAAAGCCAGAGTTTGCTCTAAGATCTCACAATTATCCGATAATCCTCGACCCGATGGGGTAACAAAACTGAAGGGATACGAAAACGAATATCGTATTAGAATTGGAGACTATCGAGTGCGTTATGAAATTCTTGACAAAGATAAAACTGTTCTACTGTTGCAATGCAAACATAGAAGAGAAGTATATAGAAACGATTAGGAGATCGTCATAAATTTACTGCTACTTTTGCTTTTTGAATGAGCGATCGCCAGTTTCCACAAAAAGATATGATGCTACTAGAGGTTGAGAAAAAATATGACTGAAACAGTTGTTTTACAAATACCAGAAGCATTGTATCAACGCTTAGCGATCGCATCTGAAGAAACACAGCGATCGCTCGAAGAGATAATTCTGTTTGCGATCGCGCTTTAGATGTGGCGATAGGTGATCGACTACAAACCTTCGAGAACTTCCGCAGAATATAACTTCCCCTTGATAGGTTCAAACTCATCTTCCAATAGCCATAGTTTCGCCTCTTCATAGCTATGACTCGTTAGTACAACTTTATAATTTTCAACAGGATCGAAAATCTGACATATACCCTTCGTATCTCCAGTTAACATCAGCAAATATGGTGGAGACTGCATCGGATCGACCCAAACCTCAAGAAAACTCCAATTATCCTTCGCTGGGTCCAGTGCGGGGGATGACATGATATCGATTGTTTGCATCTACTTTAACCTCACCATAAAATAACAAAATAGTTGAGCCATCCATGTCAAGCCTATAACCAATAGACTCCGAGAAAAATAGTCCATAACGATCATAGTTTCGGATATTTCCCGTAAATTCACCTGCTTTTATAATAGCCTGTGCCACTTCATACATAGTAGCTTCATCATTAAAAACGTGAATAGGATGTCCTAATCTCAATAATCGCTGAGATTGTGGAGTATTCGGCAAATGTTTAGGAATATGTTTCGGATCTAGAAAAATCTTACTTGCTATACCTGTCATTATTTTTTTTGAATTATTGCCATGATCGCCTCTTAGCTTAATCTAAGTTATTTGAGATCGCGCTTTAGAGCATGTTTAAGAAGTTTCCGTCGCGCATAGCCACACCTTAAAGTTAGGAATATTTCAGTTTCTTATCTTGCTATGGGTTACATAGGATGGTTTGACTGCAATTACTTGGTTGGAGTTTGAATCACTATATAATTATTATTAGTATATATTTTGGCAGGTTCTTGTGGTTCAAACTATCTCACTGCAAGTTAATACCGATCTTAATGAACTAGCCAAAGTATTAGATTGGTTTGAGCAACTATCCCACGAGGCAATGACTAAGGGTGATTGGTTACGTTGCAAAACTGCCCTAGCAGAAGTATTTACAAATGCCGTCCGTCATGCCCATAAAAATATGCCGCAGGAAACGCCGATAGATCTGGAGGTAACACTAACTAAAGATATGTTGGAAATCAAAGTTTTTGATTTTGGAACTGGATTTGATTTGTCAGATAAACTTTCCGATCTTGATGATGTCGATATTAATGCTTTAGGTGGTCGAGGTTTGGATTTAATTAATCAAATTGTCGATGTGTTTAGATATGAACCCGCGTCAGGCGATCGCAACTGTTTACGGATGATTAAATATTACGTTCCTGTAGCTTGAACTAAACCCTGAATATGCTCTATATCATTGCTTATTTTCTGGAGCAGAACTAAAGCATCATCGGATAATTGTTGGTTCTTACCTTGGCTCTCTAATTGGTCGGCAATTTTGGCAATACCGATAATCCCGATCGCCGCACTCGATCCCTTAATAAAATGTGCCTCTCGCTCAATCTGAACATATATTTGCTGGGAAATAGCGATTTTGAGAGCTTCTAGATGTTCAGGTATGGTTTCTAAAAACGCACCTATTAGTTCTTGCTGAAATTCAGCATTTCCGCCACACATTTGCTCTAGATACTGCCAGTCAATTTCTAGTTCGCTACCCTCATGATGATCTTGAGCTAATGAGTTATCAATCTCAACTTGAGATATTAGTGATTTACTAGAAGGCGACTCTGTTAATATTTTAGGCTCTCTCTTTGCCAAAATCTCATTCCAAAAGACCAGTTTATTTCCTAAATCTTCTTTACGAATTGGTTTGCTGAGATAGTCATCCATCCCTGCCGCCAAGCAGCGATCGCGATCTTCTTTCATCGCATTTGCGGTAAGCGCGATAATGATCGTTTTAGTTGACTTATCTTTAGTTGACTTATCTCGATCTGCCTCCAAATTTCGGATGCGCTGACTAGTCTCATAACCATCTAAAATTGGCATCTGACAATCCATCAGAATAATATCATAGGGAATCTGAGCGATCATTTCTAGAGCTTCTTTACCATTTCCTGCAATATCGACCTGATAGCCTAAATTAGCAAGTTGATTAATCACTACTTTTTGATTAATTGGGCTATCTTCTGCCAGCAAAATTTTGAGTTTAGATGGGAGAATTGGTTTTAAATCCAAGGATGAATCTTGCGATTTTTTAGCCTCAGCTAAATTTTGGTGAATACCTGTGAGCGCGTCAATAATGCAGCTTAAAAGTCGGAGTTTTCGTACAGGCTTACGCAGATAGTAGGCAAAGCCAATTTCTAGTATTCGTCTCGCTACAACATTTCGATCGAGAGAGGTCAGCATGATTAAATGAGTATTTTGGAGAATTGGTGAATCCTTGATTTGTTTCCCTAAACTCTCCCCATCCAGATCGGGCATTTGCATATCTAATATCGCAAGTTGATAAGGGTCACCGACTTCCATCGCCCGATTGAGATAAGACATCGCCTTACGAGAATGTTCAACTGTATCAACTCGCATTTCCCACGCACTAAGCTGATGGGCGAGAATTCGACAGTTAGTCGTACTGTTATCTACAACTAGAACTCGGATTCCTTGGAGAGAATCAACATCAAGATTATTTGCGGGGCAGTCAGATTGTTTTTCAAATAGAAGTTCAAACCAAAAAGTCGATCCATAATTCTCCTTACTCTCTAAATGAATCTCACCTCCCATCAACTCCACGATCTGCTTACAGATCGCTAGTCCTAAACCTGTGCCACCATATTGACGGGTTGTGGAAGCATCAACTTGGGTAAAAGGCTGAAATAGTTTTGACTGAGATGCGGCAGGAATCCCGATGCCTGTGTCAATTATGGCAAAGCGAAGAGAGGCGGTGATTGTATCTTCTGATATTAAACTAACTTCGATCGTAACTTCCCCTTTAGATGTAAATTTAATTGCATTATTGACTAAATTCAATAAAATTTGACGCAGACGACCCACATCGCCCTCTAGAAATTTAGGAACATCAGCATGTATAAAGGTAATTAGCTCTAGCCCTTTAGTTTGGGCAACTGTGGCTAATATTTCGGCAACTTCTTCAATACTGATTTCTAGATCGAATTCAAGATTCTCTAAGAGCATTTCTCCTGCTTCTAATCTGGAAAAATCAAGAATTTCGTTGATCAAAGTTAATAAGTGGTCGCCACTACTACGAATAGTTTGAGCAAAATCCTTTTGTTGTTCATTTAAACTTGTATCCAGCAACAAGCCAGTCATGCCAATTACCGCATTCATGGGAGTGCGAATTTCATGGCTCATCGTTGCTAAGAAGGAACTTTTGGCGATCGCCGCTTGTTCGGCTTCCGATCGGGCTATCTCTAGTGCCACATTTTGCTCTTGCAAAAGCTTGAGTTGCTCTTTTTCGTGGGCAAGCAATCGTGACTGGGCGATCGCAATTCCGATTTGATCGGCAATCTGGCTTAAAAGACTAATTTCAAAGGATTCCCAATGTCTTGGAGCAGAGCATTGATGCGCGATCAACAATCCCCACAATTGTTCGTTTTCGATAATCGGCACAACCAGATTTGCTTGTACTTGGAATCTTGCTAAAAGTTCTTTATGGCATTGACTGAGATCGGATTCAGCGACATTATCGATCGCTAGCTTGCGACCATCTCTATAGGTTTTCCACTGCCCCGATTGGAAACAAGTATCTTGAATATCTGTACCAAGAGAAGATATCCATGTAGAAGTAACAGATTCTACTTCTACAGTACCATTCCAGTCAGGATGAAATCGGTAGATGATCGCGCGATCGGTATTCAGAAACTTGCGAATTTCGCTAACAGCGGTATTAAGAATTTCCTTGAGGTCTAGGGACTGTCGAATACGGAGTGCAATATCTGAAAGAAGCAGCGATCGCCAGTTTTGTTTATGGAGATCTCTTTCAACTTTACGCTTCTCCATAAATTGACCGATCTGTCTACTAATGGCAGCCACAGTATTCATCAGTTCTAAACTAGACTGCTGGCGCTGACAGCTAAACATCGTAACCACAGCTAAAACTGACTTATTCTCGCCTTGAATCGGAAAACTAAATGCGTAGTTTAAGCCTACTTTTTTGACGGCTTCAGAGTTGCGGAAATTGGGATATTGGTCAATATCAATCCACTTAGTGGAGCCTTCCGCCCAAACCGAGCCAATCAAGCCAGAACCATGTTCAATCGACATTAGTTGATGGGTTTGGATTAACTCTGTTGCTTCAATTGTGGGCATGGCATAACTTGCTATGAGCTGTAGAGTGTGAGGATATGTAATAGTTAGCCACAGTTCGCCTAGATCCCAAGATAACTGTTCGCATAGTGTCTCTAAGATCCTCACTGCTGAGTTATTAAAACTTGATGATTCCGCGAGAATTCGTGAAATTTGATTCTGGGTAGTTACCAATTTTTTGGTATATCTACGGCGGAGGCGATCGCGTTCGGCATCCTTTTGTGCGGTAATATCCTTGGCAACGTATAGGAATCCCGTAATCTTACTTTGGTCGTCACGAATAGCTGTAATTGTCAACAAAACGGGAAAGCGATCGCCATTCTTACGAATATAAGTCCATTCTTTCTCAAATACTTGCGCCAATTTTGCCTTAGCCACAAACATTTCAAAGCTAGGTTCGATAGTTTGGTTTAATTCTGCTGATAATTGCTGCGCAGTCTCGATCATTTCATTAGTGTCATGGAAAATTGCAGGATCTTTACCAATTATTTCTGCTGCCTCATATCCCAATATCGCCTCTGCACCAGAGTTAAAGGATTGAATAACACCTTGCAAATCAGTGGCAATAATCGCAAGATTAGCACTATCTAAAATTGCTTGTTGCAACATCGATACTTTCTTCGAGGACTCAAGTACAGACACAAGGAGATTTGCTGCTTCGTTATTTCGCCGTAACTCCAACTGACTGACTATTAAGCGACTGAGTGATTCTAGTTGTTGAATTTGTAAAGGTGTCAATTCTCGTGGCTGGCGATCGATGACACATAGACTTCCTAAGGTAAAATTATCTGAAGTCGTTAAGGGTACACCAATATAAGAGCGAATATTAGGGTCATTAACTACCAGTGGGTTATCGGCAAAGCGCTGATCTTTAGTAGCATCAGGAACATTTAAGATCGCATTATCGGCGACAATATGACCACAAAAAGAAGTATCTCTTGACGTTTCGGTTGTATCAATCCCAACACGCGACTTAAACCACTGCCGATCGCGATCAATTAGAGATATCAAGGCGATCGGCATACCACAGATACTTGCGGCTAGTTGGGTTAAGTCATCATATTCTTGCTCTGGCAATGTATCGAGAATCTTATAGCGCTCAAGAGCAGCTTGGCGATCGCTCTCATTTAATGGTATTTCAGGCTTCTGCATAGGATTTATTTCAATTGACCAGTAGATATAAAGAGAAATGCTAAACCAATGTCGATCAATCCAAGATTATAAAAATTCTAACGACTTAGGCACGCTGAAGTATAGAGGGTTATTTGTAGTTTATCGGTTATTTTAATCGGTGGCAGCATTTAATTAACTATATGCTCGGTAGGTACTTTTAGGGGCGATCGCTGACTGCTCAAAAGTAGGATAGAGTAATAGCAAAAATAGTCTTTTTGAATTTCAAAATCTAGACTTGGGCGCTTTAAGAGTTCGATGATGCACAATCGACTAACATTAAATGGGAATTAATTATGATCTTAGTCACGGTCGGAACTGAACAATACCCATTTAACTCCTTAATGGATTGGATTAACCTGTTAATGAAAGAGGGGATCATTACCGAAGAAGTTGTGATTCAATATGGATCGTCAACACGCTTACCTGACGATGTGAAGATCAGTAAGGTCATGCCTGAAGCTCAATTTAAGAAAACAGTTGAAAGAGCTAATGCGGTGATCGCCCACTGTGGCGAAGGCTCAGCCATGTTACTGGAAGATTTTGATAAGCCTTATATTTTAGTGCCGCGTACATCAAGATTTAATGAACATGTTGATGACCATCAACTAGAAATGGCAGATGATTTAGAAAATCAAGGCATACTTGTTGCCCGATCGCCTGCTGACTTAGTAAAATTCCTGAAATTAATCACTATTGCCCATAGCTCCCCAGATTTAGGCGAAGACGCGCCATTATGTGAATATCTAAGCGATCGCTATCCTAGCCAAGCCAAACACAAAATCATGCTGGTCTGCTCATCGGGCGGACATTTCAAAGGAATGCGCGGATTGAGTCAATATTGGCGACAGTTTGAGCAACGAGATTGGATTACCTTTAAAACTGGCACGACCCAAGCCGAACTCAAGAATGAACAAACTCATTGGGCGCATAGTCCCACTAATCGCAATTTACCTAACTTAGTGCGAAATTTACTGTTAGCTATGCAGATTGTCACCAAAAAACGACCTGACATCGTAATTTCTACGGGTGCTGGCGTTGCCGTCCCATTTTTAGTTGCGGCGAAGTACCTATGCAAAAGTCAAGTGATCTTTGTTGAATCCAAGACTCGGATTCGGGATTTGAGTCTTTCGGCGCGTCTACTGCGATCGCTAAAAGCATTGGATCTGCTGATCGTGCGTTCTGAAGAAATTGCCCATCTGTATCCTGAGACAGTCTATATC
>Ga0163154_10003486_pt1 | contig 21721 bp, 20 predicted proteins | sample OliLakLV19MP9P1_FD_148649 | JGI IMG/M metagenome (GOLD analysis project Ga0163154, IMG submission 148649) | Freshwater microbial mat bacterial communities from Lake Vanda, McMurdo Dry Valleys, Antarctica - Oligotrophic Lake LV.19.MP9.P1 | ecosystem: Environmental > Aquatic > Freshwater > Lake >... | reverse complement strand
CTCCTATTGTTCTGCGCAGCGCCGACACCTGGCGATATCGGCAGCTGCGGGCAAACGCCGACAGCGCTCGATGCCGGGCGCTTCTTCAGCAAGAAAGACGCGATTGATTGCGCGCAGTGCGGCAGCTGCAGGCTCCGAACCCAGGCCTGCTCGCGCGCCTGCGCTTCTGGGAATGGTGCTCAAACTTTCCCCGCCGGTTGTGTCCCGCTCGTTCACGACGGGCAGGTGTGTTTACATGCGCTCGAAGCGGCCAATTGTGAGAGTTACGCTCGCTACGTGCGCGAAGTAGTCCCCGAGGTTCCCACGGAATGCAATTTCTGCCCCGCCCAATGATGAATTCTGGGGATGTTCAGCGAGGTCGAAGGCCAGGCGCCTGGCTGCTCGTGCTGCTCGTGGCCCTTCTGACGCAACCTGCTTGCGCGCCCATCCAACAAGCCACCCGCGGCCTTAGCGAGTACGAACTTTACCGCCAATCGCGGGTTGCTAAGACCCCGGTTGCACGCTTGCGCGCTGCTTGGGCGTATCTGAAGGCCGGCTACCGCGGGCCGGGGCGGGTCACGACAGAGGCTTGGTTTTACCCCCGAGAGCGGCGGCTTTTCGCGCAGTCGCGAGCGAGCCTCGAAGGAATTTCAAATTACCTCAGCGTGCTGCCTGATGGTCCGCATCGTGCGGAAGCCGAAACGCGGATCGTGGAGCTCATGAGCGAACAGCAAGCAGAGGCCAAGAAGTCGAAGCAGCGTTCCGATCGTGACCAAACGCTCCTCGCTGAGCTCGAGAAAGCGAGCGAAGACCGAAAACACTTGGTGCGCGAATTCTCAAGCTTCGTAGAGCAAATGGTTCGCCTTAAGTCTTTTGGTGTTAGCCCGAGTGACCTGCCATCTGAATTCAAGGCGGCCCTTCGAAGCTCAGCGTCCGACCTACTTTGTGATCGAGAGAGCTGCTATCAGCGTTTTGATTTTAAATTCTCGATCCCAGAAAATCGGGAGCCAACCGCTCGTGATGCAGCATTTTCGAAAGTGCTCAGGCTCAGCTCAGGTGGCGTGGCAGCGGTTGAGGTGCGCGGCCCCGCGCTGTTCAGTCGCCTGTCCGAAGCGTTGTCGCTCCAACCCGTCAACAGCGATCTGGGGCAGGCGCGGATCGAGGCGATTGCGAGAGTTATTTCCCTGGTCGAATTGCTCTTGGAGCCCAGAATGCCCGCGGAAAGTTGCGCCCGGCCTGTTGAGAGCCCGGAGGTTCTGGTGCGTGTGTGTGCTGGCGTGAAGTTGCGTATGCTGCCAGCGGAGGGCAGCCAGGAGGAAGACAGAATCGTGGTTTCTGCGGCGGGCGGCGAACCACAGCGCGGCGGGCCCTCGACCTCTAAACCAGAACCTCAATTGCCGACGGCACCACCCACGCCTTGAGTGGCAGCTTGCCAGGCAGTTCACCATCCGAATCAATCAAGACCGACTCACCACCCCGCAGCGCTTCAGCCTCTATCCGCGTTCCCCGGAAGGCAGAAACATTCGGTCGCTCGAGATGTGCACCCCGGTAAATACGGCGGGAGAGTGCCAGGCTCTCAGCAAGCCCTAGGTTTCCCAGCACCACCACATCCAGCAAACCATCGCTCGGATCGGCTGCCGGGGCGATTTGCATTCCACCCCCAAAATACTGACCGTTGGCAAGAGCCACCGTAAATATGGGACCCTCATGAACGACCTTCCCGTCCACCTTGAGACGCACGGGCGCGTTGCGATAGGTCGCCATCGCCTGCAGGGTTCCGAGAAAGAACGCGGCCTTGCCGCCTAACCACTTCGGCCCCTGATTGACCAATTCGTCAGTGCGACCGCTGATCCCAAAGCTCAGGATGTTGATGAAGGCTATGTTGTCAGGTTGGGAGTCGACCTCCGCTAGTCCGACATCCACCTTCTGAACGTTGCCTGCAAGCAGTCGGCGCGCCGCATCTTCCGGCGAATCTGAAAGTCCGAAGGTCTTTCGAAAATCGCCCCCTGTTCCGGCGGGCACCAATGCAAGCTTCGGACCTCTCGCCACACCGCCATTTTCCAAGTATCCCTGCACGACCTCGTTGACCGTGCCGTCGCCCCCAATCACCGCGAGGCACTCGACCCCCGCCACTCGGGCCTCGCGCGTGAGCCGCGTCGCGTCCTTCGGGCCGGTCGTGGGTGTTACCGAATAGGCGCTTCCTTGCGCGTCCAGTGCGGCTTTTAGGCGACCGAGGGTAGCGAGGGAGCGACCGCTTCCAGCCTTGGGGTTTAGGATTATTTGAGTTTTCATTTTGAGGTGACTCGACAGCAGCCCCCGGGGAAGCGATGACTAACTGAGTTGCTTCCCTTCTAGGGCCCTTGAACCCCGAATCGTAGCGGGGTTATCGTCCCCGAGCGAGCATTGGGCTTTCCACTAACAACCTTCACACACAGGAAAACAAAGGTAACAGCATATGGCGACGGACGACGCGCGAAAACTCTTCGTGGCGGGTTTGCCGGACTCAGTCGACGAAGACGCTCTTCGCCAAGTCTTTGAAGCCACAGGTGGCGTCGTCGTGCAGGTCAGCGTTCCGCGTGATCGCGCGACTGGCCGGCCACGAGGCTTTGGCTTTGTGACGCTCTCTTCTGCCGAGGAAGCAACCAGTGCGCGAGAAACACTCGACGGATCGATGCACTCAGGGCGTTCGATCTCAGTGAGAGTTTTCTCATCCGATTCGCGGCGCGCTCCGGGCGAGGGTGGCGACACGCGGCCACGGCCCGAGCAACGCCCGTACACACCGGGTGCTCCGGGTGCTCCGGGTCCGGCTGCCGGCGGGGGTGGAGCGCCAGGGGGCGCGGGCGATGATCGTTCAATTTACGTGGGGAATCTCCCGTATGATGCCGATCGCCCTGGGCTAGAAGCGTTGCTCAAGGAGCGTGGTGTGAATCAGGTGGTGCGGGTTCATATGCCCACTGGCCCAGACGGACGCGCCCGCGGTTTTGCGTTCGTTTCGCTGACATCGCCCGAAGCCGTTAACGAGGCGTTGAATCTGCTTCGCAATCTCGAAGTGGGAGGTCGGCGCTTGATCATCAATGCGGCTCACGCCCGAGGCGAACGTCCCGAGCGTCCCGCAGGTGGCGGCTTCGCACCGAGGCCTGGTGGCCCGCCGGGTGGTGGTTTTGAGCGGCCCTCGATGGATCGTCGGCCTTCCGGGATGGGCGCAGATTTTGGCGCACCCGCTACTCAGCAGCGGAGCTCGTTCGACAATCGAGATTTCGAGGGGCGCCGCGAGGGAAAGAAAAAGAAGCCGGAGGCAGTCAAGAAAAAGCAGGTAGCGGCTCCCGACGATCGGCGGCGGGGCGGAGGAAACAATTGGCGAACCGGCCTTGATTCCGACGATTGGAGCGACGACTGACAGCCAGCAAGGCGCTGGCGAGTGGCCGCTCGTGTAAAAATAATCTAATAAAATCAAATATTTGGCTTCCAGGTTTGCCACCGGGCGAAGTTTGGCTGGGCTGATTGCGCTCCGTTTGCTCCCCGTGCTACGACCTGGCCCGATTGCACGGGCAAAACGACCCTAGATCCACGGTTTCGTTGATTTCCTCTTCGTTCCGCTGGGCTTGAAGTGAAACGTTACCGATGATCTTCGACTGGCTATACGGCCTCTTTTCCAACGATCTGGCGATCGACCTCGGAACCGCCACGACGCTGATTTATGTCAAAGGAAAGGGCATTGTGAGCTGCGAACCCTCCGTGGTCGCGGTGCAGCGGGACGCACGGGGCGAGAAGCGCGTATTAGCCGTTGGGCGTGAGGCCAAGGAGATGCTGGGGCGGACCCCAGGCAACATCCAGGCAATTCGTCCGCTGCGCGACGGAGTGATCGCGGATTTTGAGATCACCGAGGCGATGCTCCGCTATTTCATCAAGCGCGCTCACAACCGGCGGACCCTGGTGAAGCCCCGCATCATCATTTGTGTTCCGTTCGGCATTACTGAAGTTGAAAAGCGGGCTGTTAAAGAGAGCGCCGAGAGCGCTGGCGCCAGGGAAGTCTATTTGATCGAGGAACCCATGGCTGCCGCAATCGGCGCTGGTCTGCCCATCACCGAGCCCAGCGGAAACATGGTAGTCGACATCGGAGGTGGCACCACCGAAGTCGCGGTGATCTCGCTTGCTGGTATCGTTTACTCGCAAAGCGTGCGCGTGGGCGGCGATAAGATGGACGAGGCCATCGTTGCCTACATGAAACGCAAGTATAATTTGGCCATCGGTGAACAAACAGCCGAGCGAATCAAGATCACCATCGGCAACGCCTACACTCTCGAACAGCAGATGACGATGGAGGTCAAAGGCCGCGATATGGTGGCCGGCGTACCAAAGACAGTCGTGATCAACTCGGACGAAATCCGGGAAGCCCTTTCGGAGCCACTCAACGCCATCGTTGAGGCTGTTTTGTTGGCGCTCGAGCGGACGCCACCTGAGCTTGCCGCTGATATTGTCGATAAGGGCGTCGTGCTCACGGGTGGTGGTGCCCTATTGAAGAACCTCGACGTGCTCTTGCGGGAAGAAACGGGGCTGCCCGTGATGGTGTGTGATGATCCGGTGAGCGCGGTTGTTCTCGGCAGTGGCAAGGCGCTGGACCACATCGAGCTGCTCAAGGATGTCACGATCGGCTAGGCGCCGCGTGCTAAGCGGTTGCATCAACGTGGCGTCTTGAGCCGTGACCTCCTTTCGCCGCCTGCGTGACATATTCCTGGTGGTAGTGCTCCTGGCGCTGCCCTTCTTCTTCTTGCGCGCAACGATCCGAGCTCCGGAGGATATGCACCCCCTGGATCGCACCATCAACAAGCTATCCGCTCCGCTTCAGTATGTGGCAGCTGCGGTGGCACGCAGTCTCTCGGGGGTCATCAATGATTACGTCTACCTTGTGGATGTGAAGGACGACAACAACAAGTTGGCTTACGAGAACGCGCGCTTGATGCAACGGCTTCGCGAGCTAACATCGGAGCAGGCAGAGAACCGCAGATTGCGTAAGCTGCTTTCGCTCCGAGATACGGTGGGCGTTGAGACGGCGAGTGCGCTGGTAGTCGCCAAGGATACCTCCCAATATTTCCGTGTTGCCCAGGTCGTATTGGATCGGCCAGGTGTGCTGATTCGACCCAATATGCCCGTCATTTCCGTGGATGGTGCCGTGGGCACGGTGCTCCGCGTCTCGGGCGATAAGGTGGATGTTCGCCTCACCGTGGATAGCGGGAACGGGATTGATGTCGTGGTGGAGCGAACCCGGGCCCGTGGCTTGGTGCGAGGCACGGGTGATCCTGCACGCTATACGCTGCGCGTGCAGTACATGGAGCGCACCGATCAAGTAGAAGTTGGTGATCTGTTGCTCACGAGCGGGGTAGGGTGTCGCTTCCCTCGCGGGATACCCGTGGCACGTGTGAAGGAGGTGAAGAAACGTGAATTCGGCATCTACCAAACGGTCGAGGCCGAGCCCACGGTAGACTTCTCGAGGCTGGAAGAGGTTTTGATCACGCTCTCCGATACCAAGGAATGCGAGCAGAAGCCGGACGTTAGGACGCGAAAGTAGCGGTACGATGCGGAATGCGGCCTATTTTTGTTTTGGTTTTCTGCTCATCTTGGTGCAGGGCAATCTCTATAGAATGTTTGGTCCGCTCGCAGCTCCGGTGGGCGCCGAGGGTTTTAGGCGATTCTTGGGTGTCCTTTCGGCAACGCCCAACTTGGTTTTACCCATGATCATCTTTCTTGGAGTCCAGGAGAGCTCGGTTGCCCGGGGAGTCGTGCTCTCGTTTGCATTGGGGCATCTCACCGACTTAATGGCCGCCTCGCCGATGTTCCTATTCACGTTCGTGAGCGTTGCGATGTGGGGCCTGGCTAAGATCGCTGGCGTACGCTTTTCAGCCCAAACGCCGTTAACCCGCATCCCGCTCGTGTTTGGGTTCTCGTTGGTTGAAAGCGCGATTGTGCTCACCTTGCTCGCCATCTTTGGAACGGATAATCGTCGGCCGATCGAGCTTTTGCCCATGGTTCTTCCGCGCGCCGCGATGACAGCGCTGTTTGCACCGTTGGTATTTCATTTTGTCCAGAGGATCGCGGCCAGCACGGCGGTGGTTCGTTCAACGGAAACAGGGAGCAACGCGTGAAGGGGCGTCCTGTTTTCGAGTACCAGGTGCCGAGAGCCAGAGCGTTCGGGTCGCTGCTGTGAATTTTCCCATTCAGCGCTCAGATGTCGGCGAATTTCGCCGGAGATTTCGCTGGATGGTGGTCGCCGTGCTGGTGTGTTTTCTGGCTCTTTTTGCACGACTGGTGCAGCTTCAAATCTTTCAGAGTGAACAGCATCGCGCTACGGCACGGGAAAATATTGTCTATCAGAACACCCTGGCGACGACGCGGGGCGTCATTCGCGATGCAATGGGTCGAGTGCTTGCCGCCAATCGGCCCTCGTACAACGTCTACGGAGTTCCAGCGAAAATCGATCTAGAGAAGGTCTGGCCTCGGGCGGTGGAGCTCATGCGTCTGGGTGAGCAAGAGGCGCGAGACCTGCGTGCACGAATTGTTGCGATTCGCGCCAATAGTACGCGTCTTGCGACACAGCAGATTCTTCTTGTTGCGGACGTGGACCGAGATGTCCTGGGTGTCCTTGAAACCAATGCCGATGAGATACCAGGAATAGAGGTAGTCCCAAGCCCCGTCCGTTACTACCCGTATGGCACGCTCGGTGCGCACACGATCGGACATATGCGCGAGATCGACGGCGAGATGCTCACTCGTGTTTCTAGCCGCGGTTACAAACCTGGAGATCGGCTGGGTGGAACGGGTGTTGAACGCCGTTGGGAGAGTTACCTGAAAGGGCAGCGTGGTTGGCGCAAAACCCTGCGGGGAGTCAGGAAAGGTAAGAATCTTGACGAACTGGAAGCCCGCTACCTCGAAGACCCCCGCAGCCTGGAGCCGGTACCTGGCAGGGACATCAGCCTCACCGTCGATATTGAACTTGTGAAGGCGATGGAGCAAGCGATACGCGGGCAACTTGCGGGGGCGGCCGTTGTCGTGGATGTGCGTACAGGTCGAATTCTCGCGGCACTCTCGAAGCCAGGATTCGACCCGAACGTGTTGAGTGGAGGGGCAGGCAAGACCGAAGTGCGGGATGCCTTTCGGCGACTCTACAGTGATCCACTCAATCCCATGCTCGATAAGACGATCTCGGCGACGTATCCCCCGGGCTCAACGTATAAGCCGTTCAGCGCGCTCGCGGCGCTGGCGGAGGGCACCATCACGCCCTCCGATGAAGTCGATTGCCGCGGAGGTGTCGAGTATGGTCGTCGTTACTTCCGCTGCACGGGTGTCCACCGTCGCGTCAACCTGCATGAAGCCATGGTGCAGTCCTGCAACAGCTATTTTTACCAACTTGGGCAGGGAATCAACATCGATAGGTTAGCCCAGATCGGCATGGATTTTGGCTTTGGGGTAAGAACAGGCATAGGAGTTAATCCGGAGGCGCGTGGGCGCATGCCGACACGCAGTTGGTACACACACCACTATAAAGGTCAGTTCCTGGGGGGCTGGACGCTGCTCGCGGCGATCGGTCAGGGTGCAACCACAGTGACCGTACTCCAGCTGGCCCTTTCGTATGCCGCGCTGGCCAATGGCGGAACCTTGTATCAGCCTCAGCTGGTTCGCAGCATAGAGACCAGCGACGGAACCGTGGTCCAGGAGTTCCCGCCTCGAGTTCGGCGTGTTGTTGAGCTTGATCAAACGGATTTGTCGCTGGTGAAGCAGGGGATGAAAGGTGTGATCATGGAAAAGGAGGGCACCGGCTACAAGTATCGAATTGATGGCATCGACATGGCAGGCAAGACAGGCACCGCCCAAGTCGATCGCGCAACGGGGCGAGGCGTGGATCAGCAAAAGGTTTGGTACTTCAATCGCGATCACGCCTGGTTTGCCGGTTATGCTCCAGCAGATTCGCCGGAAATCGCGATTGTGGTGCTGGTGGAGCACGGCGGCGGCGGTGGTAAGAATGCTGTTCCGGTAGCGATGAAGGTGGTGCAAACCTGGAATGAACTGAAGCAGAAACGCTTAGTCCAAAAGGCTAAGCCTGGTGGCGGAAGTCGGAGCCGAGTGCAGTGAGAAACAAAGAACTCTCGTTCCGAAGCGGTCCGCTTGTCGATATGCCACTTTTGGTTGCGATTGTTGCGATAGCTACCTGTGGCCTGGTGAATCTGTACAGTGCCACGAGCCCTTACATCGGTTCCGGAACCCACGGAAGAATCGCGGACATTTATGTGTCCCAGATTTACTGGATTGTCGTAGGCGTGCTCTTGGGGGTGATAACGACCGTGATCGACTATCGAGCCTTTGAGCGTTGGGCCACCGTTTTGTACTTGGGAGGCATTTTCTCGCTTGGGTTAGTCTGGGTTCTAGGCACAGACATTCGCGGCGCTTCACGCTGGATTCAGCTGGGAAGCTTCACGTTTCAGCCCAGTGAGTTCATGAAGATCGTCATCGTGCTGATGATAGCGCGCTACATCCACAACGACCCACAGACAGAGCCCCGGACCCTGATCGACCTCGCTCCGCCGGTTGCGTTCGGATTGGTGCCCGCAGCGGCCGTCATGGCACAACCAGATCTCGGGACGGCCATGATCTTTGTGATGACGACGTTGAGCGTCGTTGGCATGACCAAGATTCGGGGTCGGAGCATGCTTAACGTTGCAGTTGCAGCGGTGATTGGCATGGTGCTGTTTTGGAACTACCGCGGTTCCTTGCTGCACGGATATCAGCTCCGGCGTTTGGAAAGCTTTGTCAATCCAGATGCCGACAAAACCGGAGCAGCCTGGCACGCTCTTCAAGCGCAGACCGCAATTGGCAATGGCGGGCTGACAGGCGAAGGCTTTATGCAGGGCACCCAGAATCAGTTTGGGCGGCTTCCGGATCAGTACAGCGACTTTCCGTTCGCTGTCTATGCTGAGGACTGGGGGTTGTTAGGAAGCTTGGTCCTGCTTGCGCTCTACGGCTTTGTGTGTATTTGGGCGGTCCATATCGCTTCTCAGGCGAGGGATCGATTCGGTGCCGCACTGGCAATTGGGGTTGGCGCTATCTTCTTTTGGCACACGCTCTTCAACCTAGGTATGGCGATCGGGCTGTTTCCTGTCGTTGGTATCACGCTGCCACTTTTTTCCTATGGCGGGTCCAGCGTGGTGACAACCTTGATCAGCCTTGGCTTTCTGATGAACGTTTCTATGAGGCGCTGAGTCCGAGTCGCTTAATGTGAGGTCGAGCAAGCTCAATCTAGGCGAAATAGGTCGTCCAGATCTTGGCGCGATAGCGTCTTTTGCCCGCCTTCATCCTCACTCAGGACGCTGGCCACAAGGTCCTTCTTCTTCTGCTTGAGCTCAAGGATCTTCTCCTCGATCGTTCCGGTCGCTACCAGCCGATAAACAGTGACGACTTTGCTTTGGCCGATGCGATGTGCCCGGTCGGTAGCCTGCTCTTCAACAGCCGGATTCCACCAGGGGTCAAAGTGGATCACGGTGTCCGCCGCGGTCAAATTGAGGCCAGTTCCGCCAGCCTTCAGGCTGATCAGGAATACCGGCACTGTCGGATCTTCCTGAAAGCGGTCGATGTGCTGCTGGCGATCGATCGTGCTGCCGTCCAAATATTCATAGCGGATCTTGTCCTCATCCAAGGCGCTCGCAATGAGCTTCAGCATGCTCACGAATTGGCTGAAGACCAAAACCTTGTGACCACCCTGATCGACTTCGTCGATCAGCTCCCGAAGCACCGCCAACTTACCACTATCATCGTGTGAGAATTCGCGCGGCAAACCGAGCAGACGCGGGTCGCAGGCAGCCTGCCGCAGCTTGGTCAGGCCAGCCAAGATGTGGATCTGAGCCTTAGCGAGGCCCTTCTTTTCGACCTCGCCCATCACTTGCGCGCGTACCTCACGCAGCACTTGCAGGTAGATGGCTTTCTGATCCGCGGCCATGTCGCAGATCTTGTCGACCTCGATCTTGGCCGGCAAATCCTGAGCGACTTCGTTCTTCGTGCGACGCAAGATGAACGGGTGGATCACGGCGCGCAGTCGCGCCGCTTGCTTGGAATCACCCTGGTCAATGGGGCGCGCAAATCGCTCCTCGAATCGGGCCAACGGAGGCAACAGCCCCGGGCTCACGAACGAGAAAATAGACCAAATTTCGCTCAATCGATTTTCGATGGGCGTACCGGTTAGCGCCAGGCGGCGTGCCGCGGGCAAATCCCGGGCGGCTTGCGCCGTGGCACTCGTAGGATTCTTGATGGCCTGGGCTTCGTCCAAGATCACGTAGTCCAGCCGAAGTTTCCTTAACAGCTCGATATCGCGCCGCAAGAGCGCATAACTCGTGATGACAACGTTCGCGTTATCCAATTCTGCGCGTTGCTCTTTCCGTCCTGCACCATGCCAGAGGGCCGTGGTGAGCGAGGGACCGAAACGCCCAATCTCCCGGATCCAGTTGGAGACAACGCTGGTCGGTGCGACGATGAGCGCGCGCAGCGGCTCGTCTTTCTGCTCTTGCTTGAGCGAGAGCAGGAGGGCGATGGTTTGAATCGTCTTCCCGAGGCCCATGTCGTCAGCGAGCACGCCGCCTGACCCCATGTCGTGCACAAAGCGGAGCCAAGCGACGCCTTGATCCTGATAGGGGCGCAGCGTGGCTTTGAGACCACGGGGCTTCTTGGCAACCTTGATTTCCTCAATGCTGGCAAGCTTCTTGAAGAGGGCGCGCGTCGAGGGTGCGATCTGTGAAGAGGTCGCGTGTTGGAGGAGCTCTTGGACGCGCCCGGCGTGAACGATGGGGATATTCCCGCCCTTTCCGCTCGCCGTGAGGAGCTCGACTTCGCGTTCCATCATGGCACGCACCCGGTCCGCATCCAGCGTGGCATAGGTGTTATCCGAGAGCTTGACGTACTTCTTGCCTTCACGGAGACAGCGCTCAAGTTCGCTGCGGTCGACACCCACGCCTTCGCTTTCGTAGCTGATGTTCACGTTCAGCCAATCGACCCCGCTCGATACTCGGGCCATCATTTGCAGAGGCTTGCTTCGGATCTCCGCACCGACCATTTCCTCAGGTACATACAGATCCCAACTCTCGGGCAACGCGGCGACGCCCTCGGACCAGAATCGAATTGCATTCTCGCCATGTGCGACGAAAACTTCGCCACTTTCGGCAGCCCGCAAGCCAAGGCCTAACAGCGTCTGGGCCGCCTCTTGTTGAGCCACAATGTCGCAGCGGATGCACTCGAAGCGTTTGCGACCATCAACTGGGGGGCGAATCAGGATGGGAGGCGAGATCCCATCGGCGCGCACTTCCACTTCGTCTGCGCCGTAGAGAGCTCGGAGTGATACTTCCACCTCTGTGAGGGAACCGCCCGCACGCATCTTGAACACCGGTACCGCGTCGATAACGTCAGCAACTTGCGAGAGATCTGGTAGCTCGGCGCCCACCTCAAGCGCCACCTTGGGCAGACCATCCATGATCATCGATATCAATTGACTGGCCGGCTCCGCCACGGTGGGGCTTCGAAGCAGGCGTTTGAGGGCCCCCGGTGACACTCGGGGCTCCAATTGCCGCGCCACACCCTCGTTGGTGTCCACGTGCCAACTCGGGAATCCTTCGAACCACCCGCCTTGAGCCAGTGAGAATCTTCTGCCGTTACTCTGCCGTTCAAACATGACCTTAGCGACAACGGTGTCCGAACCAACAAGCTCGAGCTCAAACTGAGGTCGTAAGACTTCCTCTGAAAATCGGAGCTGCATCAGCGACGGCTCAAGCAGCACGCGCCGCGTCTTTAGCATCGGCAATAAGTCAGCCGCGTCCTCACCGCGAATGTCCACGGCGGGATGCCGGGGATTACCACTTTCAAAGCGCGCTAAGAGTCGAAGCGCATCGCGATCCAGGGTAGGGGCGAGTGTTTGCCAAGTGAGCGCCACGGAGGGCAGCAAGGGTGAGCGACTCTCGACATCCAGTACGGTTACCGTTAGGCCTCCAGGGCGAACATGGATGCGGTATTCCAGGGTGAGCGCGCGAACTGCTCCGTTGGGTGCGAGCCATGCGCCGATGCCGGTGGCACGTGCACTGGTGTCGAGTTGGGCGGGACCTTGGACTCCGGGGGGCGCGTTATTGGGTTGCGGGGATTGGGGTCGCCGACGCCGTTCACGCCTGGTTTTCTTGGATTCAGTCGCAGCCTGCTGTTGCGGCGCGGGCTGGAGCGGCGGTCGGGGAAGCTTTGAGCGCGCCCGATTTCTCACCGTGATTAAAAGGGCGGCCACGTGCTTGCAATGCTGCTGTGACTTCTGGAACGCGGGGCAGCTGCAATCGGAGGTAATCCCCTCGCCACCGAGCTGAATTCTGACCGAGTAGGGTTCTGGATCGGAGCCCTTCACGCGCCCGGAAGCCAGGACATCATTCACGTCCACATCGTCGACTACCTTGCGCTTCTCATAATCGAGTCCGCGAAGGAAGGTTCGCGCTCCTAGCAAACGTCGGAGACCTCTGTCGGATAGAGTTGAGAGGGCGTCAGATAGGGAAGACAAGGTGGTTACTCAGCGTCCAAGGTAGAGTTCACTCTCAAAAAGAGGAACAGGGAGGAAAGAAAGTGTCGTTCTTGCGAAAGCTTTAGCTAAAGCTGGAAGGATTTGGTGCACGCGTTGCTTAGGATCCCGTGAGTGGGTCGACTCAGACCGCGTTGTCAGAATCGTCGTCGCTCTCGAACTTCGTGTCGCCCCTCGCTCGGTTGGGGCGACCCTGGGCGGCGAGCGCCGTCCCCAGACGAGCAACCCACGTCGCGACCGGGAACGAAGCGAGGGCTTCGGTCACAAGCCCGAGAATGCCAGAGCGATATAGCACCCGCCCGTCCAAGACAAGAGCCAACAGCCAGAATAGTGCCTGAGGGGCACAAAAACTGTCGAAGTCGAGCCCTTCACATGTCGGCGTCGGTCGGTCGACTCACAGGGCCCAGGAGATCACGCCGCGGCGGCGATCCTGAGCTTGAGCTAGATCAGTTGATGTTGCCCGGCGCCTGTTTGGACTGGATCACCATCATGTTGTACTTGCCGAATCCAGACTGGCCTAGGGTGAAGATAACTTCCATGAGCAAGCGATAAGGTGTGGTCTCATCCGCGATGATGACAGCATCCGAGGATGAAGAATCCAGACCCTTCGCGGCCCGAATGAGCTTGTCAGTCTTCCCCGCAGCTTGAAGCGCGTTGCCCAACGGGACCACATACAGATCCGACGGGCCGTTGCGTTTGAAGCTCGCGCCAACGCCGGTTTGCACCATCGATTCGCGACTCGGTAGCGCCACGACCCGCTGATCGCCAACCAGGATCTGCGTCTTGGAGACGGTGACGACCACGCCGTCCTGAGGTGGCTCAGTGGTAATCACCGACTTTGGCAAACGCAGGTCATCGCTCTGTGGGACCGCTGCTGTCGACTCTCCAAGGGTCTTCAACAAGAAGACGAGGATGATCGTCATGATGTCCAACATCGCTGTGATGTTCAGGAAATTGATCTCTGGCTCCATCGCGTTGCGGCGAATGGCTTTGCGGAGCTCAGCCTTATATCGAACGATGGGGACGCTCATCGAACTACTCCGAACTTGACGTCATCAAACAGCTTCTCGCCCTGAGCGGTCTGCCGAACTGCATCAATCACCGCGATAATGTCGCTGTAAGGGGTTGCGGGATTGGGGCTGATCGTTACCTGATTTTCGTCCGCAAATTCAGGGTTCGACCCCTTCAGCTTCTGCACGCACTCATTGAGAGCCTTGTAATCGTAACGGCCGCTGTTGCGGGGGATCGCCAGGCCAGCACCGACACCGTTGCAACCTGTGGCGATGTTCCCGCCGGACGCTTTCAAAGAGAAGCCTTCGTTCACGATCAGGATCGTCAGGTTCAGAGCCTCGCTCTTGATGTCGCTCCGGACTCCAGCGCCGCCCAAGGAAGGGGGCGTGGACTCAATGCTCGCAGTGAAGGTTACAGCAACCGTTGCGAGCACGAAGATCAGGATATTCATCACAATATCCAAGAAGGGAACGATGTTTAGCTCGCCCCCCTCTTCGTCCGGGTTGAGCTCTTTGGGCTGGCTAAGACGCCGAATTCTGCTGCGCTGAGCTGCGCTGAGCTGTCCGGGTTGGTCCATGGATATCCGGGTTTAAGATTGGCCGAAGACGCGCCGCCTACTGACCGGTGCGTTGAATGGTGAGCAGATTGAACGTGCGCTCTACCGTGCCCTCCAGATCGTGTTGGATATTCTTAGCGCGTGTATGGAGAAGGACGTGCGCGATCATGCAGAACACTGCGATGCCGAGGCCGAGCGCGGTGTTATACATGGCCTCTGCGATGCCGTTTGAAAGCATCGCCTGCTTGTCCGACGGAGAGAGCCCAGGTGCCGCGATCGCTGCGAATGTAGCAATCAGGCCCGAAACCGTTCCTAGTAGCCCAATCAGCGTCGCGATATTGGCGAGGGACCAAAGGGCGCCCACCCGCTTCTCTGCTTCCGGTTTGAGTTCACCTAGCTTTTCACTCAGCGCGGCGTCCACCTCATCCGCGCCTTTGTTGGCGTGCGTGAGGCCCGCCTTCACTAGCTGAAGAATCGGGTAGTCGCTTGCCTCACAGAGCTTGATGGCGCGATCGATATTTCCGGCGGCCACCAGCTTCTTGATCTGTGCGAAAAATTCTTTCGAATTTACGCGGTATCTGCTGCTTTGGAATATGAACCTCTCAACCACGATCGTCAAAACGATGGCGGACGTGATGAGATTGAGGACCATAAAGGTCGGGTTGTGTTTGAATGCGTCTATCAGCTGGCCTTCAGCTGCAACAAGGATGAGTTGCATTCCCCATCGCCCTTTCTGCTACATCCACTAGGTGGACCACTTGAATAATTGGCGTCGCTCACGCGGAACAATTGTGTTTGAGACTAGCCCAAGACTATACCCGTGAGCATTTCGCTTCTGCAAGCGGGCATTTTTCAGAAAACATTAGCTGAACGATTTAGCTCTTGTGGGCCGAATGGGCGGCCGCATCGTTTGGATTTCCGAATGTTCAAAGCGCTCGGCAAAATACTGAGGTTATTCTCGGAACGACCGCACTCGTTGTCCATTCGAGGAGGTTCCGGAGTACATAAATTTTTTTTGCTTTCATAAGCATTTTGTGTTCGTTGCGACCTCCGCGAATCACGGATGCGTGGCCCGCCACACGTCCCTCGCAGGACTCGGTGTTGGCCGGTGCGCGGAGGCCAGCGCGCGTCCATGTCAAAGCATGTCGTGCACGCGCACGCATTGATGAAGTTGTGCGGGAGGTAGGCTAAGGTAGGTTCAGGGCGCCGACACTTGGGCTTGCCCCGAGCGGAGGAAATTCTTCTTCAGATCTCAAACTCCCGGCCACGCCGCGTCGCCACGCCGCGTCCTCGGTGCGGGAGGAAAGTTCTCCCTGCACACGAACTGTCGCGCCGCTGCATTCTCTCCTTGACGGAACCCGGGGGCTTTCAGCAATATGCCTCCCTCTTGGGCGTACCAGGGCGTATCGCGTCAAGAGTTCAAACCCACAAACATCTCCGTAGGTATCACGAGCTAACGTCGTCCAGGGGTTAGCTCGGTACCAAGCAATCAGGTAGCACCAGGCATCAGCCGGAAGGTAAGCAAACAATGTCGTCACTTTGGCATCACTACGAGGCAGGCGGTTGGGCGATGTGGATCATCCTCTTTTGGTTGGTGTTCACAATCGCGATCATCGCAGAACGTTCAGTTTATTTGTTTGGCGCCTCAATCAACAAGGACGTTTTCCTAGCAACCATGCAGAAATGCATTTTGGCGGGAGATGTCGCCAAAGCCGTTAAGATGTGTTCGGCAGCAAACGCGCCGCTCGCTCGCATCGTGCAGTCTGGGTTGGTTAAAGTGAATCGCCCTGACGAGGAAGTTCAGTCCGCCATGGATGAGGCTGCGCTCCGCGAGATGCCGAAGATCAACAAGCGCACTGGCTATCTTGCTCTGTTTGCTAACCTCGCGATGCTCTCGGGCCTCTTCGGTACCATCATCGGTCTGATCAAAGCGTTCGGCGCGGTCGGTGGCGAGTCGGTTGATCCGAGCCAAAAGGCACGCATTCTGGCAGAAGGTATTTCTGAGGCGATGAACTGCACCGCCTTCGGCCTGATTGCCGCTATCATTGCGCTCATTGGCTTCGCGGTGCTCAACGGCAAGACTCAGGGCTTGGAAGACGACATCAATGAAGCTTCGGTTCAGGTTTTGAACTTGGTGGTGGCCAATCGCCAAAAGGTCAACCTCCAGGGCCTCGAGCAGGCTGGTTGAGTTTCTACTCAATCCAAACGGGCGGGACCCAATTTGGGGGACCGCCCAGTTTCCAACAGCCCATCAGGAATCTCCTGATGGCGCACCCCGGAGAGAATCATGGCTGGTATTGACGTTGGCGGACACGGTAGCAAGCGGGCCACTAATCACGACATTCCGCTTATTCCATTCATTGACTTCCTCTTGTGCTTGGTTGCCTTTCTGTTGGTGACGGCCGTTTGGTCCCAGATGGCACGCATCAACGCCGATGCGCGAGTGCCGGGTCCGCCTAGCTCCGATCCTCCAACGGAGGAGAAGAAGGAGAAGCACCTCCATGTCGAGATGCGCGGCGAGCGGAAGTTTCAGCTCGTTTGGAAAGAGGGCAGCACGGTGGTGAACACCATCGATGTCGTCCGTAAGCAGGTCAATGCTGGTGCAGAAGGCGAATATCGGTACCCGGATCTCGCCGACAAGATCAAAGAGGAATGGACGAAGAACGGGACGCACCGGGCCGCGAGCGATAAGAAGCTCGACCAAGCTGTACTCCACACCGATAACTCGACTCCATTTTCGGATGTGATCGCAGTGATTGATGCCATCTACACGCCCCAGCGGGACTTTGACTTTGGCGGCAAGACTAAAAAGGTTGCCTCCTTCAACGTTACTTTTGCGATGAACTGAGCCATGAGCGCTGAAAAACCTTTAAGCCGTTTTCATCAGGCCATTTCGGTGCCGGGGCGCAGGCTCATGCACCACATTCCTCTCGCATTTGTGCGGAAGAAGGTGCTCGGAGGTGGCGGTCGTGCGGTCAATCAGGAAATTCCTCTGATCCCATTCATCGACTTCCTGCTCTGTATTGTCCTTTTCTTGTTGGCCAGCTTCTCAGCCAGTGGCGAGCTTCCGATCGACAAGAACGTGAAGCTTCCCAAGGCTGAGAACGTCATCGACATGACGGACGCGCCCATCGTGGCCATTACTGGGACCCAGATCCTGGTTGATGGGAACGCGGCCGGTAGCACCCGTGCCATTGTTGAGGCTAATCGTCTGCAGAAGATCGACGACCTCTTCGCTCGTCTGAAGGCCAAACGGGAGCTCTGGTCCCAGCTTAATCCTGGGAAGCCGTTTCCAGGGGTGGTCGTGCTTCAGGTTGACCGTAAGGTTCCAGCTCTGGTGGTGAAGAGCGTCTTCCAGACAGCGGCTCTCGGGGGCTTTCCGAATGTGAGCTTCATGGTAGGTCGTTTGGGCGGTGCTAGCTCGAGCGGTGGTGGGAAAGAGTAGTAGCTCCTTTCGTCATTCGTGTGAGCGCACAGCTGTGCCGTTTTGCTCCGCAGGTTTGGGCAAGGCGGCATTTGTGTTTGAGCGACTGCTTCATCGAATGCTGCGTGGGGGATGCCAGATAGAGGCAAATTGATGCGACGAACCGATCCTGAGCGAGGCCTGCCCTCCTTGGCTGTTTCTCGGCACGAGCGGCGCCGGGCGTTAGTTGCGGGCAAGGTACGCGTGCGCGCGATGCCTCCACAGTTTTGGATCTGGGCTGCGGTGGTGCTGGGCGCGGTCCTGTCCGTTTATGCGTGGGTGGCCGCGCGTAACCTGGGGCAAATGAGGGCGCACGTGATGGCAAAGCAACGTGCAGTTGCGAAAGTTCTTGGGCCTAAGTTGGTTCCATTTAGCGAGAAGATAGAAGGCTGGGCGAGAGAGCTGGCTTCGCATTCCGGCCCGACGGTTGTGGGGCCTGATTGGAACTACGATTCGATGGCACAAGCACCCGGCGTTTACCTGAGGATACGCCTTGAAAACGCCCGGGATGCTAAGAGCTTGCGGAAAGCGGCGCGGCGTTCCTTGCTCGACGGCTTCACCGCTTGTTTTTTCCGGAACTCGCGCGGCTACGATCCCTCACAGGGGTCGCCCTGCGTTTCTTCTGCTGATTGCAAGCCGCACTACTTGTGCAACGAATATCAGGTCTGTGTTGAGCCACCCCGGCCCTATAATATGCGTCTCACGTACCGGGCCCTGCGTGTGCTTTCCACTGAGTGGACCGATGAGTTGCACCTGGCGGATAGCGATCTCGCCGTTACGGCGTACGAGCGCGACCTCGATAGCGTCACTCATCGCGACGTGCCCATTGCACTCGATATTCTGGCGCAAGCCCGCTTCGCGACCATCGTAGTCGACGAGCCGCCCCCTAACGGTCTTCCTCCGAAGGAGCCTGGAGATCTGGAAACACCAGAGGAGCAAGTCCAACGGCTGCCGCACTTTGCGCGCATTGGCATCTGGCGCGTCTCCGATGGTGCACAGCTAGTTAACCTCCGAGCCTGGGCTGAGGGGCGATTGATCGCAGCGGGGCCGGCCTCGGCTGGTCTCTCAGAGCAGACTGTGGCGGCACAAGCACGGCAGGCCAATTCATGCTCACTGGCGCTTCAAGTGCGGGGGCTCCAAGCGGCGGTGCCTCCAACTGTTGCCGAGTGAGCCCATGCCCCGGGGAGCTGAAGTGGCCGCGGCCGCGAGCGCCAGCCAGCCGTTGGGGGAGCGCCAGCCAGCCGTTGCGGCGAGCGAACCCTAGGCGTCCAGGGCAGTCACGTCGAAGACGAGCTTGCCGTCGCGGAAATCCACCGCAACGTGTCCGCCCTTTTCAAGGGTGCCGAAGAGCAGCTCATCGCTCAGAGGTCGCTTGACCTCGTCCTGGATCAGTCGTGCGAGCGGGCGTGCACCGTTGTCTTTATCGTAACCCTTGTCGGCGAGGTAGGTGAGCGCCTTATCGGTGAGCTCAATCGTTACGTTCCGCTCCTTGAGTTGCTCGTCGAGCTCCTTCATGAACTTGGTCACCACTTTCTCCATGACTTCAGGCGAGAGTGGATCAAAGGAAATTCGCGCATCCAGGCGGTTGCGGAACTCCGGGCTGAAGGTGTTCTTCATGGCGATGTCTTCGCGGCCAGCGCTGTCGCGGTCACCAAATCCAAGCACTCTGCGCTGCAGATCTTGAGCACCCACATTGCTGGTCATGATCAAGACCACATGCCTAAAGTCGCTCTTCTTCCCATTGCTATCGGTGAGAGTTCCGTGATCCATCACCTGGAGGAGCACGTTGAAGACGTCTGGGTGGGCTTTTTCGATTTCATCGAGCAGCAGCACGCAATGTGGCGTTTTCGCTATAGCCTCGGTTAACAGGCCGCCTCGATCGTAGCCAACATAGCCCGGGGGAGCACCCAAGAGCCGAGAGACGGTGTGCCGCTCCATGTATTCGCTCATGTCGAAGCGGAGCAGCTCAATGCCGAGCGTCTTCGCAAGCTGGCGTGCCGCTTCCGTTTTCCCGACGCCGGTGGGTCCGGTGAAGAGATAGGAGCCGATCGGCTTCTCCATTGGCCGAAGGCCCGCGCGCGAGAGCTTGATCGCCGTTGCCAGCTCCTGGAGCGCTCGATCTTGCCCAAATACAGCTTGCCTGAGATCCGACTCCAAACTCCTGAGCGAGCTCTTGTCAGAACTCGAAACCTGCTTGGGTGGGATCTGGGCCATGCGCGCCACGACCCCTTCGATGCGATCCACGTCCACGATCGCGCCATCGCCAACCTCGAGCTTTGCGTCGGCTCCAGCTTCATCCATCAGATCCACGGCTTTGTCCGGCATTTTTCGATCGTGCAGATGCCGGGCGGCCAGGTTCACGGCGGCTTCTAGAGCGGCATCCGTGTAGGTGACTTTATGAAATTCTTCGTAGCGGACCTTCAGCCCTTTCAGGATTTGAATCGCCTCATCGAGCGAAGGCTCCAGGACTTCGATCTTCTGAAACCTGCGCGCGAGCGCGCGATCGCGCTCCATGTGGCTCCGGTATTCCTCAAAGGTGGTCGCTCCAATACAGCGCAACTTCCCGCTTGAAAGCGCGGGCTTCAGCAAGTTGGCCGCATCCAAGCTTCCGCCGCTGGCGGCTCCAGCTCCGACCACCGTGTGCATTTCGTCCACGAATAGGATCGAGCCGGGCACCTTCTCGAGCTGTTTCAAGATGGATTTTACTCTGTTCTCGAAGTCACCGCGGAACTTGGTACCGGCGACGAGGCTGCCCATGTCGAGCGCGTAAATCACAGCATTCTTCAGTGGCTCTGGCACGTCGCCCGTAGCAATTTTTGCAGCGAGCCCCTCCACGATCGCCGTTTTCCCAACACCAGCATCGCCAACGAACAGAGGATTGTTCTTGCGCCGACGGGCTAACACCTGAATCGCGCGACGGAGCTCCTTTTCGCGACCCACCAGCGGCTCGATGGTTCCGGCGAGTGCGCGCTCGTTCAAATTGGAGGCGAAGCGTTCGAGCGGACTTGGCTCAGGCTCAGCTTCCCCCGACTCATCGCCTTCGGCCCCTGTTTCGCTCGGCGCATCTTCAGCATCTGAGCCATCCTTGGCGACGCCATGGGAGACGAAATTTACGAGATCATAGCGGGTGACCCCTGAGTGAGTGAGCGCATGCACGGCCAGGGACTCGACTTCAGCGAAGATGGCAATCATCACGTTGTAGCCGCGGAGTTCTTCTTTACCGCTCGATTCCACGTGGATGGCGGCGCGCTGGAGGACGCGCTGAAAGCCGCGCGAAGGCGTGGGATTCACTTCCTCATCCCCAGGAACTGCCGTCATTTCTTGGTCAAAGACGCGCTCCAGCTCGCTTCTAATCTTTTCTATGTTGGAGCCGGACTTTCGAAGGACCTTGGCCGTGGCGTCGTCGTGCAAGAGGGCGTACAACAGGTGCTCAACGGTGAGCGTGTCGTGGCGGCGTCGTTGCGCTTCGCGGTGCGCTAACGAACAGGCAATCTCAACTTCAGCGCTGACCTTCATGTGGAGCCCCCTAATCCTTCTGGCTCAGCCGTGCAGCGCAGAGGATGCCCCTGCTCTTTGGCGTAAGCCATGACCTGAGCCACTTTGGTTTCCGCGACATCGCGACTGTAGAGGCCCACGATGCCATAACCCTTATGATGCACCTGAAGCATGATCGACGTCGCTTCGGTGTCGCTCACGTGGAAAAACTTAACGAGAACATGCACAACGAACTCCATGGTGGTGTAGTCGTCATTGTGCAAGACCACCTGGTAGCGACGCGGCCGCTCAATCTTCGGTTTGTCGGCGACGGCAAGCCCATCGCCTTCTTTGGGGGTGCCCGCAGGCTTGCTAGCTGCCATTCGCTCCAAATTGTTGTGAGGGACGACGCGCTTGTCGAGGGGGCAGGCGATCGAAATCCAGCTCACCACACGTGAAGGACTTGCTTGTGGCCTGAACGCCGAGCTTCAGGTGGCAGTCTTAGCAGCTGCTTTTGGCTTGGTGGCCTCTGCGTTTTCAACTTCGCGGTTCATTTCCCACTCGAGGTTTTTTTTGGCGCGGCGGGCGCGCTTACGACGACGGGCTCGGGGATCTTGGGGGCTGCTCATGAGGGGGGCCTTCTAGCTCAGAACTTCAG
>Ga0163154_10003485_pt1 | contig 21724 bp, 23 predicted proteins | sample OliLakLV19MP9P1_FD_148649 | JGI IMG/M metagenome (GOLD analysis project Ga0163154, IMG submission 148649) | Freshwater microbial mat bacterial communities from Lake Vanda, McMurdo Dry Valleys, Antarctica - Oligotrophic Lake LV.19.MP9.P1 | ecosystem: Environmental > Aquatic > Freshwater > Lake >... | reverse complement strand
GGAATGTCAGTTAGTTAGCCCTGAAGTTTTAGAGGCGATCGCCACTACGGTAAATCCCGACGGTGTTATAGCTGTCGCCCCCATACTTTGCTCTCAGCCTGTAAATATCGGCAACTTAGGATTGGCGTTAGAATCCATTCAAGATCCGGGCAACTTAGGGGCAATCATCCGTTCGGCAGTGGCAGCAGGTATAGATGGTTTATTAGTTAGTAGTGATAGCGTGGATTTAACCCATCCCAAAATCCTTAGAGCGACCGCAGGACAATGGTTTCGCTGCTCTATGCAATCGGTGGAAGATTTGTCTATGGAGATCGAAAAGTTACAAGTTAAAGGTGTGCAGGCGATCGCCACTCTACCCGATGCCAAGATTACCTATTGGGATTTAGATTTTAGCCAACCCAGCCTGATTCTATTGGGAAACGAAGGACAGGGCTTATCTGAGGAACTAATCGATTTAGCCGATCTCGCTGTGAAAGTTCCTTTAAGTAATGGAGTCGAATCTTTAAACTTGGCGGTTACTGCGGCATTATTACTTTATGAGGCAAAACGTCAAAGGCGATCCAAATGACCAGACTACCAATTCTCTATTCATTTTTGCGTTGTCCCTATGCAATCCGATCGCGCATGACATTGAAATATGCAGGAATTGATTATGAATTAAAAGAAGTCTCGCTCAAAAACAAACCGTCTGAATTGTTGGCAATTTCTCCGAAGGGTACAACTCCAGTATTGCAATTAGTAGACGGCGAAGTTTTAGAAGAGAGTTTAGATATTATCTATTGGGCATTGGCACAAAACGATCCCGAAGGATGGCTAAAATTTCCTCCAAATCTTTTAGAACTTGGCAAAACTCTCATCGCCCTTAATGATTCGGAATTTAAGCAAAACCTCGATCGCTACAAATATTATGTAAGATTTCCCGAACCGCAAATAATCTACAGACTTCAAGCAGAGATATATTTAGAGACTTTAGAGCAATTACTGCAACAACATCCCTTTTTGCTCGGCGATCGCTCTTCCTTTGTCGATATTGCCATATTTCCATTTATTAGGCAGTTGGCACAAGTCGATTTGCATTGGTTCGACAATTCTCAGTATCTGGCACTGGTTAAATGGTTAAACTTTTATAAATCTAGTTCTCTATTTCTAAGCGTTATGGAAAAATCTTAAAATAATGGATCGAAATCTCTGGGTAAGACCATTTTATATTTTTGGTTGCAAATACAAGGCTTGTCCGATTAATACCACTACTAAGGTCAGATTTAAAGCGACAAAATCCCGTTGTCCAATTTGGGGCGTTTCTAAGACCAAAGGTATACCCTGATAACCCCTAGCTAACATTGCCTGATAAATGCGATCGCCGCGATCGTAAGTCCGGATAAACAGCATCCCGATCATGTTACCTAATACTTGTCTATGCCATGCCCTTTGTTTTCCCTGCCATACATTCCGACTAGAAAAGTTACGGGAAGTTGCCGCCCGCCGCATTGCCGCAAATTCATCAACTAAAATATAGATATAGCGATACATTGATGCCAAAATTGCCACCAGTAAAGGCGGAGTTCGCAATATCATCAAGCCATGTAATAAAGTCGGAATTGAAGTACTCAAGGTCAGAATATTTAGGATAAAAAGCGAGAGAAAAGCTTTGCAACTGACACTACCCAAAATCATTAAACCGACAGTCGTAATTTGCAAACCACCCCAAGCCCAAAGCACTTCACCGCCACCCCGAAATAGCGTTCCGAGCAAGACTGTACTTAAAAAAGCCGATTCTACAGCTATGCGTTTAATCAACTTGGATAAACTAACTTGACTGATCCTAAGTAAACCTATTAAAGCCACACCATAGACTAACCAAGTACCCCAATGCCCATTAGATGTAAAGGCGATCGCCAAAACTGCTATCAACGTACATACTAACTTTGTCTGAATTGCGAGGTTATTCCATAATCCTGATTTGGTGCCAATATCATCATCAATATGCGAATGAAAACCGCCAATATGAAATAACATCAAACTCTAATCTCCTAAGATTGGCGATCGCTATCATCATCAGTTTCTATGGCTTTAGATTTACTTCGAGTTGCTAACTTTCCCACACCCCAAGCCAGACCAAAGGTTGTAAGCGTACCAAATAAACCAGCGATCGCTGTTGCCACTTTTTCATCGCCAACTCCCTTAAAGCTATATTCATCAAAAATCTGAGCAAAAGGAAGTTGTTTGGCAGGAGAATTTTCCACGGCTTTTCTCGCAAATTTCAAATCTTCAGAAACGCGATCGAGTCCATCAGGGTCTTTACTCGCAAAAGGAGAGAGGGCGATCGCAATCAGCAATGCCACACCTAAACCAACAAAAATTACAATTCGATTATTTTTAACAGAATTTTGACTCATGATTCAATCTCACGACTTGTGTTTTTTAAAGCCACAGGATATAGCAATTCAGGACGAGTGCGCCAAATAAAACTAACTGTGACGACAGTAATTAGAGCTTCGCCAATGCCGATTACAATGTGCCAAGAAATCATTGCCGTCAAAGCCACTGTCAAAGGTACCGTTTCCGATATACCCAGCATTAAAGCCGTTGATATAGCTGCTACAACAACGCTCAACCATGAAGCGATCGCGACACCTGTAGATATCCCCAACCAAGAATGCTGTCCTAAAATGCTGCGGATTAACTTGTAGCAATAGTAGCCACCAAACGTACCGATCAGTCCCATATTGACAATATTCGCTCCAAGCGCCGTTAGTCCGCCATCTTGAAACATTACCGACTGCACGATAAATACAACTGACATTACTAACGATCCCGCCCAAGGACCGAGTAAAACTCCTGCTAATGTTCCACCTAATAAATGCCCCGAAGTCCCGCCAGGTATGGGAAAATTTACCATTTGTACGGCAAAAATAAAAGCGGCACAAACCCCCATCAAAGGCACAGCCCGCTCTTGAAATTCGGCTTGAACGCGATTTAAAGCAACTGCAACTAAGACAACGGCGATCGCCCCACTGCAAAGACTTACAGGTAAGTTTAGAAAACCATCAGGAATATGTAATGCCAAATGAAAAGGGATCTTTAACATTCGTACCTCGCAGGTTGTTTGTTTACACCAATATTACAAGATAAGTTTACGCTTCAAGTCTTTGATTAGATTTACTTTTTGTTCAAAATTTCAATCTTTTGGATAAACCCGAACATATTCAATTAAAGACATCGGTACCGTAAACTCGACGATCGCCTCTGGTGCGGGTTGTTTATCTAAATTTACCGAACGAATTCTGCCAATGGGAATTCCCGCAGGATAAAGCTTACTAAAAGGTGATGTGGCGATAATGTCCCCGCGTTTGGCATCGGTATCGCGATCGAAGAATTCAATAATCCCTAGATTTTGGCTCTGTCCCCGCATTATCCCCATGTAACGACTGCGGCTGACCGTGACTCCAACTTGATTGGCAGGATCGCTAATTAATAAAACTCGGCTGCTATGCGGAGATATATCTGTTATCCTACCGACTAATCCTCCTGCTCCGACAGCGATCGCCCCAGATTTAATCCCATCATTACTGCCTCTACCGATAATAATTTGTTGCCACCACGAGTCAGCACTACGTCCAATAATCGCCGCCCAAGTTCCCGATCCAGCTACAATCGGCTTCTCACCTAAAACTTTGCGAAATTGCTGATTTTGATTTTCTAATTCGGTTAAACGATACTGCAGCTCTTTGACTCTGGCATCTTCGATCACTTCTTGTCGAGAAAAATTGGGCTGAAAAGGCGTACTCAAAAATTGATATGCCTCCATCAAAATCACACCATTAGTCTGGCGGATAATCCAAGCTATAAGCAGTCCAGCTAGTGCCGTCCCCAACTGGAAAGCGTAGCGTTGCCAATGACGACGGAAAGATTCCATACTGAAATGAATATATCAAATCTTGATTTAGAGACGGTTTAAACGACTTGTTAAAACTCTACCTAATTTTTTGTAATCTTCTAAGACTTTTCCCGCTCCTATCACTACACAGTTTAACGGAGCAGGGGCGATGTGGGTAACAATTCCCGTCTCGTGACTGATCAAAGTATCAATGCCTGTAAGTAAAGCCCCACCACCCGCCAGCATAATTCCTCGCTCGATAATGTCTGAGGCTAATTCGGGAGGCGTATTTTCTAGGGTACGCTTTACGGCTTCGACAATTACCGATAAAGGCTCTGCCATACTTTCGCGAATCTCGGTGGCTCTAACTATAACTGTATGCGGTAATCCCGAAAGTAAATGTCGCCCTCGTACCTCCATTGAAAGTTCTTCAGCAGTAGGATAAGCCGAACCGATTTCAATTTTGATCTGTTCGGCAGTACGCTCGCCCACGGCTAGGTTATGAACTTTTTTCATATAGTTGGTGATTGCTTCGGTCAATTCATCGCCTGCCACGCGCACAGACTGACTGTAGACAATGCCTTGCAAGCTTAAAACTGCAACTTCAGTCGTACCACCACCAATGTCAATAATCATATTTCCTGTGGCTTCAGTAACTGGTAAACCCGCTCCGATCGCGGCTGCTACTGGTTCGTCAATAGGGTAAACTTCTCTGGCTCCCGCTCTACGGGCTGCATCCATTACGGCTCGCCATTCTACACCTGTGACTCCACTGGGAATTCCGATCGCAATCCGAGGATTAAAAACACTCCGCCTTTTAGCTTTGATAATAAATGCCCTAAGCATCATTTCGGCGGCATCAAAATCGGCAATTACACCATCTTTAAGCGGGCGCACTGCCAGTATGTCTCCGGGGCAACGCCCAATCATTTTGTTTGCTTCAACCCCAGCCGCATAAAAGGTTTTATCTCGCTGATCGATCGCTACCACTGAGGGCTCTTGCAAAACAATTCCCTCACCCGAAACATAAATGAGAGTATTAGCTGTACCGAGGTCAATACCTATATCTTTTGAGAAAATTCCCACAAAAACCTTTTAGCTGTTCAATGTTGCCTGAAAAATTCTATTACTAATTGTGACACTTCGTATAGTGAAACTTTAGATCACAGAATTTACTCTAATGGCAATCCTTTCAGCTAACCTTAGCATGGTTGTCAATGTAGGTACGAAATCTTTCTAAATCTGCTTGGAGCGTTGATTCTACTACTTTGGGGATCGATAAACCATCTAAAACTTGCTTGACAATACTGGGTAATGCATATGCCACCGTAAGCTTGACGATGGTTCCGTTAGGACGATCGTAAAACCTAATTGCCCCCCGATTAGATAGCCCATCAATTGATTCCCATTGAATAATTTGGTTGGGAATTTGCTTGAGAATGCGCGATCGCCACGTAAGTGTTAAACCATTGGTACCGAGCTCCCAATTAGAGATATCAGGACGATCGGCGAGAATTTTTACCGACTCGATCCACTTCATCCAGTTAGGCATTAGCTCTAAACTCGACCACAGCGACCATACTAGGTCTATTGGATGCTCGACCTCAACTTGGACATTATGCTCCAGCCATTCAGCCATAATTTATAATTTTTGTATTTGTTCTTTATTCTATCTTTACTTCTGCCAGAGGATACACGATTTAGCAGTGGGCAAATTGTTTAATTAATCGATCGCGATGCCCAAAGGGATTCGCCACTGGCAGGATCGAATAAAAATAAATGTTCGGGTTTAAGTTCTGTCCAGATTAAATCACCCGATCGCCACGTCTTATTAGTCCGATCTTCAAGATAGATAAATTGAACGGCAACTGGGTCGGAATCATTGATTACACTAGCCTTAATTAAAGTACGATTTCCCAAAGATTCCACGACCGCAATCTTTAAACTTAACCTAAAATCTAACCTAGTTCTCTGTGTTGGATTTTCTAGATTTTCTGGATCTTGAGGTTCTAATATCTCTCTAAAAGGTTGCAGATGTTCGGGACGGATTCCTAACTTCAAAGACTGTCCTTCGGCTGAGATCAGGATCGATCGCATTTGTATAGGACAATCTAAAACTTGGCTGGTACTACCATTGGCAACTATAAAACTATGATTACGATAAATTGCCGTCAGAATATTCATCGGCGGACTGCCCAAAAAGGTAGCAACCATCAGATTTTGAGGATTATGATAAATTTCATTGCTAGTCCCAACCTGTTGAATTTTACCCCGATCTAAGACAACAATGCGATCGGCTAGGGTCATTGCTTCGGTTTGATCGTGGGTGACATAGATCATTGTGATCCCTAATTTTTGATGGAGTAGTTTAAGTTCGGTACGGGTATCATCTCGAAGCTGGGCATCCAAATTAGATAGCGGTTCATCTAGCAAAAATACTTGAGGTTCACGGGCGATCGCTCTGCCTAATGCTACTCTTTGCTGTTGCCCCCCTGATAATTGCGCGGGTTTACGGGTTAGTAATTGGGCGATTCCTAGAGATTCCGCTACGGTTTGAATGCGTTGATTGATATAGTCCTTGTCGCCTGCTTTTCTCATCTTTAAGCCAAAGCTCAGGTTTTCTCCTACGGTCATGTGCGGGTAAAGGGCATAGTTTTGAAACACCATTGCTACATCTCGTTGGCGGGCAGGAATATTATTAACAAGGCGATCGCCAATATATAAATTGCCAGAGGTTGGTTGTTCTAAGCCTGCAATCATTCGTAAAATCGTTGACTTACCGCAGCCCGAAGGACCTACTAAAACCAAAAATTCTCCATCGGCAATATCTAGATTAATTGCTTCAACCCCATCAGTTGCCGACCATCGTTTGGCAATTTTTTCTAATTTGACCTGCGCCATAGTTATTTCAATCTTAAAAATTTTTGAGGATAGTAATTTTTTTACTTATTTTTGAGAATACTTTTGAAAGTATAACGCTCTGAATATTGTTGGGATTTAATCATATCAAAGCAAGCTTAGACTTAATTAGTGATGCCATTAGTTTTAATTAGATCGATAGTTTGAAGGAGGCTGAACCTAATAAAGTGGAAATGGTAGTATATTGACGTCGAGTAATGACATTATTAAGCGTAATTAGGGAGTTGATTTTTACTTATGTCAGATTTTAACCGTGGCATCATGAAGTTTGATGGGGCAGATAAACCTATTATTTTGATCCTGTCCGCAATAGTAATTCTAAGTGGGATTGCGTTTTTGATCTGGTGGGGCTTAAATACCGCCTATATCCAGTAATTAAATTAAAGCAATCAATGTCCGAGCCAAAATCCGCAAAAATGGATTTAAGTATTAATATTCAGTAGATGACTTATTTCGTCACACCACCAAATTTTGTTCAAGTTGTCCCAGCACAGTCCTATCTTGTGTCATCGTCCCTCATGGGGGATAAATCTAATAATAAATCTGGTAAATCTAATCTAAATATTGCTCCAGAAGTAGAATCGGCATTGCGATCGCTGATGATATCTCTCCCCACTTTAGAATTATCAAGTGATTTATCAAGAGAATTAGCAAGAGAATCCCTCAAGCGTAATTCAATCTCGCAAACAGGAGCAACTAAGCCCGAACGACTCATCCGTCCCAAGTCCATAATCCCATCCCCACAACAAAATCTCACGCCCAGTCCCGATCAACTCGTTAACGTTATTGCCGATCGCCAAGAATATGATGCTAAAGCACAAATATTTACAGCCACAGGTAACGTTACGGTCAAATACCTCAATTCTGAACTCAAGGCTGATAGCGTCAAGCTTAACTTAATTACAAAAGACACCACAGCAGAAGGCAATGTATTTTTAGTTAGGGGCGATCAACGCCTTAAAGGAACTACACTCGTTTATAACTATGGCAGCACCAAAGGCTCTCTCATTAATGCTTCGGGTTTTATTAATCTCAATAATCTCACTTCATCTCAAGTCACTCGCCTCCCTTCCGATCTAGCATCTAAGTCTTCAATTATTAATGTATTTGGTGAAGGAAATCCTAATAGTAAAGCCATTAGTAGAATTGCCTTTCAAGCCGATAAACTGATTTTAGATGGCGATATCTGGACGGCAGAAAATCTTAGAGTCACAAACGATCCCTACTCCCCACCCGAATTAGAACTTCGTACCAGTAAAGCCACCCTAACTAAAATTAGTCCCACCCAAGATCGCCTCGATGCCGAATCTCCATCACTTGTTTTCGATCAGGGCTTCACATTGCCCATTCCCATCAACAGCTTGGTTTTGGATCGGTTTGAGCGGTCATTTCCCGCCCGTGTTGGTTTCGATCGCCGTGATGGAGGAGGATTCTTTTATCAACAAAACTTTAACGCCGTTACCGAATCTAATATTAATTTTCAGGTTTCACCCCAACTTTTTTTACAAAGAAGCTTTGAAGGAAATCTTTTAGATGCCAATATCTTAGGAGTAGCCGCAAAGTTAGATGCTGCTTTACCGGAATCTCAGTTTTTTAGAGGTAGAGCTACTTTATCTGGACTAAATCTAGCCAATATTGAAAACCAGTTAAGAGCAAACCTCCAATATAGCCGTCCAGTCTTGGAAAATCATATCTTAGCAGCAGAATATACCTATCGCGATCGCATATTTAACGGCTCTCTGGGATTTCAAGATGTGCGTAACTCGCTTGGAGCCACCTTATTTTCTCCCAACTACACTTTAGGCGACACCGAAATTAATTTTAGCTATCAAGTTGGGGGGCAGTATATTGGTGCCGATCGCGATCGGGGTGATTCTCAGCCTATTGATGTCGCTAGTTTAGTTAGATTACAAGGAGCTACCGCCCTCAGCCGATCGTTTGCATTATGGAGAGGCGAAGCACTACCCGCCGAGCGTGAAACAGGATTAAAATATCAACCCGAACCAATTACCCCTAGCTTTGATGCTTTTTTAGGTGTAGCTGCCAACTATTCCTTTTATTCAAGTGGTGAATCTCAAAGTTTTGTGTCAGGGACATTGGGCTTAGTGGGCGTATTTGGAAATTTTTCTAAGCCTTTTCTCGACTATACCAAGATCAATATCAGCTACACCCAAGGACTGGTGGGCGGAAGATCTCCGTTCCTATTCGATCGCATTGCCGATCCGCAGATTATTACCTTTGGAATTTTACAACAGGTCTATGGTGCGTTTAGATTTGGGGCAGAACAATCAATCAACCCTGCCACAGGTAGAATTATAGACTCTAACTATAGTTTGCAGTACGATCGCCGCACCTATGCCATTGTCATTCGTTATAATCCCACTAGAGAAATTGGCGAAGTTGTATTTCGGATCAGCGACTTTAATTTCACTGGCTCTGATGATAACGTCACTCCAGTTACGGGCGGGGTCGAGCGAAAATAAGCATAAATCCTTACAAAACTTTGATTTTTAAGATGTCTTCGATATAGAAGGAAATGATCGCATAGAATAGAGTGATGTTATTTGGATTACATACCGATCAAAGTTAACTAATAACTGGTATGCTCTATAACTAATTTTCAAATTTAATCAAATTTAATCACTAGATGTATCTTCAGAGGGATAAAGCGAATGCTACATCGTAAAATATACCAACTGTGCGAAGCCAAAAGCGATGTATGGATTTACTTAAGAGATCAAGGACGTTGGCTAGAAAGGGCAAAAATTTTAGATATAGAGGGTGATGTGGTAACTCTACGTTACGAAACTGACGACGAAGACGAAGTATCTTCATGGGAAGAAATGGTGCGACTAGAAAGTATTGGGGCGGTCACGCAAAAACTAGCTTCTGTTCCTCGCGGTTATGTTTCTTCACAAGATATCTTAACTTCTGACGACTGCCCAGAGTCCGAACAAATCAAACATCGACCTGATATTGCTGATTAATTTTGGTCATACTCCCTTCCCACCGTAGAAATATACATAACTGAGATGGGGTCAAGGGGCAGAACCCCACCGCACCAGTCGGCTTCGCCCCACACCCCCAAAAGACTAATTTTTGACCGAGAAGGGAGTGAATATGCAACCTGTTGACCTAACTACCCTAGTGGCTATTTGCCATGAGCTAGGTGAATCTTGTTTGCCCGCCCGTGTGGAACAGGTTTATCAAAGCGATCGCCACACTATTTATTTGGCACTAAGAACCTTAGAAAAAAAACTATGGTTGTTAATTTCTTGGCATCCCCAAACTGCGAGAATTCATCTTTCTCCACTGCCGCCCGCCCACCCGGACACGTTTACCTTTAGTCAGCAGATCTGGCACCAAGTTACAGGTCTTGCCTTAGTAGCGATCGCTTTGGTCAGCCCGTGGGAACGAGTTTTAGATTTACAATTTGCCAAACGTCCAGACGATCCGATCCAAGCGCATTTGTTTGTCGAGATTATGGGCAAATATAGCAATGTGATTTTAGTTAATAGCGATCGTCAAATTGTTACAGCCGCGCACCAAGTTAGTAGCAAACAGTCAAGAGTCCGACCAATTCAAACTGGCGATCGCTATGAGTTACCGCCCGCTCTACTAGAAAATATTCCCGATTTATCTGAATCCTTGGAGTTATGGCGCGATCGCCTTAGTTTAATTCCCCAACCAATTCTTAAAAGTCTAGTTACAAATTATCGTGGCGTTAGTTCGGCTTTAGGGCGATCGATTCTGAATTTGGCAGCCATCGATCGTAATATAAGTAGCACAGACCTTACCGATCGAAATTGGCAAAACCTCGATCGAGCTTGGCGAACGTGGTTAGGGTGTTTAAATCGCAAACAATTTTTTCCAGAGAAAACCACTGATGGTTATACCCTAATTGGCAGTTCCAACGATCAAAATTTTAGCTATCATCCCAATCAAAATTTAAATCAAAGCGTAAATCAGCTAGTTGAGGACTACTACGGTCAAATTTCGGCAAAACAGGAGTTTCAGCAACTCAGCGATCGCATCCAGCAGATTTTGCAAACTCATCTTAAAAAATTAGGCATTAAGTCCCAGTCCTTTCAAGATCGCCTCGAACAATCAAACCAAGCTGAATTAATTAAAACCCAAGCCGACTTACTCATGGCACATATTTCTGACTCTGGCTGGGAGCAGGGCGACACCGCGATTAGACTAAAAGATTTTGATACCTTAGAGCCAATTACCATTCCCTTAGACCCGCAGCAAAATATCGTCCAAAATGCCCAGGCACTATATAAAAAATATCAAAAACAAAAACGCGCCAAAGAAGCGATCGCCCCACTCTTAACAGCCGTCAATCAAGAAATTCAGTATCTTCAACAAGTCCAGACCGCCGCATCTAATTTAAAATCTGGAGAATCTGGAGCATCTAGAGAATCTGAGGATTTAAACTCTTTACAAGAAATTCAGCAAGAGTTAGAACAGCAAGAATACTTAAAAAATCCTTACAGCAAAGTCACACAAAAACAAGCTCTGCAAAAACAACAGTCTAAATCTCAAACTAAATCTCAAAAATCCAAACAAAAACCCGAAACTGCCATCAACTGCCATCGCTTTAAAAGTCCCAGTGGTTTTGAAATTTGGGTAGGTCGAAATAATTTTCAAAACGATCGCCTCACGTTTAAAGTTGCAACTGACTACGATCTTTGGCTGCACGCGCAAGAAATCCCCGGTAGCCATGTTTTACTACGTCTGGAGCCCGGATCTGTAGCCGACCAACTAGATTTACAAAAAGCTGCCGATTTAGCTGCCTACTATAGCCAAGCCCGACAGAGCGATCGCGTTCCTGTGGTATTCACAAAACCAAAAAATGTGTTCAAGCCTAAAGGTGCCAAACCGGGCATGGTAATTTATCGCCAAGAGCAAATTATTTGGGGGCAACCAACCCAGATCGCATCAGTTTTATAGGTTTTCGATCGGGAGTTAGATCGAGGATAAGAGACGTTTATCGGTATAATTCCAACATTCAAAAAGAATTAAAAAAATTAAGAATGGGAGTTTAGTAGTGAAACAAATAAATTTTTTGGTCTTGTTTATATTTACTATGGCACTGGTTTTATTTGCCCTAGAGAATACCGCGACAGCGACAATCCAAATCATCCCTGGTACTGCCTTTGATGCTCCCTTATGTATCGAGTTGATTGTGGCTATAGGCATTGGGGCGGCGATCGCCTGGTTATTTAGTATTTGGACGGGCGTGCAAGTGGCGATCGCTGGGGTAGGTAAAAATAAGCAAATTCAAAACCTCAAACGACAAGTTAACGAACTATCAATTCAAGTAGACGAACGTAATAAAATCCTGACATCATCACCCTCCACCGCATCAGTTATAGATGTTGAATCCGAAGAGAAAACTAAGTAAAGTTAAATATTTTCTGTACCCTGCGATCGCAAAATGCCCTCTACTCGATCAGATCCCGCCTCTGCAGTCGGAATCAATTCTTCAGCAATTGTGAACCATCGTAGTTATCTTTCATGGATACCCAGATATAACTGCAATTGATCACTCCATAAATAGCCGTGTTAAGACGTTTTCATGAATACTTTGGGAGCGATCGCTTCATTACCATCAACTATATAAAACCCCGCAAACTCTAAAGTATGTGGATCAAATCAAAAATAATTGGGAACTCGCCATACATTCTGATAAAGCTCTCTCTCAGTGGTTCTATCGACTTTACCAGTCGAGCTTGATAGCAACTCAATTACCAGATTGGGGTACTTACCGCCTTCATGCCAAATTACCCAACTCTTGCGATCCTTTTTCTCAGCATCAAGCACAATAAATACACCTAGATCTCGAAAATCCCTTGATTTCAGTTGTTGCTCATTATAATAAATGGTCAGGTTCCCAGAGACATAGTATAGACATCTGGGCGATCGCGATACCAATACTTAAGGATGCGAATCAATAAATCAATCTGTTCACGGTGTAGATCGCTTTCCAAGGGCGGTTCGTCGCTCTCTAAATCTGTGGCGGGAAACTTAATATCATCAATATCTAAATCCTTTGAGATTTCTTCAGGAGCAAATGGCGGATTGATATTAACTAGAACCATTATCGTACTCAGTATGAAAGCTAAATTAATCATAACTTAGGTGACCTAGACTGCCTGATTTAAGCTAATATCTGTAGCTTGTAAACCAAAATGAATACTAAGAGAATAGTGAAAGTTGAAAATTCAGCAATACCCGATGTTTTACTGATTACCCCCAAAGTATTTGGTGATGAAAGAGGCTTTTTTTATGAGTCCTATAATCATAAATCTTTTACAGAAAACACAGGATTAGATATTAACTTTGTTCAAGACAATCACTCGCGATCGCAAAAAAATGTTCTACGAGGATTACATTATCAAATTGGTAAGCCCCAAGGTAAATTAGTCAGAGTTTTAGTGGGAGCGATTCAAGATGTTGCCCTTGATTTACGTCAAAGCTCACCAACTTTTGGTAAATCCGTAAGTTATATTCTCAGTGCTGAAAATTACCAACAACTCTGGATTCCCGCCGGATTTGCCCATGGGTTTGTGGTTTTATCAGATTTTGCTGAAGTTGCCTATAAAGCTACGGATTACTATACTCCTAGTGAAGAACGTTGCGTATTATGGAATGATCCTAAGATGGCGATCGCTTGGCAACTTGATGAACCACCTATTCTGTCCGCTAAAGATGCCCTTGGTAAATTATTAACAGAAGCAGAGATATTTGCATGACCCAATTAGAAAAGTATCAAAAAGTCCTGATCACTGGTGGAGCAGGTTTCATTGGCTCCAATTATGTCCACTATGTCATTAATCATCATCCGACTTGGGAGATTATAGTTTTAGATAAACTTACCTATGCTGGCAATTTAGCTAATCTTGAAAATGTGAGAGATCGCATTACCTTCATTCAAGGTGACATTACTAATCCTGAGAATGTGGAAAAAGCTGTATCAGGAGTTGATACGATTCTCAACTTTGCCGCCGAGAGCCATGTCGATCGCAGCTTGCGTGATCCTCTACCATTCATTCGCACCAATATTGAAGGCACATTATTATTATTAGAGGCAGCTCGCAAATATCAAATTAAGCGGTTTCTTCATGTTTCTACCGATGAAGTTTACGGTGATTTAGTTGGTAGCGATCGCCATTCCCTAGAATCAGATGTCTTATCGCCTCGCAGCCCTTACGCCGCTTCTAAAGCAGGAGCCGAACATTTGGTTTTTTCCTACGGCATCAGCTATGGCTTAGATATAGTAATCACCCGTGGCTCTAATACCTATGGACTTTATCAATATCCTGAAAAAATCATTCCTCTATTTATCACCAATGCCCTAGAATCAAAACCTTTACCAATTTATGGCAGGGGTGCAGCCGTCCGTGATTACCTCTATGTTGAGGATCATTGCTCTGGCATTGACACAGTTCTCCACGCTGGCAAAAGCGGTCAAGCTTATAACCTGGGGGCAAGGATGGAAGTTAATGGTATTGAAGTTGCCGAAACGATTCTCAAACTGCTCGATCGCCCTGAATCTCTGATGCAATATGTGAGCGATCGCCCTGGGCATGATTATCGTTATTCCGTCGATCCCAGTGCGGCTGAGGCATTAGGTTGGCAACGTCAATGGGACTTTCAGCGCGGCATGGCGCAAACCGTAGCTTGGTATAAACAAAATTCTGATTGGTGGCAAGCAGTCAAGGACAAGAAGGTATTTCAAGAGCATTATCAACAGTGGTATGCCAGATAACTTTTAGCAAAGGAGGCAGATAAATGACACAGGCAACAAAGCCATTAACCTTATATGATCGAGATCTTGATCTGTGGTTAGAGGCTGTGATCTTGCAGTTAAAAGCAGGTGACTTTGAAAATATTGATATTGAAAATCTTATAGAGGAGTTGGAAGGTTTGTCAGGTAGTCACAAACGCGAGGTCGAGACTAGGCTAAAAGGATTGATCGAGCATATTTTGAAACGTTGCTACGTGAAGATGCCTGATTGCTATCGAGGCTGGGAAGTTACGATTATCAATCAGCGCGATGAACTTAGAAAACTGCTAAGACAGTCACCAAGCCTCAAGCGACATTTTCTCCGTTCCTTTGATGAGTCCTTTGATACCGCCCTAGAAATTGTGAGAACTGAATATGAGACAACTTTTTCTAGTACATGGCAGTTTAGCCTTGATGTTGATGAAATACTAAGTGTCAAGTTTTGGGGCTAAAGTTTCTATATAATCCAAACAATAAAATTATGCAAAAAGTCGCTCTGATTGGGGCAAAGGGACAGCTTGGTTCTGATATTGTTCAATACTTTTCGGGACTTAGCGGTCGCTATGAACTCACCCCATTAACTCGCTCTGATCTTGACATTACCAATCCTGAAAAAGTCGATCATGTTTTAACTAGCCAAAAGTTTGATGTGGTTATTAATAGTGCTGCATACGTGCGAGTCGATGACTGTGAACAGGAAGTAAATCTGGCTTTTAATGTCAATGCGATCGCTGCTCTGAATGTGGCAAGAGCCTGTCGTGATGCGCTCTGTGTTTATATCAGCACCGATTATGTATTTCGAGGCGATCGCTCTCATCCCTATACAGAAACCGATATGACTGCCCCAATTAATATCTACGGCACATCCAAGCTCACAGGGGAATACTTAGTACAACAAACTGCGAAGCGATCGCTAATTCTACGCATCTCCAGCGTGTTCGGGAAAGCAGGTGCAAGCGGCAAAGGTGGTAACTTTGTGGAGACAATGCTCAAAAAAGCCCGAGCAGGCGATCCAATTAAAGTTGTAAACGATATATTTATGTCACCCACCTATACCTACGATGTTGCGAGACTCTTAGATGCACTCTTGCAAGAAGAGCCAACGGGAATTATTCATGGTTCTAATGCTGGTACTTGCTCATGGCATGAGTTTGCCACTCAAGTTCTCAGCCTTGCCCAAATTGAACATCCCATCGCCCCGATTCCCTCTGCACTGTTTCCCACCACAGCCACAAGACCCATGAACTCTACCCTAATTACCGATCGCCTGCCTCAGATCACAAACTTTAAAATGCGCCATTGGCAAGAAGCCCTTAGTGCCTATATACAAGCTAGATAAAAAATATGAAAGCTCTAATTCTCTCTGGTGGTAAAGGTACAAGGTTACGTCCCCTAACTTATACAGGGGCAAAACAGCTTGTTCCCGTGGCAAATAAACCGATCCTTTGGTACTGCATCGAAAGCATTGTGTCCGCAGGCGTTACTGATATTGGCATTGTCATCAGTCCTGAAACTGGCGATGAAGTTAAAAATAAAACAGGAAATGGCGATCGCTTTGGTGCCAAGATTCAATATATTCTGCAAGCCCAACCCGCAGGACTAGCCCATGCCGTCAAAACTGCCCAGCCCTTTCTCGGCGATGACTCCTTCATTATGTTTCTCGGCGATAACCTGATCGAAACCCAACTTAATTCATTTTTAGCAAATTTTAAGCAAAAACAACTGGATGCTCTGATTTTATTACGGCAAGTTCCTGATCCTAGTGCCTTTGGCGTTGCCACTGTGGACAAATCGGGCAAAGTCTTACAATTAGTGGAAAAGCCCAAGCATCCTGAATCCAATCTGGCTCTAGTTGGTGTTTACTTCTTTAAAAATACAATTCATGAGGCGATCGCCCAAATCTCCCCATCCCCCAGAGGCGAACTCGAAATCACCGATGCCATCCAAAAACTGATTGACACCCATAAGAACGTGGAAGCCTCAGAACTAGAGGGCTGGTGGTTAGATACAGGTAAAAAAGACGACATCCTCGCCGCCAACCAAATTGTCCTTGATGCCCAACTTAAATCTAAAAATTTAGGTACAGTAGACGGAGATAGTAACATCAGTGGACGCATCCAAATTGGCACAGGTTCTAAAGTCATTAACTGTAAAATTCGGGGACCAGTAATTATTGGCGAAAACTGCCATCTTGAACACGCTTACATTGGACCTTACACCAGCATTAGCGATCGCGTGACCATTATTGACACAGATATCGAGCATAGCGTCATCCTCAACGACACAAATATCACAGGGATTCACCAAAGGATCGTTGATAGCGTCATCGGTCAGCGCGTAAAGATGAAAGTCTCGCCTAAACGACCTCAAGCATTAAGGTTTCTAGTAGGTGACGATTCTCAGCTTGAGATTATGTAGTTTGGTTCAACTTTATTCAGCCCAAGTCCTACAAAAGTTACCAAGGTATTGTGTTGCTTTGCTAAGGGTAAAGTCAAATCTACAAAATCAAACCTTGAGAGTGTTACTTTAAGAGACAACGTATACCTATCCAACTATTTTATAAGGGGATCATTTTTAGGACTATGTTAAATTGTTTCAGGCAGTACAAATTAGCCTATGATCATTAACACAATAATTCACATTGTAATTAATTAATAAGAGGTCTTTGCTCTTGATAAATTTATCATTAAGCAATAAATACATTAGTGCTGATGCTCGTCATTACATAGAATTACTTCAGGTTTTAGTAAGCCGTAATCTTAAGGTGCGTTATCGTGGTTCATTTCTAGGCGTTTACTGGTCATTGCTCAATCCTCTAATGATGACCAGCTTATATACTGCTATCTTTGGGGTGACCTTTGCTAAATACTATGATGACTCAGTAATTAACTATATTTTGGCGGCACTGACAGGCTTGATTGTCATTAGCTTTTTTTCGGCTTCGACGACACAAGCCCTCACCAGTGTAGTTGGCAATGGCGCACTGCTTAACAAGATTCGCTTACCTGTCAGTGTCTTTCCTGTGTCGATGATTATGGCAAACATTTTTCAGTTTTTGATCGGAGCTTTTCCGCTATTGTCGATTGTGACGATCGTCAAGTCCCATAGTTTGATTAATGTTGTGGCGATTCTATTGCCTTTTATCGCTTTAATTATGTTTTGTGTGGGCGTAGGCTTTTTTGTGAGTGCGCTATATGTATTTTTTCGAGATTTACCATATTTCTATGAATTAGTGATATTCGTGATTGGGATTAGTAGCCCTATTTTTTATCCTGCGGCGATCGTGCCTCAAGCAGTAAAGCCATTTTTGATTGTCAATCCTTTATCTCCAATTATTGAGAGTATTCGCCAAATAACTCTTTCTGGGAATTTGCCAGATATGATGCTGATTGCTAATGCACTTTTAAGTGGGATGCTCTTTACTGGATTTGGCTGGTTATATTTTCACCGATCGCGATCGCAATTTATGGATTTGCTATAAATGACCGAAGAAGCGATTAGATTAGCTCAAGTTTGTCTCTGGCGTAGAACTCAAGAAGAGTTTTCTTATGATCTTAAGAAGACTGTTTTATCTGTTCTTGAAGGTAAGTATCGTCAGCCTGCTAAGAAATTAGTACTGGACAAGATTGACTTAGTGGTAGAGAAAGGCGAAAAAATTGGCATTATTGGTAGTAATGGGGCTGGCAAGTCAACTCTACTGAAGGTTATTTCTGGGATATTACAGCCAACAACGGGAACTGTAAGGGTACGTGGCAAAATCGCCCCTTTAATTGAGCTTGGTGCAGGATTCGATTCGGAGATATCCGTGGTAGATAACATCTTATTATATGGAGTATTACTCGGTTTTTCCATATCGGAGATGAAAGAACGAATACACTCAATTTTGGATTTTGCCGAGTTAGAGGATTATCAGTTTGTACCTGTTAAGGGCTTGTCTTCAGGGATGGTAGCGCGACTTGGCTTTGCGATCGCCACAGATATACAGCCAGATATCTTGATACTAGATGAAGTCTTATCAGTCGGTGATGAAAGCTTTAGGAATAAATGCCAAAAACGCATAGATAAGTTTTGGGATTCTCACGTTACGATCCTCGTTGTTTCTCATTCGATGGAATTTATCAAGCAATCTTGTCATACAGCAATTTGGTTAACTAAGGGAAATATTAATTTAGCGGGTAATTCAGAAAACGTAGTAAAATCGTATCTTGACAGTGTCACTCAAGAGTAGTTGAAAGTAATTAATTGCAAAAACGAATAGCAGAAATGATTAATCAATAGCCAATAAGTCTCTAAATATAGCAATCAGAGGTGAGTTGTAAGGATTACAATTTGAGGCTGGCATCATGGCTATGGCAAATCCCGAAACCCATCTTAAGAACCATCCCTGATTGCTATAGTTTGTTCAAGTATCGGCTCAATAAGTAGGGGCAACCGAAAAAAAGAAGGAAAGCAAGGGAGACGAAATACAGTAAAATGAAGAGTATGATGCAAAAGCTAGATTTGGGAAAGAGGTCGGGAGAAGAATTACTGCAAACCATTGAGCCAAGAGGGATTGCAGACGAATCGATGCGTCAGACAGTAGAAATATTACTGAACTTAGTAGAGCAATTAAAAGCAGAAGTTAAAGAATTACGAGCAGAAAATCAAGAATTAAAAGATGAAAACAACCGTCTCAAAGGAGAAAAAGGTCAACCAGAGATAAAAGCCAATAAGAAAGGATTGAGCAACAACAACTCATCGGAACAAGAGCGGAAAGTCCCAAAAAAGCATAGCAAAGGCAGTAAGAACGAGAGGATTAAAATAGATAGAGCACAAATAGTGGAATACCCTCAAGACAAACTGCCAGCAGATGCAGAGTTTAAAGGGTATCAAGAAGTAATCGTCCAAGACATCAGCCTGAAAACCGATAACGTATTATTTCGGAAAGAGAAATACTACTCACCCACATCAAGGAAAACCTATTTAGCCGAACTGCCTTGCGGTTACGAAGGAGAATTTGGTACAGGCATAAAATCCTTAGTGATTAGCCTATACTACGGGGGCAACATGACCCAAGGTAAATTATTAGAGTTTTTAGAAGATATTCGATATCAGCGGGATATTTATCGAGCCTACTAATTAAAAACCATGTTGAATTTGAAACCGAGAAAAGCGAAGTATATGAGTCTGGACTAGAGAGTAGTCCTTGGCAACACTTCGACCAAACTGGTGCGCGGGTAGGTGGGATTAACTATACCACTAATGTCGTGTGTAACCCTTTATATACAATCTACCTAACTACGGCAAAAAAAGACAGATTGAGTGTGGTGAAAGCACTGCAAAACGGACAAGAATTGGCGTTGATCCTCAATCGACTAACAGACAATTTATTAGATAATTTCCTAATCCCGACTAAGTGGAAGACCGCACTGAAACTATTGCCACAAAAAACAGTGTTCAGTGAAGCAGAGTTTAATACCCTACTGGATACATATCTACCCAAACTAGGCTCTCAGCAACGGACTCGGATCATCGAATCCGCAGCCATTGCTTTTTATCATCAACAAACTGATTGGATAGTAGTACAGGGCACCTCTAAAAATCCAAATTTCTTGAATATAAGCAACGAGAGATCAATACTTTCAGCCCAGTTTTTCTAGTCAAATACCAATTAATAGAGATGCCCTACAAACTCTCGTTTGTGATGATGCTCCTCAGTTTAAGCTCCTGACTGATAGCATCGCTTTGTGCTGGGTACATGAGGGACGACATTACAAGAAATTGACTCCTTATGTTGCTTGTCATCAAAAGGCTCTTGATGCGTTCTTGGATGATTTCTGGGATTACTATCGAGATTTACTCGCTTACAAGGATTCTCCCAGTCAGCAAACGGCTGAGAAACTCAGGGCTGACTTTTGCAAACTTTTCGATACTAAAAGTGGGTATCAACAATTGGATGAGCGAAAACGATTAACGTTACTCAAAAGCTCGGAGTTGCTAATTGTTTTAGAGCATCCTGAATTGCCTTTGCATAATAATCCTGCGGAGTTAGCCGCGAGGACGATGGTGCAGCGACGCAATATCAGTTATGCAACTCAAACTCTTGAAGGTAGTCACGCTTGGGATACTTTTATGTCTCTTGTTGCTACTACTCGTAAGTTGGGAATCAGTTTTTTTGACTATGTGCGTGACCGTATTTCTCAACTTGGCAATATTCCTTCTTTGCCCACTATTATTCGTGAGCTGTCTTCTCTTAATTCCTTTGCTTACTCATGGAACCCTGAATAATTCTTCACCCCTGAATATTGAGGGGATACTAATATTTTTACTAAAATTACACACTAAAGCTAGAATTAGCTAAATATTTTGATACTAAGAATTACTAACCTACAACCTATTAAAAATTTCCTAGATGAAAATTTCAATTATTACAGTCTGTAGAAACTCTGAAAAAACTATTGAAACAACTATTAAAAGTGTACTCTCTCAAACCTATAAAAATATTGAGTACATTATTATCGATGGAGACTCTAAGGATAGGACTAAAGATATAGTTTTAAGCTATGGCGATCGCATTAGCAAATTTGTAAGTGAACCAGATAAATGCTTGTGGGAAGCTATGAATAAAGCGATTAGATTAGCAACTGGAGACTTTCTATATTTTATTAATTCTGACGATTATATTTTTGATCGAAATGTTGTTAATGATGTTGTAAATTTTATTCAAGAAAGACCTGATTCAGATTTTGTATATGGTGATATTGAAATTAGAAAACCACGGCATAAACCTGTTGTTCAAAAGTCTCCCTACCCTATTGAAATTATGGAGTCAATGGTTGGAGGATGTAGTATTCCCCATGCAGGTAGCTTTATAAAAATCAATTTATTTGAAAAAATTGGACTTTATAACGAAAATTATAAAATTGGTTCTGATTATGAATGGGTAACTAAACTAATGCAAGACAAGACTCTAAAGCTATTTTATATGCCTAGGGTAATTGGGTCATTTTTTTTAGGTGGCTTATCAAGTAATATTAAAGAAAATTTTACAGAAATGTTTGAAATTCAGAATAATATCCCTATGTATCAATCTGAATACTGGCTAGCAAAGCGAATTTTAATTCTGCAAAGAAATTATATGTTTACCTATGAAG
>Ga0163154_10003479_pt1 | contig 21752 bp, 19 predicted proteins | sample OliLakLV19MP9P1_FD_148649 | JGI IMG/M metagenome (GOLD analysis project Ga0163154, IMG submission 148649) | Freshwater microbial mat bacterial communities from Lake Vanda, McMurdo Dry Valleys, Antarctica - Oligotrophic Lake LV.19.MP9.P1 | ecosystem: Environmental > Aquatic > Freshwater > Lake >... | reverse complement strand
ACTTGGGTGAAGAGATAGGCATCCAAATGAATATAGGCGCTGATGGGGTCTAATTCGGCTAAATTGAACGAGTCAAATTTTTCGATTTGGTCATGATTAAGCCGATACGCCTCAAAACGGATGCCATCGGTCAATAAACCAATGTACTTTTGCTTGTCGTCCACTTCCAATTGAATGAGATAATTTTGAAGCTGGTCTTGCCACAGCTGGATATATTTTTTATCTAACAGTATCTTGGCGCGTTTGAACTCAAAGACCAAATTATTAAACAGCAAATCGGTGCGCCCTGTGCGTTGCAAATTGAGCATGTTGAGGCTTTTTTCTTGGGTAATCTCAAAATTATTGACCCCAAAGGCATAGGTGATAAACCCCCGAAAAGTTGAAATTAAATTTTGTTCGGCTTTATCTTGGTCGCTGGTTATTTTTGCCGTTTGTAAGTATTCATAAAAGAGTTGCTCAAATTGTTTCTCATCCGACATGATATATCCCTAATTGATATGCACTAACAGGCTTATTATAGCATTTTTATGCCGATGACGGAACAGGTGTGTTGATTTTGAATCGTATCACTTAAACGCCTACCCTACGCGCTATTGCGCCTCTGTACACTTTTCATATTACCCGTGTTATAATCATGGGCGCTTATGGGGTATTATTATCCCCTTCCATCGAGTTTTTGGAGAAAAAACGCATGTTGCATCATCGTCTATTGAAAATTTCTAGCTTGCTCATCATCCTTTTTGGTGTGATGTTCGCCCAAAATGTCACCGATCCAGCCTTAGCACAAACCAATTTGCTCGTAGACCCCGGTTTTGAAAACGGGACATTTAAGGTCGTTGCTGACCGTAGTGGCAGTGAAGGCGTACTCTGTACTGTCCCTGCCGATTGGAATGGCTGGTTCACCGAAACCCCCCGTAATGCAGAATGGCAAAATCGGGTTCCCGTTTGTACAGGTCAGACCGATATTGGCAATAGCTTTGTCCGTAGTGGCACGCGCTCTCACGAATTTAGTCGTGGGCAAGCCACTTTCACCGCCGCCATCTATCAGACGGTAGCGGTGGCGGCAGGGACAAATGTCGTTGGGCAAGCCTATTATGTGATGGATGTGGGGACGGGTTCTACCGCCCAAGTGCGTGTGGGTATTGACCCCAATGGTGGCTCAAGCCCATTTGATAGCGATATTGTGTGGTCAAGTTGGGGTAGTGTAAGACGTAACACCGATGGTTTTGGTCCGCTCACTGTGAACGCCACCGCCACTGGCACCAGTGTGACCCTATTCATCTATACCACCCAAACCTTCCCGACTGCTGGCTCATCCGACCCCAATAAAGTGTTCATTGACGATGCGTCATTGGTTGTCGGTGGCACGGGCGGGGGCGCACCTGCTGGACCTGGTACCGCCGTTGCACCACCCACAGCGACACCTGTCCCTGTGTTGGTGGCGAATTTTGTCGCCCCACAAGGCACACAAGATGACGGTTCAATCGTCCATACGGTGGTTGAAGGTGATACCCTCGCGGCGATTGCCACTGCCTATCGTATTTCCATTGATGTCTTACGTGAACTCAACCCCGATATTGGGCGCGGGTCATTTTTGTTCATAGGACAACGCATCCTCGTGCGTGTTGCGCCCACACCAACCCCGCGTGGGGCGATTTCTGCGACCAATACTCCCAGTGGCACAGGGTTTGGGTTTAATTCTCTCGCAACTGCGACCCCATCTGGCAATACCAATGCCAATACAAGCCCAACCAATGTCCCTTCCAGCGCCACCAATACCCCTGCGCCAAGGCTCACATCCATTCCACAAACACAGGGTAATCTGGGGCAGCTTATAACCGCGACCCCGCGTGGCGGAAGTGTCGTTCAACCGACTGCTACCGAGGAAGTTGTTGCTACAGCAGAAACTGTCGTCACAGCAGAAGCCGTTGTTACGGATGAGGCTGTTGTCACAGAAGCGGTTTCTGAAGAAATTCCGCCAATGGCAACCATTACGCCCACCAATACCGATTTGCTACCCGCACCTGTGGTTGAGCCAACTGTCGTGGCTATGAATCCAGAAACACCCATCACAGGGGTTTGTGTTACATTTTATGATGATATAAACCGTAACCGCATCTCTGATATGGGCGAAACACCCGTCATCGGCGGTGTGATTACCCTACGTCTGGATGGGCAAGATGTGAGTTCATTCCTCACCACAGGCGACCCCGCCCCCTATTGCTTTGCCGATTTAGCGGCAGGTAATTATGTGGTGGCGGGCAGTCCACCCGCAGGTTATGGCATGACAACCCCAGACCAATTACAATTACGTGTACAAACAGGCGTGCAATTGGATGTTCCCTTTGGGGCATCACAAGGTGTCGAAGCACCACCACCTGTGGTTGATATTCAGCCAGAACAATCCACCATTATCGAGCAACCCGTCATACCAGAATCGTCACAAGATAATAGTTTGCTTGCCAATATTGGCATTATCATCTTGGCGCTGGCGGGTTTTACTCTGTTTAGTGGTATCATTGGCACAATTCTGATTAGTCGGCGTGGATAGATAAAATTCCAGCCCTCATTCGACTTTGTAGGATGAGGGCTAGTGGGTGTTTTGCCCTACCACATTCAAGTATCTAAAGGCAATCGTATGGGAAAATGGATAGTATTCACAATCATTTTAGCGATGACCATGCTCTGGGCAATCCCTGCACAAGCACAACAAGGTACAGGTCAATTTTGTGTGAGTGCGTATGAAGATGATAATGGCAATATGATGCGCGACCCAGGTGAGCCATTGCTCCAAACGGGACTTATTGTTGCGCTTCATGATATGCGTGGGGTGATTATTAATACCGCCACACTCGAAGCCTCGCCAAATCGTGAACAAGGCTTGGTCTGCTTTAATAATTTACCTGATGGACAATATACCTTGTTTGTGGATAGTGTGATATATCGGGCGACCACCACCGAAAATATGATTGCCCAACTCAATGCCACTAGCCAATTAGCGGTATTAGAATATGGCGGGCAAATTATCCGCCTCACACCCGCTAACCCAACCGATAACATACTCATAGCGACCACTTTCACACCCAATTGGGAACGTGTGAGTATTGCCGCTATTTGGGGCAGTGCTGTGGCGATGATTGTCGGCACTGTGGGCTTATTTTTATATGCGCTGTTCATCCGCCCGTATAATCGGCGTATTATGCGCCAGCGCCCACAGACACCCTATAACCCCGTACCCACTGTCACACCCAATTATTATCAAACACCTGCTTCTGGCGGACATCCCAATTATTATGAATATGAGGATATTTCGGAGCAGTAAGATTTTTTTGCAGTTGCGTAAAATAGGGCATTCGGTTAATCTATAGATATATCCATTGGACACCAAGGTGCGGAATGATGAATTTTAGTGTAGAGTTTGTACGTCAACAATACGCCACCGATGAATCTTTGCGTATTCGTCAAGACATCCACGAAAAATATACCGTTCCCAAGAGTAATTTTGTCGAGTGGGTATTGAGCAACCTCGCATGGCGCGGGGACGAAATGATTTTAGATGTGGGGTCTGGCGTGGGCAGTTATTACCCATTTATGCAGACAGTTTCCCCAAATTTTCATTATCACGGAATAGACCTTTCGGCGGGTATGCTATCGGCACATCCCGCAAGCGGAAAAATCGCCGTTGCCGATGCGCTCAAATTGCCTTTTCCAGACAAATCTTTTGATGTGGTCATGGCAAATCACATGATTTATCATCTGCCTAATATTGATGATGGCATTTTGGAATTTCGGCGTGTGCTAAAGCCCAATGGGGTGCTACTCGTGGCGACCAATGGGGTGGAAAATATGCCAGAACTCAAGGTATTGATGCGCCGTGCGGTGGTGCTATTGGCACGCTCTGGTGCGATGCAAATTCAACCGCCTAGCCCATCTAGTGAACGCTTTGCATTAGAAAATGGCTCACGCTATTTGGCAAGCTATTTTTATGCGGTGATGCGTTGTGATTTGCCCAGCAAATTGGTCTTTCCGACTGTAGAACCCCTCATGGCATATTTGGAAAGCACCCGTAGCCTGCGTGAACCCCAATTGCCCGAAGAAGTGGTCTGGGAAGATGTGATGGCAATCATGCGCCAGCAAATTAATCATCTCATCAACCATTTGGGCGAATTGGTGATTAACAAGCTCAGTGGGGTGCTGGTGGCTACCGATTCTGGGGCGTTTATCGAAAAATTTGCGCGTATCAGAACCGAAACGGCCCCAACGGAATAACCCATTGACTATTTGGGGGGTGGCTTAAACCCAAATTTGCCAATCAACGGCACAAAACGCACAGGTGTGATGACTGTTTTTACATATTCATCCCCTTGTCGTTGGATATGCACCAATTCTTGCTTGTCGCCCACACCCACAGGAATGATTAAACGTCCGCCATTTTTGCCCAATTGGGTGAGGAGTGGTTGTGGGATATGTGGCGCACCCGCAGTTACAATAATGGCATCAAACGGGCTTTTATCCCCCAAGCCATAACTGCCATCGGCAATTCCCAGTTTTACATTATCAACAAGTGCCAATTCGATAAGATGTTGTTGGGCGATATGCGCCAGCGCGGGAAGTCGTTCTAGGCTATACACAAATTTGGCGAGATAAGCCAGTATCGCGGTTTGATAACCACAGCCTGTCCCAATTTCCAAAATCCGTTCATGCCCCTCTAGTGCCAATAATTGTGTCATCAACGCCACTATGAATGGTTGCGAGATGGTTTGCTCATCCCCAATGGGCAGAGGGTTGTCCTCATAGGCGAGGTGACGATATTCTTCTGGCACAAAAATATGGCGTGGCAAATGCCTCATCACATGTAGCACACGGGTGTTATGAATCCCGCGTGCAATGAGTTGTTCATCCACCATCTGTTGACGGAGCGCATACCAATCCAAAAAAACGCACACCTTCCTACTTTTTGGCGGGCGTATAGGCGGTGACGGTGCTGGTCATGGTCATGAAGGGCACAATTTTGGCATTTGGTGTGTTTTCGTCCATCATAATGCCACCTGCCTCAACATCGGTGAAGGCATAAAACGCCTTAACATCCTGATTAAACTGGCTCATCACAGTGGTTTCGAGACTTTTTACATCGGTGGTGTGGGTGAGGACGACAAAATCATCTTCTGTCACGCCCAAAAAGTCATCTGGTGTGCCGAGTTGCGAGACTGCCTTATGGATGATATTCCCTGCATAACCGAGAACATCATTGCCTGCCACAAATCCGTATTTGTCGTTATAGGCGCTAAATCCACTGATGCCAAACACCACTTTGCTAAAGGTTTTTCCATTGGCTTCTTTGGTGGCTTGTTCTTCATCCACCATCGTGCCTGTGGGCAAACCTGTGCGGGTTTCATGCAGGTTTTCGCGGGTGGCGCGGTGAATTGAGCCTTGCACACGCAGACGCAGTTCATCAATATCAAACGGCTTGGTGATATAGTCGTCTGCCCCTAGTTCTAGTCCACGCACTTTGCTGGCGCGTTCATCACGTTGGGTCAAAAATAGGGTGGGGATGTATTTGGTCATGGCGCTACGGCGCAATTTGACACACACATCATAGCCATCCATATCGGGAAGCATGACATCCAACAAAATGAGGTTAGGAAATTGCGTGCGGGCAATCTCTACGCCGTCGGTGCCGTTGTCGGCATGAATCACTTCATAGTCATGAGACTTAAAATAGAGCAAGAGCATTTCTGCGACATCGTAATCATCTTCAATGAGCAATAAACGTTTATTTGCCATGATATATCCCTATTCATCCAACACAGCACTGACGCGGAACTGTTGGTCTTGGGCAGATGGTGCATTACTAAGAGCGACTTCTGGGGAGAGGGCAGGTTTTACGGTATCTTCTCGCATGACACTGCTAAGTGGTAAGACCCCCGCCAACGGGTCTATGTGTGAGGTATCGAGTTGCGAGAGGTGGTCAAAATAACCCAATATATTAGAGAGTTGCCCCGCATATAGGGTAATTTCGTCTTCTGTCAAATCGAGCTTGGCGAGTTCTGCGATTGCTCGTACTGCATTTAGTGAGAGTTCCACAGTATATTGCTCCTAAAAGAGTCGCGTCCATGCGCTTTTATTATACACGATGTTTTTTCAAACGGAAAATAAACAAATTATGCCTGTTTTTATTCCACCCCAACCCCTCCCCAAAAATTGGAGCCGGTATCGGACGCGATATATCACGTCCCTACAAACCTCGCCTAGAAACGGGTTTCCCCCCTTTCCCCACTCGGTGGGGCGTAGGGACGCAGGCAACCATGCCGTCCACAGGGGGGATATAGGGGATAATTCAAAAATTATAGCGTATAGCTACTGGGTACACCCGCAGAGCCTTTTTTGCCATCGGGCCACGTTGTGCCAGCATCAAATTTTACACCATCCACCTTAGCGCCTTTCAGATTTGCACCTTGCAGGTTTGCCCCGTTCAAATTGGCATTGGTGAGGATTGACCCAGTGAGGCGTGCGCCTTGCAAACTGGCGAGTGTCATATTTGCGCCTGTGAGGGTGGCATTGGCAAAATCGGCATAGGCGGCTTTTGTGCCAACCATATTGACACCGGTCATATTTGTGCCACGCAAAATGCCTTCTTGCAAATTAGTTTCCTGAAAAATCGCCCCGCGCAAATTTGCGCCTTCAAAATCGAGCCGCGATAAATTTTCGTTGCTCAAATCTACACCCGCCAAACGGATTTTGTCGCCGCCGTTGATGAGCATGATGACTTCTTTGCGATTAAATTCACCCATGATAGTTCACCTTTCGTTGTGCATATATTCAATAATTTGGTCAATAGTGGTGTCGAGCGAGGTGGTTGGTTTCCACTCGATGATTTGCATAATTTTATCAATACTTGGCACACGACGCACAAAATCCTCAAACCCCTTTTCGTATGCTTGGTCATAAGGGATAAACTGAATGTGCGAGGTACTTTTGGCGCGGGCTATCACACGCTCTGCCAAGCCTTTTATCGAAATTTCTTCGGTACTGCCGATATTAAACACTTTGCCGATGGCACTTTCTGCTTGTGACAATTTATAAATCGCGTCCACAATATCGCCCACATTGCCAAAACAACGGGTTTGTTCGCCATCACCATAAACTTGCAACGGCTCACCCGCCAATGCCCATTTGACAAAACGGGGAAGTACCATGCCATATTGCCCTGTCTGACGTGCGCCAACGGTGTTAAATAGCCGAAAAATGGTCACAGCCAAGTCTGTCTCTTGATAATACGCCAATGCCAAAAATTCATCAACGGCTTTTGTGGCGGCATACGCCCAACGTGTCTTTGATGTCGCGCCGATGACCGAATCATCCTCTTCTGCAAACGGAAATTTTGTCCCTTTGCCATAGACTTCGGATGTGGATGCAATCAGCACCTTTTTGCGGTAACGTCTGGCGGCTTTGAGGACGGCTTCTGTGCCACCGATATTCACTTCGATGGTATGAATAGGTTCTTTGAGGATTTTTTGCACACCCAACACCGCCGCCAAATGATAAATCACATCACACTCGCTCACCAGCCTATCGAGTATCATGGTGTTGCGAATATCTTCTATGACGATTTGTAACTGGGGATGATGTTGAATGGATGCGAGATTTTTAATCTGCCCTGTGGATAAATCATCCACAATCACGACACCTTGCCCCTGTGCGAGTAAATATTCTGCCAGATGACTGCCAACAAACCCCGCTCCACCTGTAATGAGTGCTTTCACCATGCGCCTACAACGCCTCCTATTCCTATTATATGTTACCTGAATTTGCCCATAAGAGACAAGCCTATACCTACAAACACCCTACATTCTATAAAAAAGATGTACAACTGCTTGCTTAAAATTGGTAAATCGTGATAAATTGTTTGTATGAGTTAAAAATTTGTAACGTCAATGTTTGATGAGGTTAGAAGTGCGTCCATTGGCAAGAGAGGACAATGATGTCAGAAAAAGTGTTGGTTATTGACGATGAAGAGACAACCGTCCAGCTCATCGGGATATTATTAGAGCGCAAGGGTTATGAAGTGATAAAAGCCTATCGTGCCGAAGAAGGCTTGCGTAAAGCGTATCGGTATCAGCCCGATATTGTTCTGCTCGATATTATGATGCCCGATATGGATGGCTGGGAAGTGTGCAAGCGCCTGCGTGAAATGTCCGATGTGCCGATTATCTTCCTCACTGCATTAGACGAGGGCAAAAATGTCGTGCGCGGGCTAGAAATTGGTGCAGACGACTATATCACCAAGCCGTATGATAATGATGAATTGGTCGCACGGGTCAAAGCCCATCTCCGCCGTTCTCCGCGCCCTAGTATCAGTGATGAATTGGTGTTTAATAACGGCGATTTCCGCATTAACTTTATGAATCGTGAAGTGCATGTCCGCAACGAAGTGCGCCATCTTACCCCCAAAGAATTTAACCTGTTGGGTGTGCTTGTCCGTAATGCGGGACGGGTGGTCACACGCAATGAATTGGTCACACAAGCATGGGGCGAGGAATATGGCGATGCTATAGACAGCCTCAAGCTATATGTTCATTATTTGCGCCAAAAAATTGAAGTAAATCCCAATCAGCCAGATTATATCCTCACCTCACGCGGGGTCGGGTATCGCTTCGCCAATCGCTGATTTGCTATTGACGCACTCCATAAAACCTATAACAATAATTCTTCAGTACAGATGAGAATCCCTCAATATTCTCATCTGTCTTTCTGTTCACTATCCCGTTCAAAGGAATCATCGTGTGAAACGCATAATTTTTATCTTTATTTGTTCGTTATCCCTCATGGTGAGCCTCACATCTGCCCAAGATGACCCACTTGCCACCATGCAAAATTTTGCCAATTATGTTGCCCAAATTGCCGATGCACCCACCACCGATGCCCAAACGATGGTGGATGGTTTGTGGACGCAATTGACCGAGAACCAATTCATCCCGTTTGTGCGTGGGGGAGATGTTGCCTTTTTGTATCGGGGCGAGTCTCAAACGGTTGATTGGCGCGGTGATTTTAACGGCTGGTCTGCCACATCCGATTTTGCGGGTGAACGTATCGGTGAGACCGATTTATGGGTGGTATATGCCCAATTCCCCAGTGATGCCCGTCTGGATTATAAAATTGTCCTCAACGGTAGCACATGGATTTTAGACCCGTATAATCCCAATCAACAAATGGGTGGATTTGGCGCAAATAGCGAATTGCGGATGGCAGATTATTCCCCATCGCCATTTATTGTGCGTGATGAAACCGCCCCACAAGGGCGGGTGCGCGGGGCGTATCGGCTACAAAGCGAGGCGCTTGGGTATGCGGTGAATTATTCGGTGTATCTGCCTGCTGGCTATGCCGATTTAGACGCACTCCCCACAATTTATGTGCTGGATGGTCACGAATATATCAATGACGATATGGGTAGTATGGTGATTGTGCTAGATAATCTCATCGCCCAACAACTGATTTCTCCCGTGATAGCTGTGTTTATAGACCCGCGTGACCCCAATAATCCATCGAATAATCGGCGACAAACGGAATATATCGAAAATTCCGCCTTTGCCGAATTTGTCGCAGAAGAATTGGTGCTGAATATTGACCGTGTGTTCAAAACCGCAGAAACCGCGCAATCCCGCGCTATTTTGGGGACATCGCTCGGTGGGTTGGCATCGGCATATATCGCGGTGAATTATCCTGATGTGTTTCATAATGTTGCCATTCAATCGCCCGCATTTTGGATTAGCTCCGAATTGTATGGGTTATATGAGCAGAGCGATGATTTAGACCTGTTCATGATTATCACCAATGGCACACCCGAATGGGATGCCGATGATATTCCTAATTTCACCACGATTTTAGATGACCTCTCTATTCAGTATGGGTATGTAGAAGTCAATGAAGGACACTCATGGGGCAATTGGCGCTCCCTGATAGACGATATTTTAATTTACTTTTGGAGTATGGCATAACCCGATGAAAACAGTAGACCATTCACAACTAGAAGCCATTTATCGTACCCGTTTTGACGATAAAGCACAGGTGCAACGCGAAAAAATGTGGGAAATTTTGTGCCAAGATTGGATGCAACGCTATATCCCAGAAAATGCCACCGTGCTAGATTTGGCGGCGGGACGGTGTGAATTTATCAATCACATCAAAGCAGGGCGCAAAATCGCGGTGGATTTGAACGAAGATGTTCGCAATTATGCCAATAAAGATGTGGAAATCATCATCGCCTTTAGCCACGACATGCAAGGTGTCGCAGATGATAGCGTGGATGTGGTGTTTGTGAGCAATTTCTTTGAGCATTTGCCAGATAAAGCCGCTTTCATGGATACGCTCAAAGATATTCGGCGCGTGTTGAAGGTGGGCGGAAAATTGCTCATTATGCAACCGAATATTCGCTTTTTGCACGGCGCATATTGGGATTTTATAGACCACTACCTGCCCCTCACTGACCGTTCTGTTGAGGAAGCTCTTATTTTGACCAATATGAATGTGGTCGAAAACCTACCGCGCTTTTTGCCCTATACCACCCGTAGCAGTATGCCCCAACATCCTTTTTTGATTCGGCTCTATTTGCGCCTGCACTTTGTGTTCCCCCTATTTGGCAAGCAAGCGTGGGTCGTGGCAGTGAAACCCGCATAGGAGTTAAAAATGTCATCAGAGACTAAATTTATGTATCAACTAAAAATCACATTAGATGGTGTTAGACCGCCCATTTGGAGACGGATATTAGTCTCTAATGAGACCACACTTGACCAGTTACATAGCATCATTCAAATTGTGATGGGCTGGGAAGATGCCCATTTGCATGATTTTTCCATTGGCGATAAACGATACAAACAGAACCCAGAAGAACTAGAAATTGATTGGATGGATGATGAGGCGGGCATTAAATTAAGTAGCTTCATCATCGGCGAAAAATTCAAATTCAGTTATCAATATGATTTTGGCGATAGCTGGTATCACACGGTTTTAGTCGAGAAGATTTTGCCATCAGACCCAAATCAAATACTCCCATTATGTGTGAAAGGGAAGCGGTCGGGTCCCGTTGAAGATGTGGGTGGTGTTTGGGGCTATATGCACTTTGTCGAGGCTATTAATGACCCTAATCACCCTGCTTATGCCGATTTACGCGATTGGTATTATGGCGATAATGTGCAACAATATGATGCCGAAGCCTTTGATATGAACGAGGTAAACACCACGTTTAGGAAGATTTTTAAGTAAGACTTGCGGTGTGCTGTAATGGACGACTAGCAAAGCGTATGTCGTCCACAGCCCTGTTCCGCCTATGGCTCAAAGCCATAGGCTAGTTGCCTTTGAAGCCCACTGAAGGGGCTATTTTTTACTCATGGAACAACTATTTTGAATTCAAATGATTTTCAAATTTCAATGGATAAGCATTTTCAAGTCAATTATCAGCTTAAAGCACCCCCAGCCCCCTTATCCCCACTGCGTGGAGAAAGGGGGAGAAACCCATTTTAGGGCAGGTTTTAGCCCCCGCTCCAATTTTTTGGGGAGGGGGTTGGAGGTGGGGTGAAAACACGTTTAATGATGAGTTATTGACATAATCCTATGAATTTGTTTTCGGTTCTCCATCAATTTTGAGGATAATAGATTATTTTGGGGTGGTTTTAGCGCCTTTAGTGCAATACCGTTAAGTTAGCACCTTAAAAACAGCCCCTATCCACCTGCCCCTTATCCTCACCGAGTGGGGAAAGGGGAGAAAACCGTTTCTAGGCGAGGTTTTAGCCCCGCTCCAATTTTTGAGGAGGGGTTGGGGTGGGGATAAAAAACCTTAACTTAACGGTATTAGCCTTTAGTGCGCTTACAGTATCGTGAATTATGAGCGTGCAGGCGATGTTATAACCGAAAGTTTTTAATAGCGTAAACAAGGTCTCGGCAGGCGCGGAATGCACCTGCCAAGACCATCACAATTTATTTTGGGTTAATTGCATAATCACTGACTAATTCTTCTGGATTAGGATAGTAAGGTGGAATTCCAGGCGCTAAAACAGATTCACCTGCTTTTTCTTTGTTGAATATCGTTTCATTCAAAGATAATAATTGCGCCAACATATCCCCTTCTGGGTCAAAACCATAAGCCGATATAACGGCATTATCTAATGTGGCGTGCAATTCTCGTAATTCGTTCTTACCTGGCATCTCTAATGATTTATAAATTTGCCTCAATGATATCCCTGTCTGCGATTTTTCTTGTATAGTGTGACGATAAGCCAAAATGGTGCGAGTGCAATCGGCAATGGCTCGAATTTGTTCAACTGTTGGGTTTTGTGGAAATGGGAAGGTATTAAATACGGTATTCGATGTATAACGATAGTCAGATTTGAGTGTTGAACCTTTTTCGGTGAACCATAACCAATGTAACGATGATTGCAAAATGCCAAAATTATAATCATCTTCAAATGCAAAAACTTGCAGGGCACCGTCAGGGCGAATAGGATGCTTAACGAATACAAAGATAGGTCGTTTTGTGACCCGTGAACACACAATATAATGTGATAATGGGGCAATGGCTTCTATCATTGAATCACGGGTAAAACCATGTTTCCACCAATTATCTAAGAATTCTTGGTGAAGATAATCAGTTTTAGCCTCTGGATTCGTTTTAAGTAATTGTGCATTTTTAATCTTCTCTTCACGGGCTTTTGCTTCACGCTCTGGTAAGACAGTCTTTTGGATATGCTTAAAGGCTTCTATAAAGCGTTGTGCTTCTAAAATTGAATACTGATTCATATCAATTACAAAGCGAGTTGGTTGAGCAAATGGTTGTGATAAAAAATCATCCCCTGTAAGAAATGGGAAGATGACATCTCGACTAAATAAATCTGATGATTGCATCTTTTGTGCCTGTTCAGGCGATAAGACGAAGCCATCATTTTTAGGGATTAAGCCTTGAAAAGTCTTTTTAGGCTTTTTATTACAAATCAATTGATGTGCGCCACTTACATCCGTTTTGGGCGATAAGCTACTGCTGATAAGTGGTACTTCAAGCATATTCATGCCTTCATCTACCCATAAGCGGGCAGGTTTATAAGGTGATTCGCCTTTGCTCCAACAAGCAATCGAAATATGTACTTTGGCTTCACCTGACCATTGTAATGATGAATATGCCTCATAAATTTTGCCATTGTTGGCAACGATATAATCTAATCCGCCTACGCGCGAATAATTTTGCCGAATGGTGTTCGTGCCGACCAACCCTGCACGCGCCCCATCTTGCATAAGTTCATGTGCTTTCCGAAACCAATATACACAATAATCGGCATTGTTCGGCACTTTTGGAAATGCTTTCCGAACACGATGGGCATATTCCGCGCTATGCTCAACTTTGAGCAATTTCGCCCCTAAATAGGGTGGGTTGCCAATGCACGCATCAAAATCACCCCAATCGGCGAACAGTGCATCTTCGGCACGAATATTATCATCTAAATCATCCAATGGGAGTGCTTTTTCAGATAAGCCTAATTCATCAATCGTCAATTTCTTGGCTAGCATCATCGAAACCCGTGCAATTTCGACTGCCACAGGTTTGATATCAAACCCAAAAAATTGTTTAATATTTACACTTTGGGATGTATTTAAATCAAGTAATTCACCTAAACTCGCAAGTTTATCAACAATCTGGCGCTCTAACCCCTTCATAGCACGATAGGCGATATATAAAAAGTTACCACTTCCACAAGCAGGGTCTAATACTTTGTAATGACATAAGGCTTGGTGAATATCTTTAAGTTCTTGGACGGTGTTTGCCGATACAATTTTATCTGCCCAGGGACGCACAATGACAGGATTCACAATACATCGAATATCTGCTTCGCTAGTGTAATGTACCCCAAAATCATGTCGTTCATCTTTATCCATCGTTTTTTCAAAGATTGTGCCAAAAATCTCTGGTCGGATTTTTGACCAATTAAAATTACACATTTCCCGTAATCTACGAATCTCCTCAGAGGATAGATTAGGCAGGTTGATATCTTTGAATAAACCACCATTAAAATATTGGACATCATAAAAACGCCCTACCGATACACCAGAACGTTTATTCATCACTGTAAACAACAAAAATAATAAATCATGTGCTTCGCGGGGATTATCTTTCACCTCATCAATAATGCGTGTAAAAGTATCGCGTGGTAACATGCCAATATTCTCAGCAAACATGGCAACCATACATTGTAGGACAAAATGCAAGGCTTGTTCTTTAGGAATATTTCGTTTTGATAGCGACTTGAATAATTCTGCTAATTGGTATGCCGCATCTTGAGAGAGTTCTCGTAAATTATCAGGTGACTTAAAAACGGGTTTTTGAGGTATGGGTAATAAAAAGCTAATTGCACCCCATTCGGTTGTCAAATTTTGTGTTTTGATTTTCGTCATTGGGTAACTGGTCTGATAGTGCATATCGTAAACCCATAGCTCATCAAAGTTACACAAAATCATGTAATGGGTATTAGGTGCAAGTTGTTGCCAATAACTAAAGGCTTGTCCGTAATGTTTTTGCAAGTCTTCACCGCGTTTTTTCATCTCAATGAGGACTTTGCTAGGAATAATCAAATCAGCGAAACGAGTTGTAGATTTTTCATCTGTTTTGAATTGAATGCGCGACTCGGCGGTGGCATCTGCGCCTTTTATTCCATCAGCATAACCGAGTGCTAAAAATAGACGGTCTAAAAAGATTTGCGCCTCACCTTTTTCATCACCTGTAATATGATTCTGAAAATAGATTATAAATTCTTGTAGATTTTTCTCTAAAGTCATGTCATTTCACCTAAAATGATAAATCCTCACATGGTTACTATAGCACATTTTTTCATCTTTTTGCCAAAATCATCAAAATGGCTTACACTGTATAACGACAAAAAGAAGTAAGTAAGCTAAAATAACTAACTGGTTTTGGAGAAAAAAGGAGTTCTTTTAATGAGTGACTCACAACTTAATTTTAATACCACCGAATGGTACTATCCCGCCGAAGATATTGTTAAAAATGCCCATATCCCCGATTATGAAGCCGTTTATGCCGAAGCCACCGCAGACCCACTCGCATTTTGGGCAAAACGCGCCGAGACGCTCGATTGGTATCAGAAATGGGATAAGGTACTGGATGATAGTAACCCGCCGTTTTATAAATGGTTCACAGGCGGCAAGACCAATATCATCCTCAATGCCCTAGACCGTCATACCAAGACATGGCGCAGAAATAAAATCGCCATCATTTGGGAAGGCGAAAATGGCGAAAAAGTCACCATGTCCTATTGGCGACTGAATCAAGAGGTCTCCAAATTTGCCAATGTCCTCAAGAGCATGGGCGTAAAAAAAGGCGATAGAGTCACCATTTATATGGGGCGGACGGTGGAAATTGTCATTACGATGCTGGCATGTGCCAAAATCGGCGCACCGCACAGCGTGATTTATGGCGGATTTTCTGAGCAAGCTATTGCTGACCGTATTGAAGATAGCCAAAGCCGTGTGTTAATTTGTTCCGATGGCGCATGGTTGCGCGGGAATATTGTCCCCCTCAAAGAAAATGTGGATAAAGCGATTGACCGTTCCCCCGTGGTGGAGCATGTGATTGTCCACAAACGCACAGGCACACCTGTCACCATGCAACAAGGACGTGATTATTGGTGGCATGACCTCATGGCGCTCCCCATTGCCAGTACCAAATGCGAGACGGAACAACTCGATTCAGAAGACCCGCTTTTTATCCTGTATACCAGTGGTACAACAGGCAAACCCAAAGGTATTTTGCACACACACGGCGGGTATCAGGTTTATACATCTACCACGCTCCAATGGGTGTTTGATATTAAGGATGAAGACCGTTTTTGGTGTGCCGCAGACCCCGGTTGGATTACAGGACATAGCTATATCGTCTATGCGCCCCTTATCATCGGTGCGACCAGTATTTTATATGAAGGTGCGCCCACCTTCCCCTATCCCGATAGATGGTGGCGGATTGTTGCCGATTATGGTGTGACCATTCTCTATACATCGCCCACTGCCATTCGCGGATTGATGCGCTTTGGTGATGCGTGGCCCAATCGTCACGATTTGAGCAGTTTGCGTCTATTGGGTAGTGTTGGCGAGCCAATCAATCCAGAAGCATGGCGCTGGTTCTATAATGTCATCGGCAAGGGCAGATGTCCGATTATGGATACATGGTGGCAAACCGAAACGGGCGGATTTATGATAACGCCGTTGCCATCGGTGGGACTCAAACCCGGCAGCGCCACCCGCCCCTTCCCTGGGATTGTGGTGGATGTCGTGGATGAAGAGGGAAATTCGTGTAAGCCGAATGAAGATGGCAAATTGGTCATCAAAACGCCGTGGCCCAGTATGCTCCGCACAATTTATGGTGATGATAAGCGTTATGTAGAGCAATATTGGTCAGCGTATGCCAAGCAAGGGTGGTATTTGGCGGGAGATTCTGCCCGCAGAGACGATGACGGCTATATTTGGGTGATAGGGCGCATTGACGAGGTGATTAAGGTCAGTGGGTATCGCTTAGGCACGGCAGAAATCGAGAGTGGGTTGGTCAGCCATAACGCAGTCGCAGAAGCCGCCGTGATTGGCGTACCAGACGAAGTGCGCGGTAGCGTGATTTATGCCTATTGCATCCTCAAAACGGGCAAACAAGCCAGCCATGAGCTAGAAGCTGAACTAAAAAATCATATCCGCCACGAAATTGGACCCATCGCCGTACCCAGTAAAATCGAATTTGTATCGTCATTGCCAAAAACGCGTAGTGGCAAAATTATGCGCCGTGTCCTAAAAGCACGGGCGATGGGCTTGCCCGAAGGCGATGTGAGTACGCTGGAAGAATAATCCATAGGTTGCACCGATACACTGCACCGATTATCATTGTAGGGACGGCATATATGCCGTCCTTTTGCGATATATAAGGAGACCCTATGGCAGATACACCCGAAATCAGAGATTTATTACGCCTCAACCGCAATAGTCGTACATTAGTACAAGGCAACGACCGCGCCGCCGCCCGTGCCATGCTTAAGGGCATCGGACTCACCGATGAAGACCTCGCCAAGCCGATTATCGCCGTTGCCAACACATGGACAGAGGTCGGTCCGTGTAATTTTCATCTGCAAATGCTGGCACGCAAGGTCAAAGAAGGTATCAAACGTGCTGGTGGAACACCGCTCGAATTTAATACCATCAGCATTAGCGATGGCATCACCATGGGGACAGAAGGCATGAAAGCCTCGCTCATGAGCCGTGAAATGATTGCCGATAGCATTGAATTGGTGGTGCGTGCCAATTATTTTGATGGGGTGATTGCCCTTTCGTCATGCGATAAGACCCTACCAGGGACCATTATGGCGCTCCAACGGCTGGATTTGCCCTCGCTCATGCTGTATGGTGGGACGATTTTACCGGGCAGATTTGAGGGGGAATATCCACTCAAAAATAAAAAAGGGGAAATCGAATTCGATAAAGACATCAACATCGTCCATGTGTTTGAAGCCATTGGCGCACGCGCCGCAGGCAAAATAGACGATGCCGCCCTCAAAGCCATTGAAGATGTCGCCTGCCCAGGACCAGGGGCATGTGGTGGGCAATTTACTGCCAATACCATGTCTACCATCGCCGCGATTATGGGCATTTCACCCATGGGTATGAACGACGTGCCTGCGGTGTATCCAGAAAAAGAAGATGTGGCGATGCGGGCGGGTGAATTGCTCATGCGCCTGATTGAACAAGACCTCCGCCCCAGCAAAATTATCACCCGCGCCACCCTCGAAAATGCCATCGCGTCCGCCGCCGCATCGGGTGGTAGCACCAATGCGGTTCTGCATACCCTCGCATTTGCCCGTGAGGCAGGGATTCCCTTCACCATAGACGAAATCGAAGCCATTTCTAATCGCACCCCCCTGATTGTGGATATGACCCCCACAGGCACGTATAACGCGCTGGATATGTATAAAGCCGGCGGGATTCGCCTTTTGGGACAGCGGATGCTGGAAGGCGGGTATCTGGATGGGTCTACACTCACGGTCACAGGCAAAACATTGGCGGAAGAATGTGCCTCTGCTATCGAAACTGAAGGGCAAAAAGTGATTGTGCCATTGGATTCTCCCATTAGCCATCATGGGGGATTATTTATCCTCAAGGGCAATCTTGCAATCAATGGCAGTGTGGTCAAACTCAAAGGTGATGAGCCACAATATCATAAAGGACGCGCCCGTGTGTTTGAGCGCGAAGAAGATGCCATGACCGCCGTGCAAAATCAGCAAATTGTGGCGGGTGATGTGGTGATTATCCGTTATGAAGGTCCCATTGGCGGGCCGGGTATGCGCGAAATGCTCAGTGTGACCGCCGCACTCGTGGGGCAGGGACTTGGGCAAAGCGTGGCGTTGCTGACCGATGGACGTTTTTCTGGGGGAACACGCGGGTTAATGATTGGGCATGTCGCGCCAGAGGCGATGATTGGTGGCACAATCGGACTCGTTCATGAAGGTGACATCATCGAAATTGATGTGGCAAATCGCGCCATTAACCTGTTGGTGGATGATTTTGAACTCGAAGAACGTCGTGCCAAGTGGGTCGCCCCAAAACCAAATTATGCGCGTGGTGTTATGGCAAAATATGCCAAATTGGTCAAGCAAGCCGATGATGGTGCTGTGACCAACGTTCTATAAATCGGGATAACCTCTGTAGGGGTTTGCCGTGGCAAGCCCCTACACGCGATATGGAGATTCTATGAAATATATCGCATTTCTCAGAGCCATCAATGTGGGTGGACGGCGCGTTAAGATGGATGTCCTGCGTGACATATTTATTGGCATAGGCGGGTTATCGCAAGTAGAGACATTTATCGCCAGTGGCAATGTCATCTTTTTATCCGACACACCCGCCAAAGCCCTAGAAGCGCATATCGAAACCGTTCTAGCCGAAAAACTCGGATATAAGGTGGAGACATTCATCCGCACCACCGATGAAATCATTCGAATCACCCAATACACGGCGTTTGCACACTATAACCCAGAAGCCGATTCTCTGTATGTCGCATTTTTACCCGATAACCCGCATGAGGATGCGATTGCCAAACTCTATACATTTGCCAATGACCTAGACGAATTTCATGTGAACGGGCGTGAGCTGTATTGGCTGTGCCATAAAAGTATTAGCGAATCGAAATTTTCTAATACCAAACTCGAAAAGGCGCTAGGGATGCCCGCCACCGTGCGCGATATTTCCACCATCAAAAAACTTGCCACCAAATATCCCTGATATTGCCGTTGACTTATATGTAGACCAGTTGGTATAATAAAGCCATAAGGATGACAAAATGACCAATACTACCCGTGAGCAATTACTCGATATTACGTGCCAATTGTTGGAGGTACAGGGTTATCATGCCACTGGACTGAACGAAATTATTCAGACCAGCAAAACCCCCAAAGGCTCGTTATATTATCATTTTCCGGGGGGGAAAGATGAACTCACGGAGCAGGCGCTCAACCAGACAGGTAAAATCGTCTTGGAACGCATCAAAAACAATTTAGATGTGTATGATGACCCCGCAGAAGCCGTAGCCACATTCATCCGCACCTTGGCGGGGTATGTGGCACAATCTGAATATCGCACAGGCGGGCCCATCACCACAGTGGCATCGGAGACGGCAGGCACAAATGACCGCTTACGATTGGTGTGTAAGACGATTTATGAGGCGTGGCGTGGGGCATTTGCTGATAAATTTATTCAGAGTGGCATGTCGCTCACACGGGCGCATCGTCTGGCATTTGCGGTGTTGGGTCTGATAGAGGGTGGCATCATCCTCACCAGAACCTATCATGATACCCAACCCCTGCTCGATATTGCCCAAGAGGTCGAATTGCTCATCCACGCTTAAATATGTCGGATGTCAAAAAACCGTGTCGCTATTATCACACGGTTTTTTAGTGGTAATAAAATATATAGACTGGTCTATAAAAGGAGTAATATCAATATGAAAATCGCTATTTTTGGTGGTACAGGCAAAACAGGCAAGCACCTCGTCTTAGAGGCACTCAATGCGGGGCATGATGTGACCATATTGGCACGCACGCCGTCTAAACTGGGGATAGAACATCCCGCTTTGCAGATTATACAAGGCGACCTTGCCAATGTATCTGCCATCGAAACCACGATAGCAGGTGCAGATGTGGTGATGAGTGTTTTGGGACCCACACCCAAGCAAACCCCATTTGCGATTAGCATAGGCATCACGAATATTCTCACTGCCATGAAAAAACATGGTGTAAACCGTCTGGTGATTAGCGCAGGGGCAGGTGTTGGCGACCCCAACGACAAGCCAAAATTTGTTGACCGCCTCGCCAAAGTTGCACTCAAAACCCTCTCCAAACAGGCGTATGAGGATATGAATCGTGTTGTGGAAATTATCAAAGCATCGGATGTGCAGTGGACAGTCATCCGTGTGCCGATGCTCACCGACCAGCCGAAAAAGAATAAAATTCGCATGGGATATTTAGGCGGGGATGTGGGGATTCGCCTGAGCCGTGCAGATATGGCAGAGTTTATGTTGCATAAGGGGCTAGATAAAGCCCATCTGCATAAAGCCCCCGTGATTAGCAATTAATCGGGGAATACTACTAATCAAAAAAACGCCACTAGTGGCGTTTTTTTGTGTTTGTGGACCTGAAGAGACTCGAACTCTTGACCTCTACAGTGCGATTGTAGCGCTCTCCCAACTGAGCTACAGGCCCCTAATAAGTTTTTTAATTTTATGGCGCATTATCGCAAAAGTCAAGCCCACGCCAATATAACAAATCTTAGCGAAATCTTACTTTAATCTCTATAAAATAAGGATGAAAGCCTATTTTATTCAAAAGGAGATATATCATGCCGTTTGCATCTATAAATAACCAAAAAATTTATTATGAAGATTCTGGTGGCGATGGTACACCGATTATTTTCATGCACGCATTTTTGTTGGATACCACCTTATTTGATGCCCAAGTGGAGGCACTTGCGCCAAAATATCGGTGTATTCGGTTTGATGCCCGCGCATTTGGTCAAACGGAGTGGGATGGCAACGCTTTTAACCTGTATGATACTGCTTCTGATTGCATCGGATTGATGGATATGTTGGGGATTCAACAAGCCGTCATTGCTGGGATATCACAAGGCGGATATGCAACCTTACGGGTAGGTGTTACCTATCCAGAACGGGTGAAGGCGTTGGTGTTCATCAGCACAGCGAATAGCCAAGACACCGATGAGGTGAAAGACATTGTGCGCTCTGTTCGTGACGGATGGGTGCGTGATGGCGCTACTAATTTTTTGGACACCTATAGCACCCTCTTTTTTGGACAACAACACGATGCACCACATTTATGGGCATATTGGCGCTCCAAATGGCAAACATACACTGGAAATCTGATGTTTCATGCGATGAATAATCTTCTTGACCGCGATTATATCGCACAAGAAAAAATTGATACGCTCACCATGCCTGCTTTGGTGATTCACGGTGATGCCGACCAAGTTATCCCCTTTTCATTGGGGGAATTGCTTCATCAATCATTGCCAAATGCCAAAAAACTCGTTGGTGTTCATAATGCGACACACATCTCCACTAGCACACATCCCCAAGCCGTAAACGAAGCACTACTCGAATTTTTGGCACAATACGCCTGATTTTTATCATAGGCATGGTGTTTGCCATGCCTCTCATA